>Ga0272440_1000181_pt1 | contig 52441 bp, 58 predicted proteins | sample SSMMMBAug17_FD_192440 | JGI IMG/M metagenome (GOLD analysis project Ga0272440, IMG submission 192440) | Marine sediment archaeal communities from Little Sippewissett salt marsh, Falmouth, MA, United States - SSM-MMB-Aug17 | ecosystem: Environmental > Aquatic > Marine > Wetlands > Sediment ...
AGCAGTCCAAACATTTGGCTTAAGTTTTCTGAAGTCTTCAGCTCTAACGCTTGCAGGTACAACAGCTAACGCTAATGCACCTAAAGTTAAGTTTAAAAATTGTCTTCTTTCCATCGTTGTTTCCTTTATTTTTTTTCTATTTTACCCACACGATGGCACTTCACCATCGGCTGCATATTTGTGTACGAAATCGTAGAGGTCTTCTATGTGTTTCTCTTTCATTTTTGAAAACTTTTTTGTACCTGAGGGGCATATGTTTTGCCACTCCTCCATAAGCTTTCCCGACTCTTTGAGCTTCGTCCACTCCTTACGTGTGTGTTTTGTTGCAAAGACAGCACCATTTTTAAGACCATCTTTTTTGCACACTTTTAGTTTTTTAAGGTAGTACTTTTGTCCTTTTTTGGCATCTGCTGATGCAACTGAGCTTGTTAGTGCAAGCACTGCAAGGCTTGCAAGAATTGTTTTGAGTAAAGTTTTCATAAGAGACTCCTTGGTTTTTTGTTATTTATTTTTTTGTAGCTATGTAAGCTGCGACTTCTTCTATCTGTTTCTCATTTAGTCCAGCAACTTGACCTTTCATAAGACCTTTCATGGCTCCGCCGTATGTTCCATCTTTGTAGCCTTTAAGAGCTGCAATGGTTTTGCTTGCTTCCCAGCCAGCGATTATTTGTGACTTTCCAAGGGCTTTTTTTTCAGCATTCACACCGTGACATGCCACACACTTTTTAAATGTTGTTGCCCCATCAGCACTTGCAATTGCAAGTGAACCTAAAACTGTAAGTGTTAAGAGTGTTTTTAGTAGCGTTTTCATTTGTTGCTCCTTTTTTTAATTACAAGAGCAGTATAGAAAAGAATTGTGGAGTGATTGTGAAGTTTAAAAAGTAAGAGTAACTTTTGTGAACTCTCCTAGTTTTGAGTTTATATTTATGGTGATGTTATACTCATCACAAACCATTTTTACGATGTTAAGTCCTATGCCAAACCCACCAGCACTCTTGTCAAAACGGCTGTAGCGCTCAAACATATCTGCTATGTTCTCGCTTCCTATGCCACGTCCAGTGTCTTCAATGCTGAGGCTCACTTTATCCAGTACAATTGTTATGGAGCCACCAATCTTGTTGTACTTTATGGCATTTGAGAGGAGGTTGTCTATGAGTTTGCTCACTTTTTTTCTGTCTGCAAAGAGTGTTGGCTCTGCTTGGAGTGTAAGAGTAAAAACTACTTTTTTCATCTGTGCTATTGTTGTAAAGTACTCAACACGCTCCTCTATGAGCTTTTTGAGTTCTATGTTCTCATTTGTCGAGACAATCTTATGGTTTAAGATAAGATAGGTTAAATCATCGTAAATATTTGAGATAGTTTTTGCCCCTATCTCTATACGTCCAATCTTTTTGAGTAGCTTTGCATCCTCTATTTTCTCTCTATCAATGAGCTCTACATTTGTCATTATGGTACTTACCGGAGTGTTAAGCTCATGAGTGGTGTCTTTTATGAAAGTGTCAAGTAAAACAAGGGCATCGCGCATAGGTTTTAAAAAGAGTCGCACTAAAAAGTACCCTAAAAGACTCATGAGTATAAAAAAGAGAGAGCCAAAAAGCAGTATCTTATGTAAGCTATTCTCTAGCCACTCATTATTGGCAAGCTTTGTAATGACTATGTATTGTGTTTGCAGGTAGGAGAGCGATGGATCTGTTACGTAACGGATAAGTTTGTTGGGAGCGTAGAGTACATCTGTAAAGTCATTAAGTGGTGTTTGTGCAGTGGAGTAGATGAGTTTGTAGTCACTACCATAGAGTGAGGTTTCAAATCCTGCATCGTGTGGATAGAGTAGAGTGTTTGTGGTGTCACTTTTCAGGGCTTCTAGTTTGAGCATAAAAGCGTCACTGTATTCACTTAGCTCTATGGTCTGCTCTCTTTGGGCAAGCTCTTTTTGCAGGGAGTAGTAGAGCCATGAGGTAAGAGCAAGTACTACAAGCGTAAAAAATATGTAAAGTGCCAAAAAGCGCTTTAGTGAGCGTTTTTCACTCTGTGATAAGTTTATATCCAAGTTTTTTAAGAGAGACAATTTTTTCCTTTCCTAGATGCTTACGTAAGTTTTTTATGTAAGTACGCAGCGCACTTTCACTTGACTCTTCATCATACTCCCAAAGCTCCATAGTTATCTGCTCATGGGTCACGATAGAGTTCTTGTTTTTGAGTAGTAGTTTGAGTAGCTTTGCCTCTTTTTGGCTTAGTTGAACGACTCCATCTTGGTTTGTGAGTGTGTCGTTAGTTGTGTCATAAGAGATACCCTCTGCAATGGCTACAATGTTTTGATTGGTGTGTTGAAACTCGCGCTTTAGCAGCGTCTCCACTCGAAGTTTTAACTCTTTGAGGGCAAAAGGTTTTCGGATGTAGTCATCACACCCACTCTCATAGCCGCTCTCGACATCATCCATAGAGTTCAAAGAGGTTATAAATATCGCCGGGGTACTTTTCCCCTGCTCTCGTGCCTCTTGTAAGAGTGTAAAGCCATTTATGTCAGGAACATTTACATCAAGCAAGTAGAGGTCAAAGTTTTTCTCATAAATGAGCTCCTGTGCGCTCACACCATCATAGGCACTGAGCACTTCAAAGCCAGACTCCTCTAAGTACTCAAGCACTGTCTCATGCAGAGCCAAGTCATCTTCAAGCAGTAAAATAGTTTTGCTCATAGGTTTTCATCCAAGTTAAAATCTGAGAGTATTGAGAGTATTTTTTCATGGCTTATGTTTTCTAGTTCTGTTTTTGAGTAAATAGTGAGAAGATAGATATTGTTATTTTTGTCAAGATAGTAGGAGATGATTCTAAAGCCACCACTTTTGCCTGTTGGAGTGGAGGAGTTTGCAAGTCGAATTTTAAAGCAGTTGTTGCTAAGTTCTATCCCTGCTCTAGGGTTACGAAGCAACTCCTCTTGTAAGTTTTTTAAATCACTAGGAAGTTTTTTATATTTTTTGAGTAGTTTTTTTACATCTCGTTTAAAAGAGTCTAAACTAATTATTTTCAAGTTCATCTATGAGCTCATCAAGAGACTGAAGTTCGCTCTGTTTTTTGGTGGAACCAAGGACACTTTGCAACTCTTGCAGAGAGCCTTCAAACTCATCATAAAATATTTTTGCCTTTTGTTCAGCTACGTATGATTTGACTGCTTCGACAATGATATCTGTGCGGTTAAGTGAGTAGGCTTTTGTAAACTCATCTATATCATCAATGAGGTATTTAGGTAAACGCAAACCAACCTGCTGCTTTTGTAGTTCCGTTAAAGTATGCATAGTGACTCCTAATATATAACTATGTACATAAATATTATATCAATAGTATATATTATTAGTATTTATAAGTCAATTTTTAATTGCTTTTTTCCTAGTCGTGAACTTTGCATAATAGCAAAGGAGACTATTGTACCAAGAGTTATCTGCCAGGCAAAACCAATGCTCAGACCAAAAGTGTAAGGCTGCAGGGCTAAAACAGTTACAAAACCACCAAGCAGTGAGTAGGGAACGAGCGTAGCACTACCAGCCTTTGTGAAAATGGCTGAAAAATAGACTCCTAAAAGTCCTGTGTAGGCAAAAGCCATCACGCCTAACGCAAAACTGATGAGAGAAAGCTCTGCATAACGCTGCCAAAAGTAACTCAGTGTTGCCATGAGAAAGAGAGCAAAGGCAAAAAAGAGTACCGCATTTTTTGAAGCCTTTAAAAAGTGAGCCTCAGAGGTGTTTGGCTCTTTTTTGAGTCTGTAGGGTCTGTAGATATCTTCTACAGCCACAGAAGCCATAGCGCCAAGCACGGAGTTTGTACTTGAAAGCGCCGCGGCAATGGCGCCAACTGTGACAAAACCACGAAGTCCTTCAGGCATTTCATGTAAAATGTAGTACATAAATATGGTGATTTTTTCTCCCTCAAAACTCTGTGTTATGGATGCGTTTTCGTAGTACACAAAAAGTAGGGCTCCAATGAGTAAAAAAAACACGACGATGGGAATGGTAAAGAGTATGGAGAGAATAAGTGAGCGAGAAGCCTCTTCTTTATTTTTACAGCTCAGCACTCTTTGGCTCATATCTTGGTCAAGACCAAAAGCGGCAATGTTAAGTAGAAGCCACCCAGTGAGTAGCCCGATAACTGAGAACTTTCCATCCAAAGAGAGGTCAAAGAGTTGGAGTTTGTCTGCCTCTTGAAGTTTTTGCATTATGGGAACATCTCCTAAAGAGAGGTAGAGATAAACAAGTACAACAACGCCTGCACTCACATAGGTAAGTGCCTGAATAACATCACTAAGTATGACAGACTTGACACCGCCAAAGTAAGCATAGGCAAGTGCTCCTATAAGTAGAAGAGTAATGGAGAGAAGCATATGTGAAAACTCTATGTCTAAAAAGAGAATCATACTAATGGCTAAAGCGGCAATGTAGAGCCTTGCACCACTTGCTAAAATGCGTCCAAGCAAAAACATAAGACCCGCTTGATGTTTTGCACTCTCTCCATAACGTGACTCTAAAAGCTCATAAACGGTAATGGCACGCATCTCATAAAATCGTGGCACAAAAAATTTTGCCACAAAGATGACCGCTAAAAGTGAAGAGAAGTAAAATCCAAGAAGGGTAAAGTTATGTGTGTAGGAAAACTCTGGAACACCTAAGAAAGTAGCGGCTGATTGTGAAGTTGCGAGAATGGAGAGGGCAACTGCAAGAGTTGGCATGGAGTTTGAGGCTGTGAAGTACTCACGGGAGCTCTCTATCTTAGTGCGTGAAAACCAGTAGGAAGAGAGTCCCAAAAGAGCAAAATAGCCAAAAAATATGAGCCAATCAAGCGAGGAGAAACTAGAGCCAATCAAGTGAATCTCGCACTTTTTTCATAAAAGCATCTCCTGGATCAGCTTTTTTTGTTCTGTAGTTTTTATCACGTTCTAGCCATAGAGGAGAGTTTTCAAACTCCTGATACTCATGGTGCCCTATGACTTTTTGTATGCTAGGATAGTTTGCTTTGAGGTAGTTTACTAAACGAATATTTGCCTCTAGTTGTGCAGGGGTTAAGTCCTCTTTTGCATTGCCCTCTCCACCAACATTTTCAACACCAATGCTGGAGTAGTTAAGACCAATGACATGACGTGCCATCCAGTTACTAGGCATGAGCTGGTAAATTGTTCCATCTCTATCAACTAAAAAATGTGCTGAGACATTGAGTGCAGAAGCATTTGCTATATCTTTTCTGTCACTGAAGAGCTCCTCTTGGTAGAGTCTTGCAAAGCTTTTTTCAAAGTCCATAACTGCAGTCCAGTGTAGTACTACCATTTTTGGGTCTATCTCTATTGTTTTTGGCTCAAGTTCGTAGTGAGTTTTGATGTACTCTTTAGTAAGTGCTATACGTTTTGGAGTGAAGAGTATAGGCTTCTGAACAATAGAGTTTTTTGTTAAAAGGTTTTCAACTCTTGAAGCAGACTCCTCTATGCGCTTTTTTGGAATTTCACCTGACTTTACAGCTGCGTAGATAGTCTCTACTAACTCCTTTACTGAAACACTCGCAAGTTGGTTGCCAAAAAGGAGCATATCCACTCCGCTATTTATTGCAAGCACTAGACGCTCTTTGAGGTTGTAGTGTTTTGCTATGGCACCCATTTGCATGTCATCGCTGATGATAACTCCCCTAAATCCTAACTGCTTACGTAAGAGTAGGGTGTTACAAGCATAAGAGAGTGTTGCTGGGTATTTTGCATCGATGTTGGCATTGAAAACATGCGCTGTCATTATGGCATCGGCTCTGTTTTGTTTGATGAGTCTTACGTAAGGCTCTAACTCTTTTTGACTCCATGTTTGTGTGACATCTACAAAGCCAGCATGTGAATCAGCTAAAGAGGAGCCATGTCCAGGAAAGTGTTTTAATACAGAGACGATGTTGTGTTCTTTTTGAGACTCCACAACTACTTTTGCATACTCACTCACACGCTTCGCATCTTTTCCAAATGAGCGCTCAAGTCCTACTATGATCTTGTTTTTTGGATTTATCGCAAGGTCAACATCTGGAGCAAAGTTCATGTTAATGCCTGCACCTTCAAGCATAGAGGACTGTTTTTCATAGATACTTTGTGCCTCTTGTAAACTCTTAGTTCCAACTTCTGCAGCTGAGGGAATAGCACTAAAACCATACTTTGGTTTAAGTCGTGCAACATTACCTCCCTCTTGGTCAACGCCAATGAAAAGGGGCGCTTTTGCGTAGTGTTTTATGGAGCTTGTGAGTGCTTGAAGCTGCTGCGGTGATTGTATGTTTTTTGTTTTACTTCTGTCGTTATAGTTAATATCAAAAAGTATGACACCACCAAGAGGGTACTTTTGTAAGTCTTTAACAATTTGAGAGTTTTCATTTATCTGTTTAGCATCAAATCCGACAATAAGCATACGGGCGATTTTATCTTTAAGTTCAATGTCACTTTGGGCAAAGAGTGTCAGGTTAAAAAGTAGTAGAGTAAGCAGTAGTTTCAAAACATATCCTTTATGGCTTGAAATAGTAACATTTTTGCTCCCTCTTTTGTGACGCTCTGAGGCTCAAAGTGATCACTCACAACTTTTATGATGGCAAAGTTTTTTATGGCTGGGTTATGAATGACAGCATCGTAGAAACCAAAAGACTCCATATCAACTATCTCATACTCGCTACTAGAGCTCACTGCCTTATCTATACAGAGTATCTCTTTTTGTTCGTCATTAAAAGTGTTACGTAAGCCCTCATAAACAACACCTCCTATCTCTAAAACTTCACCTACTACATAAGCCTTTGATGCCCCACAAATTCCTATGTTGTAGTAGCTGTCTTCATCTGTGATGTCGTAGTTGTTTATGAGCGTCTGCGTTGCTAAACGAGCATTAGTGACTCCCATTCCAGAGATGATGAGTCGCATAGTGTTGTTTGAGTAGAGCGTAAAGCTGCCAAGCTTGGATTTTTTGAGTTTGTAGGCGTCTACAAATGCTTGTGCTTCTGCTTTGAGTGCCACGACGATGTATGTCATAAAAGAGCCTCTGGAGTGTTTAGAAAACATTTAAGCAAAATATATACCTTTAGTCGTTATAATTTCGCCGCTCTTCTTTAGACCTGTGCAATGGCGCTTAGAGACAATGTGTCAGGGTAGGAATACAGCAGCACACCTTTTTGTGCTATGTGCCGCAGGTATCTGGAGGGGGGCACCTTCATTTATGTAAAATCAAACAACTAACTTTATCCCATAATTCAACTCATTTTCAATCATATCTGCTTCAAGCGAGCTTCTCAGTCTGTAGATAAGTGTACGTATAGATGATGCACTTGGTGGATTTTCTGGGTAGAGCTCGCGCTCTATCTCTTCAAAAGATATAGCACTCCCTTTGGCTTCTATGAGCATTTTGAGGAGCAGTATGCTTTTTTTACCAAGTGTGATGTGCGTTTTATTATGAAATAGTCTCTCATTTTTGAGGTCAAATTCGTAACCGTGGCTGAGTTGTATGGTCTCTTGATGTTTGTTTTTAAGTTTTACTTGAGCAAGTTTTAAAAGTGCAGAGAGTTCGGCTTCATTGTATGGTTTTACTAAGTATCCAAGAGGTTGTGTATCTATAGCTTTTTCTATGGTTGTATCATCTATGTAAGATGTTACGTAGAGTACTTCTGCATCTGTTTGTAACTCTTTGTAGAGCTCTATACCATTAAGTGTGTTGTTGAGATTTATATCCATGATAATGAGGTCAATATTGTTGTTACTAAATATCTCTTTGGCTTTTTGAGGAGTAGTAACATATTCAACAACATTGTGACCCATCCCGTTTATGGTGTTTGCAAGCTCTAAAGCAAGAAGACTCTCATTTTCTACTATCAAAATATTCATAACTTTAGTGTTCATTTAACTCTTCTTTCCATAAAAAAGTATACTTCATACCTTTGTCTGTTTCAATTAAAAGGTCAGCATTAAGTTGTTTATCTGCAAGCGTTTTCACTATAGTGAGTCCAAGAGAGTCTTTATGAGTCTCAATTGATCCTTCACCGTTATCTTCTACACATAAACAGGCAAGTTCTCCTTGCATATATGCACTTATGGTTATGGTTGGTTCTTGCGTATTTTTAAAGGCGTACTTAAATGAGTTCGTCACAAGCTCGTTGAGAATTAGTCCACAGTATATAGCACTTTGTGAATCAATATCGTGACGAATATCATATATGACAGAGACCTCCCTTGAAAAGTTGCTTTGAATTGTTCTGACAATAGTCCCAAAGTAACTTTTTGTACTTAAGAAGTTTTTGTTTTCAGAGAGATAGAGAAGTTCGTAAAGTTTTGAGATAGATGAAATTCTGTTATTGGTAGTAGAGAGTGCTTCTTTAGTCTCTTCTGAAGATACTTTACTCATCTGCAGTTTTATAAGCGAGAGTACCATTTGAAGATTGTTTTTAACTCTGTGGTTGAGCTCTTTGTAGAGAATCTCTTTCTCTTGAAGCGAGCTGAGAATATCTTGAGTCTGTAGTTCAACAAGCCTTTGAAGCTCCTCTTGTTTAAGCTGTTGCGCTTTTAAAAGCTCTTTGTTGAGCTTCGTTTTTTCACTCTCCAAACGGCGAATTCTATAGGCAAGGGCAACGGAAAAGATGAGTGCTTCTGCAGCAAAGGCGACTTCATTGATGTAGCGAAAGTCTTCAAAAATGTTGTAGCCTCCAAGAGACTGTAACACTGAGAGTGTTAAAGAGATGATAACAAAACTCCATCCTAGCAGATAAATAGCAGCCTCTTTTGTACCCTTACGTAACGCTAAAAAGCCACTTAAGATCATCAAAAAAGCTAGAGGAAAGAAGATGAGCATAATGTTGAGGTCAAATAAAAAATTATCAAAACTCAAAAGTGCAATAATAGGAAGTCCATAAAGGTACATATTTAAAAATCTATGAATTTTAGGAAATCTCTGTGTCTGTAAGAAGGCTTTTGTAAAGAGAATCATAGGAATTACAAGTGCGATGATATAGCCTATGGTTGCCTTTGTTATAAGCTCTGATAGTTCATTTGAGAGTATGTATAGCTGGGCAACACCAAGGTAAATGGACTCAAAAAAGAGTACTGCACTCAGATAGGTAATGTAGTGAAAATAGATAATATCACGAGTGAATATGAGCAACATCAGGTTGTAGAGAAGCAGTGTAATAATCACAGCAAAAAAGATAAATATTAGAGTCTCGTGATTATGCTCATAGTGTATGAACTCCTCTTTATTCCAAAGAGTGAGTTTGACTATAAATGTAGAGATTTTGCATGAAGCCCTTACATAATAAGTTTTACTCTGATGTGGTGCCAGGTTTATCTCAAATACAGGGTTGAGTGTTTCTCTTGTTGGAAGGTGGTAAAACATCCCTTCTTGGGTGGTGGTGTTGCCATCAAACAAGAGGATGTTTTCTGTCTCCTGGTTAGCGTACTCTAAAATTTTATGTAGATTTTTATCTGTAGTGTTTGTGAGTGTAAAGCGTATCCATACCGCTATGTTTGGGACTACTCCAAAGTCCAGAGTCTCTTTGTTTACAGAAACAAACTCCTTACGTAAGACCTCTTTTTTACTCATTGCACCGCTTTCGTCTATGTACATTTGAGAGTAAGGTGTAATGTGTAATGCAGATGTTGTTTCATTTATATCTACAGCAACAAGAGTGCTTGTAAAAAGAAACAAGAAGAGAGTTGTAAGTAGTACTTTCATGGCATAAAGCATAACAAGAAATATCTAAAAAATACAAATGTGACATGAAATGTGACATGAAAATTGTATATTTGAATTAGATAAATATTTTCAGTTAAAAGGAAGAGAGTATGCGAAGTAAAATATTTCACACTTCAGTAGTTTCACTAGCAACTGCTGTTTTACTTGGGTTAAGTGCTTGTAGTGGTGGCGGAAGTAGTGATGGTACAACTACAACATCGACACAGTCTGCGCTTAGTGGTACAGCTATTGATGGTATTTTAGTAGGTTCAACAGTCTTTATAGATGTTAACAAAGATGGTGTTTTAAGTGATGGTGAACCATCTACAACAACTTCAAGTCCTGATGGTAAGTTTAGTTTCCCAGATGACTCACCCGTAGGTCCATTGGTGCTTTTTGGTGGTACAGACCTCTCAACTGGTAGCGCTTTTACAGGGTCACTAAAAGCTCCATCTGGTTCTAAGGTTGTAACGCCACTTACTTCAGCAGTACAATCTTTAGTAGAGAGTGGACAGAGTGCAGCAGATGCTGAAGCTAATGTAAAAACAGCGATGGGACTTACTGGAGCAAATGATGTAAATTTAACAGAGTTTGATCCATATGAAGAGATAGATGGTGCAAATGCGACTAAAGCACAAGCAGTTTTAGCAAAACAGACACAACTTCAAGTCCTTGTACACTCTGCAGCTGTGACAGTAGCGGGTGCTGGTGGTAAAGATGTTAACACTACTATGGGAAGTGTTTTTGACTCTATTGCCCAAAACTTTAAAGGAGCAACAGCTCCAGTGGCTCTGGATGCTGCAAAAGTAACAGCGGCTACGAAAAGTGCTGCAGATAGTGTTTATGCAGATAATCCAACTGCTAGAGTTGCAACTAAAGCTATTGCTCAGACTTCAGCTGAAAACTCTGTAAGAGATGCTGATAATGCTGAGTCTGCTATTAGTTCAGGAACACCGTCTGAAGCTACAGGAAACCTTGATGCAGCCATTACAAAAGTAAATACAACGGCACAAACTGAATTAGCAGCAGCAGCTACAACTGCAAAAACAGCTTCAGAGAGTTTAACTCCTGAAAAAATTGCAGAAATAGAAGCTCTACAAGCAGCACAACAAGAAAAAGAGGCTGCCATTTTAGCAGCACAACAAGAAAAGGCTGCGGCAGAAGCAGCTCTTGCAGCGGCAGAAGCAGCAGCACAAGCAGCTGCTGAAGATAAGGCAGCTTATGAAGCTTATTTAATTGCTAAGGCAGAGGCAGCGGCAGCAGCGGCGGCAGAATTGGCGGCTGAGAAAGAGGCGGCTCTCGCAGCAGAAGCAGCAGCAGCTGAGGAGAGAGCTATAGCAGCAGAAGCTGAACAAAGAGAAGCAGAAGCAGCAGCGGCGGCAGCACAAGCAGCTGCTGAAGAAGCAGCGGCACTTTTAGAGCAACAAGCAGCCGAAGCAGCTGCACTTGCAGCACAGCAGGCAGCAGATTTAGCGGCAGCACAGGCAGCAGCTGAGCAAGCTGAAGCAGATGCAGCAGCAGCTATCGCACATGCTCAAATTGGTGCAAATGCAGAGATTGCACAGTTCCATGCTACAAAAGCAGCATTGGATGCAAATGCAACTCAGGTGATTGCAGATTTAGACATAACAGGTACCGCAGCAGATGCAAATGCTTCAACAGCACAGAGTGCTAAAGATACAGCTACTCTTGCAGCAGCAAACGCAAAGAATCTCTATGATACTAACAGTACCGATGTAAATGGTTCTATAGCGTATAAAGAAGATGCACAAGTGCAAGCAGCTATTGCTGCTGCAGCACTAGCAGATGCACAACAGATTAAATATGAGGCTGAGATAGCTGCAGCCGCGCAAGTTGCCCTGGAAGCTAAAATAGCTCGTATTACAACTATTGTTAGTGAAGTAAATGCAACAAAATCAGAGGCACAAACACTCTTTGATGTTAATGGTTCAGCTATTGGAGACGCAATAGACGCTGATATGGTAGCTCTTGGTGATATAGCATTTAACCCACTTTATGAAGATGCACAAGTTCTTTTTGATGAGGCAAATGTTTCTGCAACAGCTGCTTATGCGATTTATATGGATGCTAACGACTCATTACAACTAATCATAGGTGCTTATAATAGTGCAGAATCAGCTCTTTTAGATGTAAATGAAACAGCTGCAAATGAAGCAAAAGTGATAGCTGATACAGAGATTGCAAAATTTCCAGGTTATTTAAGTAGTGCAGCAATTAAAGCTGGTGAAGTCGCAGCAAAACTCTCTGCAGCACAGGCTATAAAAGTAGCAGTAGATGAAGCTGCAGTAGAGGCAGCTGCAAAAGCTGAGAGAATCGCTACAATGGCAACTATAGTTTCTGAGACAACGGACATTGCAAATAGTACTCTTAGTGACGCTAGTGCTCAGAAAACAGATGTAGAAACTAAATTAGCAGAGATTCAGACTATTGCAACACAATACTCTGCAGCAGCAACTCTTGCTCAAGATGCTGCAAATGTAGCAACACAACTTACAACACACTTTGCAACGCTTCAGGGTTACGTAACAACGATTAATGATGCAAACAGTTCTATGGCAGTAGCAGTGGCAGCTCAAAATGAAGCAGCAGCTATAGATGCTAATACAACAGCAGCTACTACGGCGGTAGCTATGCAAGTACTTGGAGATATTGTAAATCCTCTTTTTACAGAGTTTTATGCTTATTATAGTGATGTAATGGATATTGCTACACAAAATGCTGGTACAGTTGATTTTATTGCAAATGATGTAGTAGGTGAGTTTTATAGTGAAGAGTTTGTACGTATAACATTTGCTCCAGTTTCGCAAGGGGCAAGTAGTGGCAGTGTAAGTTTCTTAAGTCTTGTAAATGCGGAGGATCAAAACTTCACTACAAGCTATAGTATTGAAGCTGGAAAACTTCTTGTAGCACAAGCAGACGGGAATGTTACAACACTCTCTCTTTTAGAAAGTTCGACAGCTGATATGATGGTTATTAGAAATGAAGATGATAACTCAACAGAAAAAGTTTATACTAGTCAAGCAGCATTCCTAGCGTCTTTAGTAAGTTTTGATGGTACACAGTCAACAGTAATTGACTTGGATAATGATTCAACAGGAACAGGAGACGGTAAAGAGATATTACAAATGAGTGTTAGAGTTGACTCAACTGCTAATACTTTAGTTGTTGATTTACTTAATGCAGGCAGTATAGTTGATGAACTGAACTCTACAGCTCCAGTAGGTTATTCAAATATTGTTTGGATAGATATTAATAACTATCTTGAATTTGGAATCATGATTGATGGCAATGGGGAATTAGCACCATATCTAAACAAAGACATCTACACAGATGGTGAATTTACAAATGGTATACCAGAGACGAATTATAGTTACTCAGGCGTTGGTACACTTGATCCAACACTTAGTTTAACTATCCCTCTTGAACTGCTCAACACACAAGAGTATCTTTTCGTTAAAGCCGAAGTTGCTATTGATGAAAATAATGAGTTTAACTCGACTGTAGAAGTACAAGATGATTATACATATGATGCCGTTGTTTTCGGTGGAATATGGAATCCATTCCCAGATGTAAATACAACAACACCAAGTGATGCTAACTTAACAGCAATGATTGCTGGTCAAACACTTTATGGAATTCAGGCTTATGAATCAAATGGTAGTTTATATGGACACTCTATGAGTTTCGATGATTGTTCACTCTCTACGGAACCTATCTGTTCTGGATATTCTGGTGGAACCGACGAATATGGAGCCTATGGAATCGATGCAAATTTAAGTGATCATACTTATGAGATTATAGGGGATATGCTTCGCGTTACTGAAGATGGAAATGAGGGACAAGGTATATCTGAAATAGTTCCAACTGGTGTTATGGATGATTTTAATGGCACACAAGTATATGTGACATTTAAAGATTTAAATGGAACAGTTCAAGGGAATGCAACATTCTTTGTCTATACAACTTCACAAGATAGAGATGCAGCTCTAGCTGCTATGAGTAGCAGTGCTGTAGATAACACAACAAGAACGATTCCTGCGATTGGCTCTTGGTACAATGCAGACTTAGGCATTAACCTTGTTATCTTTGATGATGCGCATTACTTTATGGCACAAGATGATAATGGTACAGGTGGAGTTGCAGGTGGTATTGAGATTGGCTCGTTTACTTTAAGTGATAACAACAATACTCTCACAATAGACTCTAACTTGACAGTAAACTCAAATGAAGGTGATACGGCTGTAGGTGGTGTTACAACTTACAATGAGTCTAATGATACACTTACATTTACTGTAGATGGGCAAAGTTTTGATTTTGCAAGGGATGAAGCAACAAATATTCTAGGTGCTTGGACAAATAATCAGTCAGATACAATGTTCGATGCACTTATTTTACATAGTGATGATAGTTATCTATCAGTCAGTATTGATCTTAGTTCAAGTGTTGCTTATGATAGTGTTTGTACTGAAGGAAGTTGCACATACAACATGTTTGAGAGAGGTTCATACACTGCCAGTCTTGTAGATACAAATTTGACAGTTTCTTTTACACCTTTTGTTGATTACAATGGAGTATTTGGACCTCCAGCCGATACAAACATCTCTTTTGATGTAAGCGGATACCCTGCAATTACAAATAGTGATATGAATATTACTTTCGATAAAGTAGTTCAAGAACTGCCATAATAGTAACATGCTTAAAAAATGTTCCCACATTCGGTGGGAACTCTCTATCTGTCCTCTATAACCAATCTGTAACCAAACTTCACTATAATTGTAACCCAAATACAAAAAGGTAATTTTATTATGCAAAAAAGAACAGCTAGAGCGGCGTTTTCACTTATTGAGTTGATGATTGTCATCGTTATTTTAGGGCTTTTAGCGGCGATGGTAATGCCATCTTTAACAGGAAAAGGGGAAGAGGCGAAGCGTGATTTGGTCTGTGTGCAGATGAAGTCCATTTATGATGGTGCATTAGATATGTACAAGATAAAAAACAGTGTCTACCCTTCAACAGAAGAGGGTCTGGCTATTTTAGTAGAAGATGACAGCTACTTTAAAGATGGGAAGATGCCAAAAGACTCATGGGGTCAAGAGTTTATCTACCTAAACAACGATGGAAAAGTAGAACTCATCTCTTTGGGTGCTGACAAAAAAGAGGGCGGTAAAAACGAGGCTAAAGATATTAAGCTGAGTGAGTGTAAGTAGGCAAGGTTTGAGAAGAGCCTTTTCACTCATAGAGCTTATGATAGTCATTGTTATCATTGGTCTTATCTACACTTTAGCAGTGAGTAAACTCAAAAGTGTAGGGCAAGAGAAGCTTGAGCCGAGTTTTTTAAACCTCAAAGAGTATCTCTCTAGTTTTTGGCAAGAAGATACGAAAAGTATTCGACTCTTGTGTCTTGATGCATGTGAAAAGTGTAAAGTCTTACGTAACGGTGAAGAAGTGAGTGTACTTGAGAGTTTTTTTGATGATAGTGTTGAGCTGTATCGTTATGATGTTTTACTTGGCATGCAAAGAGTTCAAGATGCAGTTTATTTTAACCAAGAGGGTGTTCAAGAGGATGTCTGTTTTTCACTCTCCCTTTTTAAAGATGGCATAAGTGAGCAGGTGTTTGTGAGTTACAATGATAAAGTTTATGACTATACTACTTACTTCTCTGCACCTAAAGAGTACGACTCTCTTGATGAGGCACTTCAAACAAAAGAGCAGTTTTTCTCCGAGGTAATGCAGTGATATTTAAGTACAAAGGCATAAACCAAGAGGGCAAAAAGGTGAGCGAGCGTGTTGAGGCTGCATCACTCGCCGAGGCAAAGAGTAAACTCAAAGCCCAAGGCGTCATCTACAAAACGCTCCAAGAAGATGCTCCCGCATTTTATGAGAAGTTTGATTTCTCCACAAAGTACAAGATTCCACCAAAAGAGCTTGCAGCGCTCTCGCGTGAGCTCTCCATGTATATTCGCTCTGGCATTAGCATTGTGTCGGCTTTAAAAATTGTGCAGACACATTATGAGAAAAATAAAAAGATGAAACTCTTTTTAAGCACTGTCAGCACACATCTTGATGAGGGACAAAACTTCTACACAGCACTTGAAGCGCAGAGTGTTGTTGCGCTTCCGCCGTTTTACAAAGAGTCCATAAAAGTGAGTGAGAGCGGAGGCATACTTGATGAGGTACTTCTAGAGCTTTCACGTTTTTTAAAAGAGCAAGACAGAATACACAAAGAGATAAAAGGGGCATTTGCCTACCCTTCATTTATGATAGTAGTCTCTTTGGTGATGATAGCTTTTATGCTCACCTTTGTTGTACCGCAAATTACAGGGATATTTGAGAGTATGGATCAAGAGCTGCCTATGGCGACACAGTTTGTCATAGCTGCTGGTGAGTTTTTCTCAAACAACTTTCAACTCCTTTTAGTCATCATATTTACGACTGTTGTGGTGTTTGTGATGCTGAAAAAAAAGGTTTATGCCTTTGCTTACGCGGTAGACAAGTTTATGCTTAAGCTGCCACTCTTTGGAGCCATAGCGTTAAAAAGTGAGCTTGCTCGTTTTGCATACATCGCTTCACTGCTGACACGCTCAGGTGTTCCTTTTGTGCAGACCATAAACCTGAGTGCAAACATATTAAACAATCGTGTCATCAAAGAGCTTTTTGTGGGTGCGAGTAAAAAAGTTGTTGAGGGAAAATTGCTCTCAAAAGCACTGAATGAATCGGGCACAAAGATAGACAACGCTTTTGTGCAGTCGATTGCTTTGGGAGAGGAGACATCACAGGTTGAAAATGTACTGACAAATGTTTCTGAGCTTTATTTTGAAGAGAACCGTGACAAAATCTCGGTACTCCTAACTCTGCTCGAGCCTGCACTTATGCTCTTTGTTGGTGGTAGTATAGGCTTCATAGTTGCAGCGATGCTTTTACCGATTTTTTCTATGAGTATTAAGTAATGAGAGTCTTACGTAAGAGAGCTATTGCACTGCTCATAACAGTAATGTTTGTTATGCTCATTACTGTTGCCATTGGTTTTGGTCTTAAGCAGATAAACAAAAGTGCTGCAATGCTCTCAAATGAGAACTTTATGTATCAGAGCTCCATCATTGTTGAGGATATTTTAAATATACTGCAAAATTCACAAGATGTTGCAAGAGTTGCAGATGCAAACTCAAGTACAGAGCTTTTTGTTTTGCTCTCACAAGCCTCTTTTATTCCTTTTGAGATTGCCGATATGAGTGTAGTGTTAAAACTTAGCAGTGCACGCGCTAAATTTAACCCATCCACGCTTGATACAAAAACGACAGAGGCACTGCGAGAGTACATGAACATAAAGATGGTAAACACGCAGTATGTTGACATACTGCTCGATGCTATGAGTGGGATTAAAGCCGATGCGAGTTATAATAGCCGCATATTTGATGAGATGCCCTACCTCTTTAGAGACCACATAGCCTCACAGGAGCACCTAGAGCAACTTAACATATTTTACGCACAAGAGTTTAATGACAATGCCTTGCAAAATGTTGATTTTGAGAAGCTTTTTTACTACTCAAATGATGCCAATGCAAGCATAGACCTAAACTTTGCAACAGCACAGACTTGGGAGTTAATGCTAGGGACAACGCTACAGAGGGCTGAGTTTTTAGCCCAAAATGCAGGAGCTTATGAGACGCTTGAGTCACTTGGGCTTCAAGAGGATGAGCAGGAGCGTCTGGCTCGATTTAAAACAAGTTTTTTTGAGCCTGTGCTCTTTGTAGAGTTAGAGATGCACCAAGCAGACAAAGAGGCTTATGTAAGCTTTGAGTATGACATAAAAAAGAAGAAGGGAAGTAACTTTGTTTACGAGATTTAAACGCGAAACTCAGAGAGTTTTTTTAGACGCTTTTGCGAGAGAGAAGTTAGAGTATGAGAGTGGAAAAAAACTCACACTCATACTCTCTCCAGCTCTCTACTGGGTTAAAAAAGTTAAACTTCCTGTCAAAAGCGTACGTGAAGCGAAATCACTCCTTCCATCACTCTTTGAAGATGAACTCTTAGCAGGAGAGTACTCTTACTATGCGTATAAAACTGGGGAGGAGTTTGTGCTTTTTGCTTATGAAGACAAAAAGATTCTCTCACTCCTACAAGAGCGAGAGATAGCTATAGCAGATATAGACTCCATCCATTTTGCACAGAGTGAGTTTGAGGAGTTTGAGGGGGCTATTGCAGTCAATGAAAAGCAGGCACTCAAGTGGCAAAATGGCTTACTCACACTAGTTCCACTTGGGTGGATAGAGACTCATGAAGCACTCAACTTAGAAGCCCTTACACTCTCTTCTTACACCATAAAGCTGCAGCAGTTTAACCACATCGTAAAGAGTAGCTCAATGGTTAAAATAGCTGCACTTCTTGTAGCGCTCATAGCTGTTTTGGCGGTTGAGACCTACATAGCAAGTGCAAAAAAAGATGCTGTTGCTTTGGCAAGAGAAGAGATTTTCTCAAAGTACAAACTACAATCTACTATGATGCAAAACGAATCTGCACTGAAGAAGTATGCAAAAATTCATACCCAGCAAAATAGCTTACGTAAGCAAATTGGCGAGTTCCTAAAGCTCTCCTTACGTACGGGAGAAACACTTACGCTCATAGAGTTTAAAAATGAGAAGCTTTTTGTGACTTTAGAGGGCATTAGTACGAGTCGTTATGTGACTCTTGTAGATGAGCTTAAGAAAAAAGGGATCAAGCATACTGCTAAACAAAATGGTGAGCGTATGACTCTTGAGGTGAAACTATGAATCAAGTAAATCCACTACACATAGGCGCTTTGCTTCTTGCCATCATTGCCTATTTGCTTTTTACACTCAGTAGTATTAAGAGTGAGTTGGTAGAGGAGCAAGATGCTTACGTGATTAGTGAAAAAGTGGCTCTAGAGCTTCGTGGCTTAAAAGATGTGTATGGCGATACAAAAAGAAGTGAGAGCGCACTCAGCAGATTGCTCGCACAACCCTCAATAAAGTCTGCGAACTTAGATGTAAAAAAGTCAAAGAAGTCCTGGAAAATTAGCACAAAAAGCATAGATGTAAAAGCGCTGGACTCATTAATGGGAAAGATACTTAATGGAACATATAATATCAAAGAGTTACGTATAGAGAGACTCTCAGAGACAAAAGCCTCACTGATGATGGAGATAGTATGGTAAAGATGGCTAAATTTTTTGGATATTTGCTCTTTTTTGCTTTTGCTTTAGCACTCTTTGCTCCAAAAGACGGCGTCTACTTTCTCTTTGAAAAAGAGCTTTCTAAGTATGATGTAGTGATTAGCGATGAGCACCTCAAAGAGGAGCTTTTCTCACTCAATGTAGATGGGCTAAATGTATGGGCAAAAGGTGTTGAGAGTATGAACATAGAGAGTGCAGATCTTACACTGCTACTGTTTTACAATACAATAAACCTTAAAAACATCGCTTTAGCTGACATCTTAAAGAGTTATGTACCTACAAAAATAGACTCCTTGGAGGCGAGTTATAGCATCATTGACCCACTCCATGTAAAAGCAGAGGCGGTTGGGGAGTTTGGTGAGGCAAGGGTGAGTTTTGACATTGTTGAGCGCTCACTCACTCTAAAGCTTACTCCTTCAAAAGAGATGCTTCAAGGGTATAAACGTACGATGAGAATGCTCAAAAAAGATGAAGATGGAGCGTATAGTTATGCAAAAACTTTCTAGCACAAAACTCATCGCCACAGCTACAACACTGCTTGTACTCTTGCTTCTTGCAAAACTCATAGCTCTTGGTGCTTGGTGGTACCTTCCAAGTGAGGGTGTTTCACTCAAACAACAAGGCTCTTACCAGCCAGAGTATCAGCGTGTAAGTTTTGCAAATATGCTCCAAACATCAAAAGTCCAAAACACAACAACAGCTCCGCAAGAGACAAAAAGTGCCGCAAACATAAATAGTCTCATTTTAAAAGGACTCTATGGAACAAGGCTTAATGGTTATGCGATTTTGGCTAAAAAGTCCAAGCCAAAAGAGACAACAATTGTAGCAGTTGGAGAGGTTTTTGAGGGCTACAAACTCATAGCAATCGCATTAAATGAAGTGATATTTACACGCTCTGGTACGGAGTACAAACTCTCTCTTGCAGAGATAGATCCAAAACTCTTACGTAAGGTAAGTAAGGTTGAAGAGAGAGTCGATGATGAAGCACCAAAAGCTGTTAGCCGTGTAGACATAGCAAATTACTCGAAAAATCCAGCAAGTATCTGGAAAGATATAGGCATTAAAGAGGTGATGAATGATGGTAAGCTTGAAGGTTTTAAAGTGACCAGAGTCAAAAGAGGCTCAAAAATGGACACTTTAGGGCTTCAAAAAGGAGATGTCATCATTAAGGCAAACAATGTCCCCTTTACATCACTCAATGATGTCTTTAAAATTTACAATAACATAGACAAAATAGATGCACTCGCACTTACAATCCAAAGAAATAACCAAGAGAAGGAAATCGTATATGAAATTCGCTAGAGAACTTTTTTTACTAATATTGCTCACACTCTCACTGAGTGCAAGAGAACAGGTAAATGCAAACTTTGCAGACTTGCAGATAGAAGACTTCATAAAGCTCGTCTCAAAAGTTACTAACAAAAATATTCTTATCAATAACAAAATAAGCGGCAGTGTAGATTTTATAAGTACAGCTCCTGTTTATGATGATGAGCTAATGGGTATTTTAATCTCTGTTTTAGAGTCAAAAGGTTTTACTCTTGTAAAAAATGGCTCCATCTATGAAGTGGTTCGCTCAACTGAAGCTGCGAAGAGTAATGTTGATGTTGCTAGCGTTGGTAAAAAGCTCTATGGCTCACTGATGGTGACACAGGCGATTCCTGTAAGGGGTGAAAACGTTGATGTTATCGCTGCAAAGATACGCTATCTTATCTCTAAAACTGCAAAACTTATGACTATGAAAGAGAGTAACATTATTCTTCTGACTGATTATCCTAAAAATATTGAGACTATAAAGCGAGTTATTGAGGACATAGACACAAATAACTTGGCGATAGTAAAAATTATTCCTATTAAGCATGCTGAAGCAAAAAAACTGCAAACGCGTATTTTGGAGATTAGCAAGTCTATTTTTAACCAAAAGGTAGAGAGCGAGCAGGTTAAAATCATATTTGATGAGAATATTAATGGGCTTATAGTTGTTGGAATAGAAAAAAATGTAAAAAAGATAGAAGAGCTTGTTGAGAGCATGGATGTGGAGTCTCATGCAAGTAATGGCATAGAGATCTTTACGCTTAAAAACTCCGATGCAAAAACAGTCGCTGCAACACTAAACGATATCATCTCAAAACAGACTTTTGCAGATCCATCTATGAAGCCAAATGTTGCACCGAGTGAAGAGATAAACGCCATCATAGCGATTGGAGAGCCAATTATTTTAAAAGGTCTTAAAGTTATTATAGATGAACTTGATAAAGAGCAGTATCAGGTTTATGTTCAAGCAAGAATTGTTGAGATAAATCAAAATAAGAGTTCAGATATTGGGGTAAAGTATGGCCTCGCGGCTGGTGATGTAACAGCTTCAGGACTCTATGCAATGAGTGCAAATTTTGGTTCCACTGCATTAACTGCATCTGCAAGCACAGCTGTACTTGATCGTTTAGGAAGTATAGGAAGCAATGCTGGAAAAGCGTTGGCACTTGGTGCGACTTTAGACTTTTTGGAGGGCACTGGTGCCTCAAAGGCAGTCTCTAACCCCTCAATACTCTGTCTTAACAATAAAGAGTCATCTATTTATGTTGGTCGTACTATCTCTATCTCTACAGGTACCATTGCAAACTCAATCACACCGGGAAATCTTCAAAGCACGTTTAAGCGTGAGGATGTTGGTTTAACGCTTAAGATAAAACCGCGTGTCTCTTCAAATGAGAAAGTAACACTTGATGTTGAGACAATTTTGGAAAATGTTCTTGATGATGGTTCCAACAACGCAACAGGACAGCCTGTAACTTCTAAACAAGAGGTCAAAACGCAGGCAATTTTAGGGCATGGTGAGAGTATCATCATTGGTGGACTTGTAAAAATTTATGATAGAGACTCAGTGAGTAGAGTGCCTATTTTAGGGTATATTCCGATTATTGGCGAGTATCTTTTCTCTTCAACTTCTAAAACTGAAGAGAAAGATAACCTAGTGGTGATTTTAACGCCTTATGTGGTTGACAAAAGTGAAGACCTTTCAAAACTTCAAAAAGATTTAGGAGTGCTTGCAAAGATACAAGAGGAGTATAGCAAAGATGCTATTGCACAACTCAAAGAAAAAAGTCAAGAGAAGTAGTAGCTTAGTATGTTTACCCTAGAACCCATCCACAACTTACAACTTGAAGTCTATGAGCCCCAAGAACTTGTCACTGAGATAAGTCTAAAAAATTATCTGCTCTTTAGTGAGTATGAGGGTGAAGTGTGCGCTTTTGTTTGTGAAACACACTTTGCACAGGGGAGTAACTACTACACAAAACTCCCTCGTGAGTATCCGCTTCATATGCTTAGCGAAGAGTCTTATGAGCGTCTTTATAACCGATTTTTAGAACTTCGTACAGATAAAGCCATAGAGACAATGAGAGAGGACTCCGATGCTCCAAGCCAAGAGGAGGACATCTCTCTAACAGACTTTTTACGAACTTCAAGTGATATCTTGACAAGTGAAGAGTCCGCTCCAATCATCAAATTTGTCAATGCTCTTTTTTACCAGGCAGTCAAAAAACGCGCTTCAGATATTCATATTGAAGTACAAGAAAAGAAGGGTGAAGTTCGTTTTCGTATAGATGGGATGCTTACAAAAAATGCAGACCTGGACAAAAAAGTTGTGGCCCTCATTGTAAGTCGTATTAAGGTTATATCAAATCTTGATATTTCAGAAAAACGTATTCCTCAAGATGGACGAACACAGATAAAAATAGCAGGGGAAGTACTCGACATCCGTGTCTCTATTTTGCCTACTTTTTATGGTGAGCGTGTAGTTATGCGTCTTTTGATGCAAAGCTCACAAATCCCACAAATAAACGAGCTTGGCTTTAACGACTCACTCATAGGCGATGTGAAGCGTCTGCTTCGCTCTTCACATGGAATCATCCTAGTAACGGGACCAACGGGAAGTGGTAAGACAACCTCACTGCACTCCTTTTTACGTGAGGTGGAAGAGCCGCATAAAAACCTTATAACAGTTGAAGACCCTGTTGAGTATAAGTCTGATAACATTGCTCAGATACAAGTCAATGAAAAAGTGGGACTTACTTTTGCCTCGGCTCTGCGCTCTATACTTCGTCAAGACCCCGATGTCATTATGATAGGGGAGATTCGTGATGAAGAGACTGCCGCCATCGCTGTGCGTGCAGCACTTACAGGTCATTTGGTTTTCTCAACACTGCATACAAACTCAGCAGCAGCGACTATTTCGCGTTTAGCAGATATGAGAGTTGAGCCCTTTCTCATTAGCTCATCTCTACTTGGAATTTTAGCGCAGAGACTTGTCAGAGTACTTTGTGAGGAGTGTAAAGAAGAAGATGAGCTTGCAGAGAATTTTGCAGATGACTATGGCTTAGCAAGAGATGCAAAAATATATAAAGCCTGTGGCTGTAAAGCCTGTGGTTACAGTGGTTTTGCAGGACGTCGCTCTATTGGTGAATTACTTGTGATGAATGACACAGTAAAAGAGCTTTTAAAAACCACAACAGATGAGCACACCATCAAAACGGCACTTGAAGCTGATGGGCTTAAAACTATCGCAATGCAACTCAAAGAGATGTTACTTGCTGGTGAGACCTCACTTGATGAGGCGATTCGCATCGGTTTAGGGCATGGCTAAGAGCTTACGTAAGGCTTTTACTCTCATAGAGGTAATGGTTGCAGTGATGATAGTCTCTGTAGTTATCGCAACCCTGCTCAAGATGCAAGGGGAGTCCTCACATAAGTTAGGAAACATTAAAGCAATGCTAACAGGAGCTCCTTATAGTTCACTACTGCTCTACACACCCAACAGAGTTGGTTTTGAGAGTAGTTCTACAAATCTCAACGAGCTCTTAAGTGAGTTTGATATCCAGAGTGACTTAAAGAGAAGAGTCTCTTTCATAAAGGCAAAGATTGAGTATGAAGAGCTAGAGAGACTTGATATGAGTGAGCTTGATGAAAATGCTTCAGGGCTTGTTTTTGAAGTTGGAGTTACTAGATTTCAAAGTGATGCGTTTGAGAACTCACTTGTGAGGATACGTATGCCATGAGAAGAGGTTTTACACTTATAGAGATGATGGTCTCTATTGTTATCTTAACAATTTTGATGCTTTTTTTGTACAAAAGCTATGGTGAGCTTAATAGATTTAACACACTTTTAGAGTCTGAGTCTTCTAAAATAGAGCAGTTAGAGCGGATTAAAAAGAGAATCTTTTTAGACATTACACTGGCGCAAAGTATTCTTTTACAAAACAGTAGTCCCCAAGAAGATGTAGTTTTTTTGCAGACAAAAGAGTCGCTTTACAGACGTATAAACCCTTACATAAGCTATTTTGTAAAAGAGGGTTATTTGTACAGAATAGAGTCACTCAAAGAGTTAAAAGAGTACCCTTTTGGTGCAGAGAGTGAGTTTGTAGGCGAAAAAATTGCTCAAGTAGAGAGCTTTCGTATCTATCCTTCAAAAACTGAGGGAAGTGCTCTTTATCTAGTGCACATCAAACTCAAAGAGCAAGAGGAGATACTCCTCAAAGTAAAGGCACTGAATCTTCTTTAGGCTCTACTCTTCCCTGTACTTTGAGATACCACAAGGCTGATTTGGTGTTGGTGGATGCTCTTTGAGGTATGTTAAATCCTCAAGCGTTTGCGTGAGTACTCTTTTTTGCTGTAGTATTGGGAGCATCAAATTATCTTTTTCATTGAGCGGAATGCTCCAATCTAAAAGAATTTTTTGTACTTCATCATCAAGCTCTTTAAGAGCTGCTTCTATATGTTTAATCGAATTCATTCTGCGATTGTAGCTAAACTTTAGCAAATTTTGGGTATAATCCCACTCTTAAAATATGTCAAGCGTATTAAAGAGGGCGCTAATGCCTTACGTAAGCATATTGCAAGGAATTTTACAAAGGAGCCATCGATGCCAAAAATGAAATCGGTAAAAGGCGCTGTTAAGCGTTTTAAGGTTAAGAAAAATGGTCAAGTTAAACGTGGAACTGCGTTTAGAAGCCACATCTTAACAAAACAAGATGCGCAGACTCGTCGTAAGCAAAATACTCCAAAAGTAATTGCTGATGTAGATGCAAAAAACATTAAGGCTATGATTAACTAGTACTGGACATTATAATGAGCAAAGCCCATTATAACGGCAGAGACTAAAGTCCCTACAACCCCCTAAAGCTACAAAAACTATAAGTTTTTGAGAAGAGTTAGGAACTACATATCATAAATCTCTCCAGCTTTTAGAGTTGGGCAAGTCCACCTAAAGATGTGGCACCCTGATTGCCAAAGAGTGACTGGGTAAAGAAAAAGGAAAAAAATGCCAAGAGTTAAAACAGGTGTTGTTCGTAGAAGAAGACACAAAAAGATATTAAAATTAGCAAAAGGTTTTTACAGCGGACGCCGTAAACACTTCAGAAAAGCTAAAGAGCAGTTAGAACGCTCAATGATGTACGCTTTCCGTGACCGTAAGCAGAAAAAACGTGAGTTCCGTAAATTATGGATCATCCGTATCAATGCAGCGGCGCGTCTTAACGGTATGAACTACTCAACGTTCATGAACGGTGTAAGCAAAGCAGGTATCGAACTCGATCGTAAAATTCTTGCTGACATGGCTATGAATGATGCAGCTGCATTTACTGCAGTAGCTGAAGCTTCAAAAGCAGCATTAGCAAAATAGAGTCTACAGCCACTTTTGGCTGTACTCAATCCCTCTCATTTTTTCATTTAAAAAATTCACAACTCATTCGTATAAAATAGATAAGCGATAGACGCCCCAACATAAAGCCCATTTTTGACCTCTACGAGTGGAGAGTCTTGAAATACCGCACTGTTAATATCGTGATAAGAAACAAATCCACCAAGCCACCACTTTTTAGCCATATATGTTGTGCCAACTCTAAAGCGTGTACCACTGTATCCACCTTGCGCTTCATAACCCTTACGTAAGGGTGTTATATATTCACTAGATACACCATAGTAGTAGTTATTATATACTGCATCATTAAAAAGGACTCCAGCCCGAATAGTCCACTCTATACGTTTATAGTTCAGGGAGTATTTGAGTTGTGGGTTTATAAGATAGCCTCTATAACTGATAGAGCTGTAATTAGTTGAGAGCGCTGCTCGAGCATCACACTCAAACTCTAAAATAGCCTTACCGTGTGCATAGAATTCGTAGAGTAGTTTTGGACCTACCTCACCTGTGAGCTCTAGTGCTGGCATCCCCTCTCGTGGGGTGTTTTTACTCTGGCTTGCTGGCAAGGAACCACTCAGACTCATATCTAAACGAAGACCATTTATACCAAAGAGTCTGCTACGAACACCATCTTCATCTATGGAGAAGTTCTCACTCTTGTAGCGAATATATGGAAAAGGCAGAGCAAGTGTCTGCATGGACTTTGCCCCGATATAATCTGGATAGTAGAGAACACCTGCACCTATACCTAATGTGTAGCGTCCTTGCTCGGCCATAAGTGAGCTAATTACTAAAAAAAGTAAAATAGATATTTTAAACACAAGCCATTCCCAGAAATTTTTTGGGAGTGTAACAGGGTTGTATTACATTTTGAGTACAGCTCTTTTCACACATAAGTCTTATTTATAAAAGGGTATAATCATTAAAAACTAAAAAAAGTGAAACTATGTACGAGCGAAAAGATAGAGCAAACCTCTTGGCACTTGATGAGGTATTTAAATATACCAGACAGGGACTCATAGGGCAGAGTGCTGCAGTATTGTTTATGGCTTTTATCATTAAAGATTTTATTGCAAGTTATCTTGTTTTGCTTTGGCTTTGCACACAAGTTTGTAACTTCATAGTACGTGTGTTTATAATTAGTCGCTATCAAAAGATACGTAATACTATTTACTCATTTGCTCAAGCAAAATGCTGGCTGAAGTACTACATGGTAAGTATGCTCATTACAAGTATTTTATGGGGAATGAGTGCTCTTTTCATAGAAGATATATCGCATGATTATCACTTTTTGATGTATGCAGTTCTTATTGGTCTCTCTTTCGCATCCATTGCAACTTTAGGCTTTGTATTAGAGATTTATATGGCTTACGTAATACCAATGCTGAGTCTACTTTTTTACTCTTTTATCACTTATGATGACATAGTTGGGCAGATTGCAGGAATTTTTATACTCATTAGCTATGCTTATGCGCACATGAGCGTTGTACAATTTTCAAACAACTTTAAAGATGCACAGATAGATAAAGAGCTTGCACTAGAAGCACAAAATGATCTACAAGAGCAAGCAAAAAAGCTGGAGTATATGGCACATCATGACTCGCTGACGGGTCTTGCAAATAGGACATCGTTTCATCAGCGTCTTACTCACGCCATAGCACAATCACAAAGATCTCAAAACTCAATGGCTCTGTTTTTTTTAGATATTGATAAATTTAAAGAGATTAACGATAATTTTGGTCATGAGATAGGTGATAAGATTTTAAGTGCATTTGCTGATCGTTTAAAGAACAGTATTCGCAAAGATGATACACTTGCGCGTCTTGGTGGAGATGAGTTTACAATTATCATGCAAAATATACAAAATCTCTCAGATGTTGAGCACCTTGCACAAAAAATTCTTGATGCATTTGCATCGCCTATTCGCCTGGATGAAAATGCTTTGCATATTACAACGAGTATTGGTGTAAGTCTTTATCCGCAGAGTGCATCGAGCCCCAAAGAACTGCTTTTACTGGCAGATGAGGCGATGTACATGGCTAAAAAAGAGGGACGAAATAGGTATAAAATTCATACCTTAGAGTAGATATTCCATTCCTAGTTTATTTGCATAAGAGCTTAGCATATCTCGCTCGAAGTCGTTGTTGGTAGAGTAGTTATAGCCAAAAGTCTTGTTCCACAAAGCGTGCTCTTCCATGCAGAGATAGAAAAAGACTTTATCATCTGCTGCCATCTCTTTTTGCCAGGGTTTAAAACTCTCATAGGCGTGTTTGAACATCTCTATTTTAGTCTGCTCTGGATACGAAGTTTTTCCACTTGCATCCTCGTGTGGAATCTGTGTAATTTTTGAGCGAAATTCCCTTTCTCGTAACTGTTTTATGACAGGTTTGATGAAAGTAAGCGTTCCAAAGCTTACAAGTGCAACTTCGCTTGGATGAAATTCAGCGATGAGTCTATCATAGACCTCTTTGTACTCTTCTAAATAGCCAACATACTCAACAATAGGGTGAAAATGAAAGCCAACTTTTATGCCTCTGTTGGCTAATGCTCTTGCAGAAGCGATACGTTTGTCTAAAGATGCGGTGAGGTGCTCTTCGTTTTTTATGATGGTAGGTGTGTTAAGACTCCATGTGCACAAAATGTTTCTTGGTACTGCATTTTCTAAAAAGTAGCTGATGTTGTCTGACTTTGTTTTAAATTCTAAAATCACATTTGGGTTTGAGCGAGCAAACTCAAAGAGTGCATCGAGTGTCCCTTCACGGTTTCCAAACATAAGTGAGTCAGAGGCTTGACCTGTTCCTATGTGGTAGGTCTTATTTTGGTCAAGATTGAGGTTGAGAAGTTTATCTCTGAAGCCACTATCAAAAGTTATGGTATTTTGATTGTAAAAACTCTGAATAGAGCAGTAAGAACAATCAAATCCACAAGACTCCACAGCATCGAGAGTCATGAGATTACAACAGCGTGTTTTTTCACTCGCCACTGGGCATAGACCTAAGCCAAAACCCTCTTTTGGTGCAACTTTAAAACGAAATTTCTGTTCAGATGGAATGTTTTTAAGTCTGAAGTTTTCGTAAGAGTTTGGTCTGTTGCGTATAGTTTCATACTCCTTACGTAAGCGTGTAAAAGCAACCTTTTTTTGAGAGTGGTCTTCAAATATCTCATCTATGCGTTTCTCATCCCACATCCCAAGATCGCGTGCCATGTCTATAATCTGTTTTAGCTCTTGATGTGAAAAACCATAAGCAAAGGCTTTTTCTTTTATGAACTGTTGTTCATTTTGTGGAAGCTTTGCATAAAATGTGGATTGTGTCGCTTGTGTAAATTTCTCTTCGTAGTTATTCATGGGCGCCATTTTAGCAAAAAAACTCCAAAGAAAGAGTCTTTGTAAAAGACTCTGTGTTACGTAAGGCTTGTGAAGCTTATGCCATCCTAGGCTTGATTTGTGCCTTGTGGCACTTGGGTAGGTACTCTTGAAGAGAGTTCATTGTCTATCATAAGAAGACCATAGCCATCATTGCCAACAATTTTAAGCTTTGAGATAATCTCACTCACAGTTGCTTCCTCTTCGACTTGTTCTGTCACAAACCACTGTAGAAGGTTGTATGTAGCATGATCTTTTGCCTTGAGAGCTAAATCACTTAAGTCGTTAAGATTTGCTGTCATTTTTTGCTCATGCGCAAGACTTGCTTTAAATGTTTCTATGAGGTCTCCAAACTCTTTTGGTGGCTTTGCAATGGCTTCTAGTTCAACATCTACATCTTGATCTATAAGATAGTTATAGATTTTTGTACCATGGTCAACCTCTTCTTGATATTGAACCATAAACCAGTTTGCGGCACCATTTAAGTCTATTTTATGACAGTGTGCCGACATTGCTAGGTATAAGTAAGCAGAGTAAAACTCTTTGTTGAGTTGTTCAATGAGCGCTTTTTGTATTTTTTTTGAAATCATAGTAATCCCTTTTTTTAAATAATTTTGATTGTAACATAGGATGTTAAATCAATTAATCATAAAATATTAGCAAAACTTAATTAATAAATGATTATAATTATCAAAATAATATTAAATCGAGGTGTGTTATGAATAAGTCTATTCGCATCTGTAAAATGAAAAAAGAGCATATAGTTGAGCATTTAGAGGCTCTAAGTGGCATGGTTTCCCATCCGAAATATATTTGTAGTAAATGCGCTAGAGCAGTAAATAAAAAGCATAATGTCTGTAAGGCTATAAAGATACACTAAGGGTAAAGGCATTGCACTATGACATATTTTTTTCTCTTAGCACTCGCTTTTGTTAAGATGTAAGTGAGTAAAAAAAGAAGGAAAAAAAATGGTTTTAGGGGCATGTCCTTACTGCGAAGATGGTCATATAGAGGTGAGAGAAAAAGAGGTAAGGGGTAAAAAAGTAAAACTCTACGCATGTTCAAATGCACATTGGCATACAGAAGACGGAGAGCTTTTTGAACTAAGCCAGAGTGCTACATGCAGCTTTAGAATCTGGCAAAATGCTCTTGCAAAGTATGGAAAGTGGTTACAGTACAAAGATGTACGAACACTCTTAAGTGAAGGCTCTCTCCAACTTGAACTTCTCAGTAAAAAATATGGAAAAAAAATTTACTATACAAAATCTATAGAGCTTAACTATGAGTATGGAGTAAGCGTAGTTTGGGACTCCTGATATTTTTTTTAGATTTGCATGGTTAACATAATTCTTGTACAATCGGCACTTATTTTTTAAATGAGGAGAATCAAAAGATGAAAAAATTACTACTACCAATGTTGCTGGCAACAGTCACTTTACTCACTACGGGGTGTTCAACTATGCATATGGGCTGGACAGCAGTTACACAGCAACACAAGCTTGACGATGGCGCTATGGAAGCATATGATAATATGTTTACAAAAGTAACAGAGTATGGAGATCCTGCTCGTGCTATGATGAAAGAGTTTAAAGTTGATGATGATGTTGAAAACTCAGATGTTGCCGACTCTATTCACTCATTAGCGGAGTCATACAATATGCGTATTACAGGCGACATTAAAATGTACACAAAAGATGATGCAGCACCAGAGGAAGTTAAACATGCAAGAATCTTCTCTTTGTGCTCACTTCACATTGCAAAAGTTTTCTTAAACCACTCAAGATACTACGGGGGTTTCATGCCGTGTAGAATTATGCTCATTGAGTATGGTAATGGGGATAGATTTTTAGTAACTATGGATATGACACTTGCTATTCATGGTGGGTTCCCACTTCCTCCTGAAATGTTAGAGATGGGATTAAAAGTCAAAAAAGCGATGGAAGAGATTCCAGCTCGTGCTGCTAAAGGTGACTTTTAAGCAGCAGTTTATAAACTCTTTTTGGAGGCTTACGTAAGCCTCTGCCTCTTATCTCAGAAGTCTGAACTCACTCCTCTTTTGCCTTTTTATCTTATTTAATAAAAATTATTTTGCATAAAGCAATATTTTTAACAATCAAGATAATTGTGTACTACGCTTATGTAATAGAATAAACAAAGAAGTAGTAGAGATGAAAATTCATATAGATATAGACTGTTTTTTTGTCAGTGCCATACGCATTTTAGAGCCAGATTTGAAATTTAAGCCTGTTGCAATAGGTGGGAGAAGTGACACTAAAATATTTAACCAAGAGGCAAAAAATCAGACTGTAAATTTTGAAAACTCTGGAAGTTTTGTACCTACTTTTTATAAGGCCTATGAGAGTAGAGATGATAATCTTGAGAGTTTTAAAGAGAGTGATGGACGTATTCGAGGCATACTTACAACTTCTAGTTACGAGGCTAGAGAGTATGGTGTACGTACTGCGATGAGCATAAGAGAGGCTTTAGAGTTATGTCCTGACTTAATTATTAAAGCGCCAAATATGAGTCTGTATCAAGAACTTTCACACAAACTTCATGAATTTTTACAACAAAGAGTGCCACTTATAGAGCAGGCAAGTATTGACGAATTTTATGGAGATTTAAGTGGGTGGGTAGAAGATGAGGATGTTGAGGCTTTTATTGACGCACTGCGCCATGAGATAAAAAAAAGTTTAAAGCTACCTGTCTCAATAGGAGCTGCACCTACACGTTATATTGCCAAGCTCGCCACGAGTTATGCAAAGCCTTTTGGATGCAAGACAATATATCCTCATGAGTTTGATAAGTTTGTAAATCCCATAGCCATAAAAGATTTTGCAGGTATTGGTCGCAGGATGTATGAAAAACTCTCATCACACTACATAGAGACACTTGGAGAGTTACGTAAGAGTAGAGGTTTGGTAGAGTCATTTGGTCCTTATGCAAAAGAGCTTTATAAAAGAGTAAATGGCGAGAGTGATGAAGCAATTAAAGCAACAAAAAGAAGAAAGTCTATAGGAATTTCACGGACATTTGATCCACTCTATGATAGGGATGAGCTTAGACGTAGAGTGCACATACTTGTAAGGCATTTAAGTTTTGCGATAGGAAAATTACAAGTGTTTCCTACTGTGTATCATCTGAGTATCAACTATGAGATGGGAAAAAAAAGTCACAAAAACATCTCATCTCATGAGCGATTTACTGAGCAGAAGTTTGACAAACTTTGCACAGCGCTTTTAGATGCTGCAGATACCTATAGGCGACTACATGTTATTCGTTTAAGTATAAACTGTTCAAGTTTTACAAGAGATTCAAAAAAAGAGCTCTCACTTATAGGTTTTGCAGATGATCAGAAATTTTACGACTTAACTGAATCGCTCCAAAGATTAAGAGAGCGTTATGGCATTGATGCAATAAAGTTTGCAAGCGAAATGCAAAGCGGCGTATAAAAGAGTAACACTTAATAAAACTTTTAAAATTTTTTGGGTACAATCCGCATTCGCTTTACTGTTTTAACAAAAAAAGAGTATTTCTATCTTTATAGTTTATATATGGATAAAAGTATTGGCGAGACAAACTTGGGCACTTCTGTGTTGACTCAAAATCGACTCTCAGCCTAAGAGCAGTAAGGACAAACAAACAAGGACTTACGATGAAAGTAAGAGCTTCAGTTAAGAAGATGTGTGATGATTGTAAAATCATCAAAAGAAAAGGCATTGTAAGAGTAATCTGCAAAGTTAAAAAACATAAACAGAGACAAGGATAACCATGGCTCGTATATCTGGTGTTGATTTACCGAAAAAGAAAAGAATAGAGTATGGTTTAACATACGTCTATGGAATTGGTCTTCATACTTCACGTCAAATTTTAGATGCGACTGGTATTGATTATAACAAAAGAGTTTACGAACTCGATGAGGCTGATGTAGCAGCAATCACAAACGAAATCCGTGAAAACCACATGGTTGAGGGTGATTTACGTAAGAAAGTTGCAATGGACATTAAGGCTCTTATGGATTTAGGTTCATACAGAGGTTTACGTCACCGTCGTGGTCTTCCATGTCGTGGTCAAAAAACAAAGACAAATGCGCGTACTCGTAAGGGTAAACGTAAAACTGTCGGCGCAGCGTAAGGAAGAGAAGTATGGCAAAAAGAAAAGCTGTTAGAAAAAAAGTAGTAAAGAAAAATATTGCACGTGGTATCTGCCACATCTCTGCATCATTTAACAATACTCTTGTAACAATTACAGATGAGATGGGTAACATGATTGCTTGGAGTTCTGCTGGTTCATTAGGATTTAAAGGTTCTAAAAAATCAACTCCATTTGCTGCACAAGCTGCTGTTGAAGCTGCTGTTGAAAAAGCACAAGTTCATGGCATTAAAGAGCTCGGAATTAGAGTTCAAGGTCCTGGTTCAGGTCGTGAGACTGCAGTGAAAGCTGTTGGTGGAATCGAAGGAATCCGTGTTACATTTATGAAAGATGTTACACCACTACCACACAACGGTTGTCGCGCACCTAAGCGCCGTAGAGTTTAAGGAGATTACTGATGGCAAGATATAGAGGTCCAGTAGAAAAAATCGAAAGAAGATTCGGTGTAAGTCTTAACCTTAAAGGTGAGCGTCGTTTAGCGGGTAAATCTGCATTAGATAAGAGACCTTATGGTCCTGGTCAACATGGTCAGCGTCGTAAGAAAATTTCTGAGTATGGTTTACAACTTAATGAAAAACAAAAAGCAAAATTCATGTATGGTGTTTCTGAGAAGCAATTCCGTGCACTATTCGTTGAAGCAAAGCGTCGTAGTGGAAATACAGGTACAAACCTTATTACACTTATCGAGCAGAGATTAGACAATGTTGTTTACAGAATGGGATTTGCATCTACACGTAGATTTGCACGTCAACTTGTAACACATGGTCACATCCTTGTTGATGGTAAAAAACTTGATATCCCTTCTTACCGTGTTGCTCCAGGGCAAAAAATAGAAGTTCGTGAATCAAGCAAAAAGAACTCTCAAATTGTTCGTGCTATCGAGCTTACAAACCAAACTGGTCTTGCTCCTTGGGTAGATATTGATGCGGAGAAAGTATTTGGTATCTTTACTCGTATACCAGAACGTGACGAGGTTGTTATACCAGTTGAAGAACGTTTAATCGTTGAGCTTTACTCTAAATAGTAACTAATTAATAAAAAGGGCGTTAAGACATGAAAAAAATTAAAACTACTCCACTCGCTCCTCAAGAGTTTGAGGTAGAACAAATTAGTGAGAATGAAGCTAATATTATGGCATATCCATTTGAAACGGGATATGCTATCTCTTTAGCACATCCGCTTCGCCGTTTTCTATTAAGTAGCTCAGTTGGTTATGCGCCAATCGCTATAAAAATCGAGGGTGCTAAACATGAGTTTGACTCAGTACGTGGCATGCTTGAAGATATTTCAGATTTTATCTTAAATCTAAAAGAGATTCGTTTCAAACTTAACAATAACGCAACTGAGGCAGAAATTAACTACTCATTTGCTGGTCCTTGTACTATTACAGGTAAAGACCTTACAAACAGTGAAGTAGAGGTTGTTACACCAGAAGCTATGTTGGCAACTTTGAATGAAGATGCTAACTTAAACTTTAGCATTAAAATTGCTCAAGGTATTGGATATGTAGCAAGTGAAGATACGTATGAAGAGCTAGAAGATGGTTACATCGCTCTTGATGCTTACTTTACTCCTGTACGTAGTGCAACATATAAGATTGAAAATGTACTTGTTGAAGATAACCCTAACTTTGAAAGAGTTATTTTAAACATAAGAACAGATGGACAGATTTCACCTGTAGATGCATTTAGAAACTCTTTAGAAGTTATGTATGCGCAACTTGCAGTATTTAACTCAGAAATAAGTATAAAAGCTCCTGCTACAATAGAGAGAGTTGAAGAGTCACCAGACCTTAAAAAGCTTGCTACAAATATTGACAGCTTAGGATTAAGTGCACGTAGTTTTAACTGTCTTGACCGTTCAAACATTAAACTTATAGGTGAAATTGCACTTATGAGTACAAATGATTTAAAAAATGTTAAAAACCTTGGCAAAAAATCTTACGATGAAATCGTTGAGAAAATCCAAGAGTTTGGCTACTCAGTAGGTGCTGATTTAGCTGATGACGTAGTTACTGCGTTAAAAAAGAAAATAGAAGCTTCACAAGCTTAATTATTAAGAGGATATGAGATGAGACATCGTCATGGATACCGCAAACTAGGTCGTACAAGCGCACACCGTGCTGCCCTACTTAAAAACCTTAGTATTGCACTTATAGAACATGGAAAAATTGAAACTACTGCTATTAAAGCAAAAGAGTTACGCTCTTATGTTGAAAAACTGATTACAGTTGCAACTAAGAATGACTCAAATGCTCATAGAACAGTATTTGCTGCATTACAGTCTAAAGAGGCTACAAAAACTTTAGTAAATGAAATCGCACCAAAGTACGTTGATCGTCCTGGTGGATATACTAGAATTACTAGAACAAGAATTCGTCGTGGTGATGCAACTACGATGGCATTCATCGAATTAGTATAATTTATTAATTCTTTCTGTAATGAATTTACATTACAGAGGTAGGGATACGTCCCTACAACCCCCTAAAGCTAGAAAGCATAGCTTCTTTAGAAAAACACCGTTTTTGAGATAAGAGAACTTCCCAATTCTAAAATACTTACTATACTAGGAATAATTATGAGTAATTTCGCATTTGGAACCTATAGAGTACACGAAAACAATCCACTACATATTCAAGCAATTAGAGATGCAATAGATGCTGGAGTAAGGCTAATTGACACCTCTACAAACTATATGGACGGCTCTGCTGAGAGAGCGATTGCTTTAGCACTTCAGGGAGTAGAGGAGAATATTGCTAAAGATGTTGAGATAGTAAGCAAGTTTGGATATATTCAAGGGAGCAATCTACTAAAACATAAAGAGGAGCCTTTTGAGGATGTGGTAGAGTTTAGTGATACTTGTTATCACAGTATAAGCCCTTCATTTATGCAAGCACAACTTTTAGATACTCTTTTAAGACTTGAGCGAACTACACTTGATTGTTATCTGCTTCATAACCCAGAATACTTTTTGTATGATGCAATTAGAAAAAACACTCCACGAGATGAGATGCTTGATGCAATGTTTGAGAGAATATATGATGTATTCGTAGCCTTAGAAGAGCAGGTGCAAAAAGGTGTTCTTAAAAGTTATGGAATCAGCTCAAATAGTTTTTCAAAACCTCATAATGCAGCTGATTTTTTACCATATGAAGACCTTGTGACACTTGCCCAAAAAGCAGCAAAATATGTGGGAAACCAAAAAGATAGTTTTACTACTATTGAGTTACCAATTAACATTCTCGAGAGAGAGGGTTTAAAGTGTGCAAGTTGGGCAAAAGAGAATGGCCTACGTGTTCTTGCAAATCGACCTTTGAATGCCCAAAAAGAGAATTTAACTTACAGACTTGCTGATTATGAAGAGAGTAAAGAGTATTTTCATCATCTCAACGAACTCTTGGATGTATGCGATAATGAGTTGCTTAGACCACTATACAATCTTATCGAGCAGCTCGATACTAACAAGCACAAGTATGGCTGGATAGGTGATTATGACAGCTTTTTATATTCACAGATTTTACCACATATTAAAAAGAGTCTAGAGGGCTTAGAAGAGGAGTATCTTGATACACTTTTAACATACATAGAGCGCTTTTTAGAAGAGTATAGAAACATGGTACTTTTTGAGTGCTCAAAATCGACTCGAATTGCACTCAAAGATGAGTTTAGTGAGTGTACAAAGAGTCTTCAGGTGTGTGCCATGAATTTTTTAGTCCAGAGAGAGAGTATAGACTACATATTAGTAGGAATGCGCAAGCCAAGCTATGTAAATGAGATAATGGCTTTAAAAGAGTAGTTAAAATAAATTTTTAGGACACGTTAAGCGATTTTGTCTTATTTTATGTTTACTATAAATTTATTATTTTAAAAAATCTTATTCAAAGGATAGATATATGATTCCCTTTACAGATGAAGAGTTACTGGCTCCTGTCACTGGTGTAATAGACAAGGTACGCCCATCATTGGCATTAGATGGTGGTGATATAGATTTTATTACAGTGAAAAATGGTACGGTTTATGTACAGCTTAAAGGTGCATGTGTAGGTTGTGCAAGTAGTGGTAGCACACTTAAATACGGCGTTGAGCGTCAGCTGAGAATGGATATTCACCCTGAGTTAACAGTAGTGAATGTTCCACACGGCATGGAAAACGATATAGATAGTTTATAAAGATGTCCATGAGTCTAATCAGTAAGTATAAGATATTAACGCAAGCAAAAGAGAGTTTCTCTAAAGCTGAATACAAAATTGCCTTAGAGAAGTTTGCAGAGGTTTTGCAGAGTTATCCTCACTCAAAAGAGGCGTACAATGGAGTTATTCTTTCTGAAATGGCTATGAGCGGTGAGAGTGGTGCCGAAGCACTCTTTGACTATTATGAAATACTCAAAGAGGAAGATAAAGAGCAGGCTGATGCTATTATGAGCGCTATTCTCAAAGATATGGATGGTTCATTAGAGAAGCTTGGAGAAGTTTTTGCACAGCCACTTCGACAGCGTTTAGAACTCGAAGATGGCATACTCTACAGTGACTTTAAAGCACTTCTTGATGAGGGTGGCGATTTTAAAGAGATATTTGAAAACATTATGTTCTCAACTCGTGTGATTATTTCTGAAAAAGATGATTTTTTAGATTTCTTAGAGCGTCTTATTGAAAACGGTTTTACTGAAATGGCGCTTACTTATCTGGAAAATGCTCTGAGTGTTTTTCCAAGTGACAAGCCCTTACGTAAGATACTCAAAAAACTAGCAAAAGGCAGAGCCGTTGAAAATTGAGCTCCCAAATCAGGAGTTTCGTTACGTAACAGAAAACTCTAAAGAGTGCGATGTTAATACAGCATTTGTACTCACAAAGCAAAATGAAAGATATCTCAAAGATGCACAAGAGAATGGAGCACACTCCATTATTAAAATAGCAGATATTGCTCCTCTTTTCGGTGTTGATAAAATCAAAATAATTGGTATTACAGGGACAAATGGTAAGACAACAACCGCAAGTGCCATATACTCTTTTTTACTTGACTTAGGTTTTAAAGCAGCCATGCAAGGAACGCGTGGGCTGTTTATGAACGATCAAGTTGCAGAGGGCAAAACATTAACTACGCCTTCTGTGTTAAATACTTACAGACACATTTACCAAGCGGTAAGTGAGGGGTGTGAATACTTTGTTATGGAGGTTAGTTCACACGCAATTGCTCAAGAGCGTATTGAGGGCTTGGAGTTTGCACTTAAGATTCTTACAAACATTACACAAGATCATCTTGATTATCATAAGACTCTCGAAGAGTATATAAATGTTAAAAACTCATTTTTTAGAGATGAGAGTAAAAAACTTATCAACAGAGATGAGAGCAAGGCAGATTTTAACTACAAAAATGCATATACATATGGCATTGAAAATCCTGCAACATATAAACTTATGGCATATTCGCTCAATGATGGTAGCAGTGGAATAATTCAACATTTTCAAGAGATAGTTCCTTTTACAGCCTCTACACACGGTTTTTTTAACCTCTATAATCTTATGGCGGCCATTGGTGCTGTTCATCTCATTACAGAAAAGAGTCTTGAAGAGATTGCAAATGTAGTTGATAATTTTGCTGGTGTGAGTGGTAGGATGGAGCAGGTGAGCGTACTGCCTAACGTCATAGTTGATTTTGCTCATACTCCAGATGGTATGCAGCAAGTACTCAATGCTTTAAAAGAGAAAGAACTCATAGTTGTTTTTGGTGCGGGTGGTGACAGAGATGCACTTAAGCGCCCTTTGATGGGTAGAGTTGCAGCAAGTTTGGCAAAAAAAGTTTTTATTACTAGCGATAATCCTCGCCATGAAGACCCGCAAGCAATTGTAGAAGATATTTTAAAGGGCATCGATGATAAGAGCAATGTTGTCGTTGAACTCAACAGAAAAAAAGCAATAGAGCTTGCACTTGATGCACAAGAGAATGATGAAGTTGTTGTTATTCTTGGAAAAGGTGATGAGGCATATCAAATTATCTATGATGAGTATCTTCCTTTTGATGACAGAGCAGTAGTAAGAGAGTTGTTACACCTTACGTAATGCGTTTTTTAACTCTTCTCTCTCTTCTCTTCTTTACGCTACTCCTAGCAGAGAATAAGTATTACTTTACAGATGAGCAGAGCTTAAAGAACCACTACTTTACAAAAATATCTCCAGCATTTTATAAAGCAAAACTCCAAACTTTTTACACCAAAGAGAACTACAAGATTGCTTATAAAGTTTTTCCTGTAAAAAAGAGTAAAGCAACTATTGTTATATCTTCAGGTAGAACTGAGGGAATGGTTAAGTACCAAGAACTCATTTACGACTTCAATCAAAATGGTTATAGTGTCTACATTCTAGATCATAGAGGACAAGGATATTCACAGAGACTTTTAAAAGACACACAAATAGGGCATATAAGAGACTTTGAAAATTATGTTTGTGACTTAAAATACTTTGTAGATAAAGTGGTTTCCAAAGAGAGACCGCGTGTGCTCTTAGCACACTCTATGGGTGGAACTATTGCATCGCTTTATGTGGAACAGTATGGTCATGATTTTGATGCTCTTGTACTCTCTTCGCCAATGCATCAGCCAGCGATGCTTCTAGACTCACTCAGTCCAATGATATGCTCTATTATTCAAAACCATAGTAAAAATTTTGAAAAATATATGATAGGTATGCATTCATATGATGAGACAAAACATGACTTTAAAAACAATCTCTATACACACTCACAAATCCGTTATGACATTATGCGTGATGCTTATGAAAGAGAGCCCCAAACAAAAATAGGTGGAGCGAGTGTTGGATGGGTTGCAGAGGCGTGTAAATGGAGTAAAATAAGTGTAGATAATGCAGACAAAATTAAAATTCCTACACTACTGCTTCAAGCGCAAAACGATAGAGTTGTCACAGATGAGGCACAAAGAGAGTTTTGTAACAATGCTGGTAAGTATTGTCACTTAGAGGTAATTGAGGGTGCTGCTCATGAAATATTTATTGAAAAAGATGAGCAGAGAAATCGAGCCTTGCGTAAGATAGTAGAATTTTTGACTAAAACCTTACATTAAGTCCTGCATAGAACATATTTACATGGGATGTTCTACTCTCAGTTCCATCAAGTTCGTTTACTTTTTCATACGAGCGGTTTTTATACTCATAAGAGAACTCCATGTCAAAATGTTCATTAAGAGGAAGAAAAAAACCAGTCCCAAGATTAAAAGATCCATAGGTTAGCGATTTGTTCTCATTGTCTCTGTTGTCAATAATACCTGAACCAAATCCAGCCTTTACGTAAGGGTTAATATAGATGCCCCAATCAAAAGCTTTAATCAGAGCAATATCAAAAGCATATTTTTTAGGGTCAGATGTAATGTAGTCCATAGAGAATTCAACAGCATAAGCCTCTCGCTTCCCATATCCTATCTTAAAACGGGCACTCTCTTCGGTAAAGTTCTCTTCTAGGGGTGAGTTTGCATAGTTTGTTACAACATCTCCATACCCAAAACCGGTGCCTATATATATTTTTGATTCGCTTGCTAAAAGAGAGAAACAGAGGAGAAAAAGAGAAAGAGTTATACGCAAAAGAAGTCCTGTTTTTTATGGAATTATATCTTAAATATTTAAACTTCTTTTGGCTTATTAGAATAAGGGGGTCAAATTTCGCTATAATTGCGAAAAAATTAAGGATTAGTAATATGGGTATCCCACAACCAGCCTTTTATATATTTAAATGTGAGCAGTCAGCACCTCCGGGTATGCCAAAACCATCATGTGTAACTCCAGATACACAAGACCTTTTTCAGTACACTGCACAAAAACTGATGAAAGAGGGAATTATGATGACATCACCAATCGTGCGTACTTCATGTATGAACCGTTGTCAGCAAGGTCCTGTAATGTTAGTTGAACCAGGACACACTATGTATGTAGGTCTTACAAAAGAGAAAATTGACAGAATCATTGAAGAGCACATCATAGGTGGAAATGTTGTACAAGAGTATGTCATTAGTGATGAGATGTGGGGTGATGCTATCTCTCCTGCAGACATGAAAAAACAGATGGGAATGTAGGACAGTCTTATGCAAATGGAGATGTTGTACAGCAAAATTCATCGTGCTACCGTAACTGATGCTAACCTAAACTATGTTGGTTCGATTACAATAGATGAGGAGCTTTTAGAGGCTTCTAAGATGAGGGTTGGACAAAAGGTTGAAATTTTAAACATAAACAATGGTGAGCGTTTCTCTACTTACATTATTTTAGGTGAGCGCGGTAAGCGTGACATCTGTTTAAATGGTGCAGCAGCACGTAAAGTACATAAAGGCGATAAAGTGATTATTGTCTCTTATGCAACTTACGATGAAAAAGAGCTTGAGAGCTACAAACCAAAAGTTGTTATTTTAGATGACAACAATGATATAGAGACGATAGCGGACAGTATCTAGTTATGTTTAACATGGGCGATATGGGTAAAATGCTTGAAGGTATGCAAGAGAATATGGCAAAACTTCAAGCTGAACTTGAGTCAAAAACATTTAGCGTCAAGAGTGGCGGTGGTGCAGTCGAACTCACAGTAAATGGTAAAGGCGAAGTGGTTGACTTAAGCATTGAAGAGAGTGCAATGCAAGATAAAGCGACTTTAGAAATATTACTCATTGGTGCCATCAACGATGCGAACAAGATGGTGCAGCAAAATCAGCAAAGTAGCGCATTTAATCTTTTTGGTGGAGCCAAATAGGTGCTTCGCCTATTTGTTTTACTCAATCTTCTATTTCTTAACTTATTCGCCTGTAAAGGTGGCTACCAATCCTGCATTAAAAAAATAAATGACTCTTATTCTATTCAAAAAAACTCTCTCTACATTCCAGTAAAAGGCAATAAACGCTTAGTATATACTTCATGTAAACTTAATGAAAAAGTATTGAAGCATGATTCTTTTTTAGGTCTCTCTCTTGTAGCAGATAAGAGTGATTTTGCTTATGATTTTGATATAAACATGCGTATACAACTCGGTGAGGCTGTTGTAGATGCAAGAGAGGTTCGAGAGGGAAAAATAACTCAAGAACAATTGGGTTTAAGCCATCTTGCTCGCTTTAGTGAGAACTACAAAGCTCCTGCGCTTTTAATGAGTAGTTGCTGCTCTTTGGAAGGTTTAGCCACTCCAAGAGGTATTATCCAAAAAGAGTACCTTGCTCACTTTTTAGGGCAAGAGAGAGTTGAGTATGGGGACATTGGTATACGTGTTTCTGAGAGTAAAAATGGTGTTAAAGTTGTAGCATCAGACCCTTTTTTAGAGAATAATCCATACAAAAAAGGTGATATTATTCATACCATTAATGGTGAAAAAGTAACAACTGCAGCAGCTCTTATGCGTAAAATCTTACTTTCAAAGCTAGGGAGCTCTTTTAGTGTAAAAGTGAAAAGGGGGAGTGAGCTTTTAAATTTTCAAACTCGTTCAGTTGCCAGATTGGGTGGCGGACTTCTGAGTGATACCTTTTTAGAACGAAGAGGAATCTATTTTGATGAGGATTTACGTATAGTTAAGCTTGAAAAAAAATTTAGCTCACAGGGACTTTTAGTTGGTGACAGGCTTATAAAAGTGAATGGTGTTTTTGTGAAAAATCAACAGCAACTTCGTCATTACATAGAAGATTTTAAAGAGTTTTCCTCTCTCCTCTTTGAGCGTAAAGAGTTCCAGTTTTTTGTAAATATTAAGTAGAAAAAGACTACAATTTCAGATGCAAAAATTTGAACAATTTTTAACCGAACATTTACCGGTATCAAAGAGTATTCATCCTCACTACGAGAGTGCTCTGCAAAATATGCTCCTTGCTGGCGGCAAGCGTTTTCGTCCAGCACTTTTGCTAGGTGTTGTAGAGGCTTACAACCCTCTTATGATAGAGAGTGCGTATCATGCTGCGTATGCTATAGAGCTGCTGCATACATACTCACTTATTCATGATGATCTGCCAGCTATGGATGACTCTCCACTGCGTCGTGGACACCCTACACTCCATGTAACATATGATGAAGTAACAGCCATTTTAGTTGGGGATGCACTCAATACTTACGCTTTTGAAGTGCTGGCTAATGCACCGTTTTCAGACTATACACGAGTTGCTTTAGTTCGTGAGCTGGCAACGAACGGTGGCTTAAATGGTATGGTGCTTGGTCAAGCTATAGACTGCTTTTTTGAAAACAAGCCACTGGTGGTTGAAGATATTAAAACACTTCACATTAACAAAACAGCAAAGCTTATTGCAGCATCTTTAAAGATGGGAGCACTCATACTAGGTAAAGAGGCTCTTGCAGATACTCTTTTTGATTTTGGTATAAAACTTGGGCTTCTGTTTCAAATTCAAGATGACATTTTAGACGTGACACAAAGCTCTGAGGAAGCTGGTAAGCTGACAAATAATGATGAAGAAAAAAATAGTTTTGTCACTATTTTAGGTTTAGAAGAGGCACTGCGTCAAGCAAATGAACTTGCTGAAAAATTATCAGAGGAGATGGAGCTTTTTGATACGCCCTTACGTAACAAGCTCGCACCACTTCTTACAAAATACATAAACAGACACAAATAAAACCAATAGAGGAAAAAATATGAGTAATAACATGCGTCAAAAAATGGCAGACAGTATAAGATTTTTAGCAGCAGATATGGTTCAAGCTGCAAACAGCGGACACCCAGGTGCACCGATGGGACTTGCAGATATTGCAACAGTTTTAAGTGAACATCTCAACCACAATCCAAAAAATCCTAACTGGCTTAATCGTGACAGACTTGTTTTTTCAGGCGGACATGCTACAGGTCTTATTTACTCACTCTACTATCTCTGGGGCTATGGCTTAGAGATAGAGGATTTAAAAAACTTCCGTCAGTTAGACTCTCTCACTCCTGGGCATCCTGAGTTTGGTCATACAGCTGGCGTAGAGATAACAACTGGACCACTTGGGCAGGGTGTTGCCAATGCCGTTGGTTTTGCGATGGCAGCAAAATTTGTTGGGGCTCAAGTTAACTCTGAGACAGCAGCGCTGATTGATCATAATGTTTACTGTCTTTGTGGAGATGGTGACCTAGAAGAGGGTATCTCATATGAGGCCTGTTCTATAGCTGGGCATAACAATCTTGATAATCTAATTGTCATTTATGATTCAAACCGTATTACAATTGAGGGCTCAACAGATTTAAGTATCTCAGAAGATATTCGTATGCGTTTTGAGTCACAGGCATGGGATGTTTTAGAGATTGACGGGCATGATTTTGAGGCTATAGATGCAGCCTTAACAACTGCAAAATCAAATACAAAACCAACAATTATCATCGCAAACACAGTTATAGCTAAAGGTGCGGGCGAGCTAGAAGGGTCACACCACTCTCATGGTGCACCTCTTGGAGCTGATATAATCGCTGCAGCAAAGAGTGCAGCCGGTTTTGATCCCGAGAAGTCATTTCATGTAGATGCAGATGTGCTTGCTCGTTTTAGATGTGCTATAGAAGAGGGTGACCTTTTAGAGCGTGAGTGGATTCACAGACAAAAAACACTTCCACTTATGGAGCAAAACGAAGCTTTAGCTGCACTGCAAAATCCAGATTTTTCACGTATTGAGTACCCAACATTTGACAAAGCAGATGCAACAAGAAATACAAATGGAAAAATTATAAATGCCATTGCCAAAGGAATTCCTAGTTTTTTAGGCGGTAGTGCAGATTTAAGTCCATCAAACAAAACATATCTGAATGACATGGGGAACTTTCCAAAGGGAAGAAATATCTTTTTTGGTATTCGTGAGCACGCTATGGCTTCCATTGCCAATGCTATGGCACTCTATGGTCCACTTATGCCGTTTACTTCAACATTCTTTGTATTTTCAGATTACTTAAAACCAGCTGCTCGTATTGCTGCACTTACAGGTATTCAACAGTTTTTTATCTGGACGCATGACAGTATCGGTGTTGGTGAAGATGGACCAACACACCAGCCAATAGAGCATCTTTCACAGTTCCGTGCTCTTCCTAACTTCTATGTATGGCGTCCAGCTGATGGTGCTGAGAATGTCGTTGCATGGCAGGTTGCCCTAAAGATGAAAAACTCTCCATCTGCTTTTGTATGTTCTCGTCAAAATCTTGCAATTCTGCCAGCCGCTGTTCTTGGTGATGCAAGTCGTGGTGGATATCTGTTGCAAAATAGTGCAGATGCTACTGTGACACTTATGGCTTCAGGAAGTGAAGTTGAGTTGGCACTTGCTGTGGCGGCAGAGCTTGCAAAAGATGGTGTTGTTGCAAATGTTGCTTCTGTTCCATGTTTTGATCTTTTTGTAGAGCAAGATGCAGAGTATAGAAACTCTGTTATAATGCCTAGTACAAAGCGTGTTGCCATAGAAGCAGCGCGTGGACTTGAGTGGTATAAGTTTGCTGATGAAGTTATCGGCATGGAGAGCTTTGGTGCATCTGCACCAGCAGCGAAGCTTTTTGAGAAGTTTGGTTTCTCAGCGACTCAAATTGCAAGTAAAATTAAATAAAGGATAGAGAATGAAATATTTAGTTCAATTAGTAGTATTTGTTGGTTTTATGGCCCTTTCAACAGCCTGTTCTTCAACATCTACACTTCCAACGATGGAGGGCGGTGTTTGTAACAACCCTAAATGTAAATGTCCAAAACCATGTCAATGTGGTGCTGGATGCCAGTGTGGTATGAATGGAAACTCTGAGGCTATGAACGGCAAATAAGCCCTACAAGAAGGTGGCTACTTTGCCACCTCCCTCTCTTTTATCCTCTACAAAAACACTCTACCTTTTAAAACTGCTTCTTTTTTCATCGCTTACGTAAGCAAAATGTGAACACCTTTTGCTAGAATAATTTACGGATACACGCATACTTAGTTATTTTTATACAAAGAGTTGCCCTTTGGAGCCTCTTTAGAGCTTAAGGATAAGTTATGAAAGTTGCTTTGCCTCCCGTCAATGTTTTTCACGTCTCATCTCCCCAAGTGGATCAGAATAAACGTTTTGTTGCAATGGTGCATATCAATCGGATGTTTGATGATGGAGGGGGATGATCCTTACGTAAGGAATTATTAAAACATTAATAAAAGCCCTATTTTAAAGAGGGCTTTTTCTCTTTACTCTGATTTGCATCAAATAGTAAAAAGCGACCAAAACCTGGCCTTGTAAATGTCTGCTCTTTTGAATGCAGACTTCCATAACTACTCTGTTGTTTTCCACCATGCATATCTATTTTTCCTTGAGCATACTCAGCCGCTGCGAGGCTGCTAAAAATCGTTAGAGTGAGAAGAACTGTTTTCACTCTCTCTCCTCATAAGGTTCTCTACTTTGAATACGACTGTCAACATAACCACGCCCTACTGTAAAGTGGTAGAGTGACTGGAAGCGGTTGTCTTTTATGCCAAGCATTGAGTGAAACATATCATCTAAAAAGCAGCCTATACCTGTACCGCTTAAACCAAGTGAGGTGGCATCAAGATAGAGCTGTTGTCCTATGGCACCGCACTCCCAAAAGAGCTCTTTGTAGCGGTGTGGTCCATAGTCGATAATCTCTTGTGAAAAATTACAAAGCATTCCAAGCGTAAAAGCACCATCGCTGGCAATTGCTTGTGAACAGCTTATGGCTTGTGATGCCATTGTGATCTCACGCTCTTCAAGGAGGTAAAGGTTTTTAAAATCACACTCTTTCCATGCAAATGCATTATGCATACTCTCTTTTAGAGCACCCATATCATCACTGTTACGTAAGAGTATATAGATTCCCTGTGGCATATCGCTAACCCTATGCACCATAAGTACGAGATGCGCTGCATTTTTTTTGCCATCAAGTGAGCCACTTACTCCTTGGAGCAGTGTAAAAAACTGCTCTTGTGTAATAGTAGAGCGCACAGTGTCCATGACATGAATGCTACGACGATTGAGTATAACCTCTTTACTATCACGTTCACTTGTTGTGACAGAGAAGTGTTTTTCTAGTTGCGCTTGAGCTACTTGCGCGTTTGTTGTCGCATCTTCAATAGAGTCGATAATCTCCCACTCCTGCATACTTGGACTAAGCTTGTTGGCAATTCCACTGTAGGCTAAAGGGAGAGTATCAAGCAGGGTATCAAGATTTATGTTTGGATGCACGCTTTTAGGTGAAATAACCAGTATTAGCTCGCCTATTTCTTTTTCACTGAATCTACTGCTTTGATTGAGCCCAAGTAGCTTTTCTATGTCTGCAGTATGTGGCGAGTCAAGTCGAGTAACACTCCATCCAAGGAGTTTTGCTGAAACTACTATAGAGTGCCAGGCATGGCCAGCGTCAAGGCTTACATAACGAAATGCACGCTCACCATATTTCCACACTTCACGCCATGAAATACTCGAGAGTCCTACTATAAAACTTCCCTCTGGGAGTTGTGAGAAAAAGTCAGTGTCAAATCTGACAAGCTCTTCAAGCGCGTGTTCTTTTGGAGCATAATGGTAGAGTGTCGATTTATTCTCTTGCTCTTCGAGTGTAGGAGGAAGCATTACATAAGCCTCTGTTGGATGCAGGTTTCCACTTGAAGCATTACAGCGAACAGCCCACTCACTCCCGTTTGCACTCTTATAGGCTGCAATTCCCATAGAGAATTGTAGGAGTTGTGAGAGTGACTCTTTGAGTAGCGGTGCTGCTGGAAGTTGGGCAGAGAGTAGCTTGTATGGTGGTGTTGGATGTTCAAGTGCTAAAGGGAGACTGACTTTTGGCGCTCCACGATACTCTCGAAACGGATTTGGCTGTGTTGCCCAGTCCATATAGCCAAGTGAGCGAGCATATCTATGCTGTGAGTGCTTTGTAACTTCATGGTACATAAGTGTTGTGTGTAGTTTATTGTTCATGGGCAAAGTGTAATAAATTCAGCTTAAAAAAAACTCATCAAAATAGTTTAGCTCTAAGACTTTTGGAACATTTAGGACTTGCTTTGTTACAAACTCTTTATGAAATTTTCCCAGCTTACACTTACTACACCTTATCTCAAACATCATGCACTCTTTTATGACAAAGTAGAGCCAACACCGCTTGAGAAACCATTTCTTATAGCTGCTTCTCAGAGTGCAGCAGAGCTACTTGGAGTTGATGAAAATCTCTATGAAGATGAGAAGTTACTTGGTATACTCAATGGAGAGGAGTTTTTAGAAGGGAGTGAGCCTTTTGCTATGTGTTACGCCGGGCATCAGTTTGGCTACTTTGTACCAAGACTTGGAGATGGAAGAGCTATTAATCTTGGAAAGGTAAATGGTTACAACCTCCAACTCAAAGGTTCAGGACTAACGCTTTATTCACGTCAGGGTGATGGTCGCGCAGTACTGCGCTCTTCAATTCGAGAGTTTTTAATGAGTGAGGCGATGCATGGACTTGGTATAGAGAGCTCTCGTGCTGTAGCACTCATAGGGAGTGAGACGGATGTGAGAAGAGAGCGAGTAGAAAAGGGTGCTATGGTACTTCGTATGTCACCGACTTGGGTACGCTTTGGAACCTTTGAGTACTTTAATGCTGCTGGAGAGTTTGACAGACTTAAAGAGCTTGCAGATTATGTAATTGAGGAGAGTTTTCCACACTTACGTAAGGATGATGATAGATATTATAAGATGTACAAGGAAGTTGTGCAAAATACTGCAAAAACTATAGCAAAATGGCAGGCATTTGGTTTTAACCATGGTGTGATGAATACAGACAATATGTCCATAGATGGACGTACAATAGATTATGGACCATTTTCATTTTTAGATGATTATGACAGGTACTTTACATGTAATAAGACAGATACTGCTGGACGCTACAGTTTTGCAAGTCAACCAAGCGTTGGTGAGTGGAACCTCTCAATGCTTGCTCGAACACTCTCTCCCTTGGTTCCTTATGCGCGAACAGAGGAGCTTTTAGAAGATGTTTACAGAGATGTTTTCGAACAAGAGTTCTCAGAGCTTATGTATGCAAAGATGGGACTTCAAGAAGAAGACGAAGATGATGCTAAACTCTACTCATGGATGTTGGGCGCACTTGCAAATGCACATATAGACTACACAATCTTTTTTCGCCAACTCTCTTACTACGATGGAGATAAAACTTCTGTACTTGATTACGCCATCAATAAAAAGCCACTTAAAGATTGGCTTGATGCTTATGATGAACGCTTACGTAAGGAGCATCTGAGTGTAAAAGAGCGACATATAATGATGCAGAGTGTCAATCCAAAATATGTACTCAAAAACTTTTTACTTCAAGAGACAATTGAGAAGGCCCAAAATGGTGACTACAATATGCTTAGGGAGCTTTTAGAACTAGCACACTATCCATTTGATGAAAATCTTCATCTCAAACATCACTACAGAGCTGCCCCAGCAGAGTTAAAAAACTCCAAACTTTCATGCTCTTCATGAGTTTTATATAAGCATTAATATTTTTAAGCAGTAGAGTAGATTATAATATAGTGTCAATATTGTTTAATAGTTGCGTAAATGTGTATTATATATGTTATGCTTATTGTAAAAAATATAAAAAAGAAGGAAGAGTATATATGTTTTTTTCTGGCTCAAAAGAGGATCAACAAAAAATACAAGCACTACAAAAGCGTGTTGCAGAGCTTGAGAGTGAGTTGACGCTTTACAAAGATGCTGTAGCATTTTCTCAAGAAGAGATGCTTGTTGCGCTCAATCCACAAGGTGAGATAATCTTACAAAATGAGAAGGCGCAACAGAGTGTTCAAAACCCTCTTTTACTAAGTAAAGAGCTTGCAAAAGAGAATGAAATAATAGAGATGCAAGGGTGTACTGGTAAAGTGGCTTCACGTAAGGTAAATGGTGTACGCTTTTACAGAATAACAAAAACAGATATGCGCGATACACGTGATAGTGGCATACTCAGTATGCACCAAAAGGCGATGAGTGCAGCTCTAAAAGACACGCAAAATACATTTTCAGAGATGTTAGATGAGCTTAAAGTGATGAAGGCTGAGTCTAGTAGTGTAGCGACCGAGTCTAAAGAAGGGCTTGTACTAATTCGTGACACTTCAGATGCTATGGATAGTCTCAATGAGCATATGCAAAGCAGTATGGAGAGTATGCGCTCTTTAAATGAGAGAAGTAATGAGATCTCTACTGTTGTTACACTCATTCAAGATATAGCAGACCAGACAAACTTGCTTGCACTTAATGCCGCCATAGAAGCAGCACGTGCGGGTGAGCATGGACGTGGATTTGCTGTTGTTGCGGATGAGGTAAGAAAACTTGCTGAAAAAACAGGAACAGCTACAAAAGAGATATCTTTAGTAGTAAAAGCGATGCAGCAAGAGACAAATGAGGCTGAGGGCGCAACGAGTGTTGTTAATGAACTTGTAATAGAGAGTAAAGATAAAATAGAAGTGCTTAATGAAAAAATTCACTCATTTGAGAAAAATTCTTCACGTAGTCAGTATGCTGTAGAGTATATAAGTGACAAAATATTTACCTCTCTTGCAAAAATTGACCATGTAATCTACAAACATAATGTATACGCACTCATCTTTGGCGAAGAGCACAATTTTAAAGCAGTAACACATAAAGAGTGCCGTTTAGGGCAGTGGTATAGTGTTGGAATTGGAAAAGAGAATTTTGCTAAGATGCCATCTTATGCAAAACTTGACAAGCCTCACTCTATAGTACATGAACAAGCAAATGCACTTGCAAATGAGTGCGGAGAGGGGAAAGTTGTCTGTTCAAAAGAGATTATAGAGAAGCGTGTTGAAGCGATTGAAGCTGCAAGTAAAGATGTATTTAAATATTTAGACGCATTAGTACAAGAGAGAAGTCAAGAGTTGATGCTAGAGGCAAAAAGCGATTTATTTAAATAGTAAAGAGGTAAATTATGAGTGGTAAAAATATTGTTGTTATAGATGATGAGGTCGAAATTTTAAATATGCTTGAGAAGTTTCTCTTACGTAAGGGTTATAAAGTAAAATGTTTTAATAATCCTGTATCAGCGCTCAGTATGCTACCTAGTGATACAGATGTTGTACTTTTAGATATTATGATGCCACAAATGAGCGGACTTGATGCACTACCAAAGATTATAGAGAAAAATAAAAACATAAAAGTGCTTATGATGACAGCTTACTCAACTTTAGATAAGGTACTAAAAGCACATAGAAATGGGGCTGATACCTATATTATGAAACCATTTGAGTCACTTGATGCGGTTCATAAGAAAATTGAAGAGCTTTTAAAATAGTAAAGCAATGATATCTCAAGAGTTTACACTTCTGTTTGTTGAGGATGATGAGTCTGTAAGAAGTGTAATGAGTGAGTTTTTAAACCTTTTGGATTTTGCAAAAGTTTACGTAGCAACAAATGGGCAAGAGGGGGTTGAAAAATTTGACAGCGCTAAGCCTGATATTGTTATTACAGATTTACGTATGCCTATTAAAAATGGTCTTGAACTCTCTCGTTATATTAAAGATAAGAGCCCACAAACACCTATAATTCTCATAACAGCACAGTTTGAAAAAGAGGTTACAGAGGATGCTGTTGATATAGGCATTGATGCCTACCTCTTTAAACCAATTTCTTTGCAAAGACTCCATACTATACTCCTAAAATATTTTGCTCGTATACTCCAAGAGCGTGCATTTTTAAATCAGCATAAACTTCTTGAGGAGTATAAAAGTGCAATTGATTTAAGTGCAGCGGTAGTAAAGATGAATACTGATGGCAAAATAACTTATGTAAATGATTCATTTTGCCAAATGACAGGCTATCTTCAGGCAGAGCTACTAGGAGAGACACAACAAATATTGCGTCATCCAGAGACACCAGAGGGTCTCTATGAAGAGATGTGGGAAACTATAAAAGCGCAAAAAGTGTGGTACGGAAAAATTAAAAACTTACGTAAAGACGGGGCTACATTTTATGAAAATAGTGTCATTGTACCTATCGTTGATGAGAGAGGGCAAATAGTAGAATTTATTGCTATTTTACAAGATATTACAGATCTTTATAATCAAGAGCAGCGACTCAAACAGCGTGTAGAAGATGAGGTCAAAAAAAATCTTCAAGAGACAAAGTTTGCAACTATTGGACGTATGGCTGCTGGAATAACACATGAGATAAATACTCCTTTAACTTACGTAAGAGGCAATTTAGAGTTGATGCTTGAGGATATAAAATCGATTCCCCAAGATCTAGAGCAAAAAGAGTATCTCTTAGAAGATATGCAGACACTCCTTGGCGGCGTTAATAGAATAGCAAATATTGTTGAGTCTATGCGAGAGATGGCTTCACAAAGTACAGAGGCGCTTACTTCATACAATGTTTATG
>Ga0272440_1000182_pt1 | contig 52324 bp, 50 predicted proteins | sample SSMMMBAug17_FD_192440 | JGI IMG/M metagenome (GOLD analysis project Ga0272440, IMG submission 192440) | Marine sediment archaeal communities from Little Sippewissett salt marsh, Falmouth, MA, United States - SSM-MMB-Aug17 | ecosystem: Environmental > Aquatic > Marine > Wetlands > Sediment ...
CAATTGTCTTTCCAGCGAAAAATGATACAGATTTGCATGACCTTCCGCCAGAAATAAAAAACAATGTAAATATTGTTCCGATCAATGAATTGGATGAAATTGTTGATCGGGTGATTTGACCTTTACTGATCAATTTTTCAGCAACATCCATACCTAAATCTTTTATTTGCGCCATTTATCTCAGGGTCGGTCCGACCCAGTAACCAGAAGATAAAAAAAATAAAACGCACTTTATATTGCGTTTTAAAAAGTTTGGTTCACATATATCAATTAATGAAAGAATCAAGAGCAGATTTGCCCCTTAACGATCTCGGTAATTTCAAGAACAGCGTAAAGCCGTTTAGCCCCCCTTCGTCCGCCTATGTGTCATTGCCGTCAGGTTAAGCAAGCCCTCTCGCAGCATGGATGAGTGGATAAATATTACCTGCTTTTATTCGTTTATGGCATTCATTCAAACCAGACATCAGATGCTAAAGGTCATCGGGTTTCGGACATAAACCTTTAGAAAAATAATCAATTCATGGGGCGGCGAATGGCTGCCCCTTATTTCGTAGGAATGCATTGAATCAATACAATTTTGAACAACGATAACTGGATGAAAGTAAGGTCTGCTCAAAAATTTTAAAATACCATTTTTCTATTTGGAATATCTGGGACGGAGTATTAGTTTGGAGGTCAAAAACCTACATTGGTTTCGGGCATTGGCTGGTTTTCGGTTTTTGTTCGAGGCAAACACTTTCCCCTAACTTACACATACGTTCGTGATATAAATGTACTACAAAACGTTTGCCAATACCAAACAACAATAGTAAAACAAATATTACCCGAATAATTGCCAGTGTGGCATTCATAGATGGCGAGACCAAAATTAGTCTAAAATACTGCGATTTATCAACTGGGCCATTCCATTTTAACTGCACAGTCTTCCATTTCCATTGTGGAAGCCCTGGACCTGTTTGAATGATAGCTTCTGAAACATGCTGCCTGGTTTTATCATAAGCAATAGAACGAGGAGTTGTCTCTGTTTTGACAGATTTATCTAAATTTATGCGTTTTGGCATGGACTGTGAAAGTGATACAGATTGTCTTATTTGAGAATGAGAAAGGTGGTAACTTTCAAGTTGTGGAAACAGTCCTGATTGAATCTGATACATCATAAAAGGTAAAGCATATATGCATATCAAAACCATTGCAATTATAAACCATAATCGCATCACTACATAAAACCGGCCTTGTGGAACGACATTTAAAAGTGCAATCACTGCCAATAAATGAAGCCAGGTAAGTTGAGGGGCTGATGGTTCATGAAAGGTCAATATCATGGTAATCCACGCCAGAACTGCCCATTGTATATTTTTTAAATGATAGATGGCCATACCGATTAATAATGCCAGAAACAAATCCAATAAACGCCATTTGCTCAACCATGAACCCAATACAGTATCTGTCCCAAAAACTGTCAATAACCGCCAACCTGGAGGTAGATTAATACTTTCATGAACTTGATTCATAGATTGATCCCAACCAATTGCTGGTAAGAAACTAATGCTTTCTGTGTAACGTGCATCGGCTGTCATTTTTAGTTGCCCAGTTCGAATTTCTATACCAGGTTGATTATTATATTGGGTCAGTAATTGATCTTTACCAGAAAAGGAAACACGTCCCAGTTGTATGGGGGCATTCATATTTAATCGCCAGTTCTGATTAATGATACCATTTATTTTGTCATGAATTGTATATCCATTGCCACTAAAGTCTAACCATAAATGACGATGCAAATGCAATTGATCGGGAGACGCGTCAGGATCACCACGCTGTTGTTCCTGAAAGTCTACAACACTATTTTTGTGAATTCGATAAGCAGGATAACTATGCCATTCTTGAGGTACACCCGATGAAACAGGGTCCAGTCCCTGTAAGCCAACAAGTTTAATCATTCGTAAATGGGGTTGGGATTTAAAACTCCATATTTCATTTTCCTGTATGAGAAAGTTTGGTATCATGTGATGCACTGGACTGGTTAAACGTGATACGATCTTAATCCTCCATTTTCCTGTACGAACATGCAAGCGTAAATTTGCATTGTCTTCTAATTGGATTGGTAATGGACTATCAATGGACATGACAATGGATTTATCAGGAAATACATCATTTAATTGTTCTTCTCGACTGTTTCCTGAAACTGAAAGCTGTAAATATAGTGTCATAGTCATGGGAATGTTATCCGTGATGAGCCTATATATCTGTAAGTGCATGCGATTGTCTAAAGGCATTTTAGCATGTCCAGTGCGAAGCCATAAACGTTGTTCTTTGGAAAAAAAATGATCTTGAATTTTTTTACCATTTATTTTTAGTGTTAACAATCCCACATGCGGAGGAATAAATATCGACTTAGGTAGGCGGTCATACAAAAATTGTCCTGATATTTCATAAGAACCTTTTGGCAAGATTACTGCTGGTTTATTTTTATAAGAAAGTACTGAAATAAAGTTGTTATTTTGAGAAACACAATCTGGCCAGCAATCATTTTGTCCTGGAAGTAACACGTATTGATCTTTAAATAAAATGCCTTTCATGGAAAATAGGCTGTTGTTTTTTTTTAGATCAAGATCAAGATACGATATCCAATCACAATGACATTTTTGATTATTATTGAATTCAATTGGGCACATGTATTCTTGCTTATCGTGTAATACCCAATTTTGCCAGGGTTTCAGTATCTCTGGTATATATATCTGTTCAACTGCCTTTGCAGGAATTATATGAATAAAAAGGCAGATAAGAACCAGTTCAACTCGTTTTTGCCTGATGTTCATTCTTACTCCTTTTTATGTTTCTGATATAACGAGATCGTTTGTTTGAGGCGAGTGTTAATTCAAGCTCAGGTTATTTTGGTTTCAGTATTGATTAGACAATCTTTTTCAATCATTAATTCCTGGTTAATAGTGTTGCTTTACTTTGTTAACTTATGAATGAGCTTTTAGGAGAGTACTTTTAAAAGTATCTGACTGGATTCAAACGCCCTCAATTTAGATATGAGAGCGTTATACTATGTATTATTTGTTGTTTTTTGATTCTTTTATTCAGATATATTTTCTGTTTCAGAGTTAGAATCATCCACAATCTCAATATCTTGTTTTGGAGCGGCTATTATTTCAACTACTGACATCGGTGCAGCATCACCGTTACGTCGTCCAATTTTAACCATGCGCGTATATCCGCTATTCGTATCTGAAAATCGTTCATTTGCTTCAGCAAACAATTTATGAACTATTTTTTTCTCACGAATAAAAGCCATCGCCTGCCTTCTAGCATGTAAATCGCCTCTTTTTGCTAAATTTATCATTTTATCAGCCCATCTGCGTAGTTCTTTTGCTTTAGCGTTAGTTGTTTTTATTTTATTGTGCTTTAGCAACGAAGTCACCATATTGCGAAAAATGGCTTCTCGATGGCTAGAAGTGCAATTGAATTTTTTGCCCGCTTTTCGATGTCTCATTCTTCTTCTTCCTCCTCTTCGATTGGCGCATCAAGCGTTTCTTCTTTTGGTGGAACAAATCCATCAATTTTCATGCCCAACGACAATCCCATTTCATTTAAGACCTCTTTAATCTCATTTAGAGACTTTCTTCCAAAATTTTTTGTTTTAAGCATTTCTGCTTCTGTACGCTGTACAAGTTGATAGATTTTATTAATATTGGCATTCTTTAAACAATTTGCGCTTCGAACTGATAACTCCAGTTCTTCAACACTTCTATATAAATTTTCATTATATGTATGTGTTGGAATATCTTCCTCTTCTTCAAGAAATTCTGGTTCCTGATCTTCATCAAAATTAATAAAAATTGAAACCTGTTCTTTTAATATTTTTGAAGCATATGCGACAGCATCTTCAGGCTGTATACTTCCATCAGTCCAAACTTCTAGTGTTAATTTGTCATAATCTGTTTTTTGCCCCACACGTGCATTTGATACTACATAATTAACTCTTTTTATTGGCGAAAATATTGCATCAATTGGAATTGTTCCAACTGGAGCATCTTCATCCTTATTTGCTTCTGATAGAGCATATCCCCTGTTCAAATTAACTGTTGCTGTCATCTCTAGTTTTGCGTTTGGCTTAAGAGTTGCAATGTGCTGGTCAGTATTAAGTATTTCAACTTTACCATCTGCACTAATCAAACTCTTAGCTGTAATAACTCTTTCGCCGGCAGCCGATAATGTTAAATACTTTGGGCCTGCTTCAGCCATTCGTAATCGAATGTTTTTTATATTTAATATTATCTCCGATACATCTTCAATAACTCCCTCAATAACTGAAAATTCATGCATTGCTCTTTCAAATTTTACTGCTGTTATTGCTGCGCCGTATAATGATGATAAAATAATTCGTCTAAGCGAATTTCCTATTGTTATCCCAAAACCTCTTTCTAGAGGTTCACAGACAAATTTACCATAGGTTGGGGAAGTACTTTCAATCTGAACTTTTTGAGGCTTAATAAGCTCTCTCCAGTTCATATACATTACCTCATTCGATGCCATACTTTTCTCCCATTATCCGTGGTTAAATATTTGTAATTTAAGGAATGTCCGATATCTACTTTGAATACAATTCAACAATTAATTGTTCTTGCATTGGCGTCGTAATATCATCACGAATTGGAAAAGTTTTAACGATTCCTTTAAATTGTTCTTTTTCCAATTCTAACCATTGTGGAATTCCTCGACGCACTACTGTATTCAATGATTCAGCAATGACATTTACTTTTCGACTTTTTTCCTTGATCTCAATGATATCCCCTACTTGAACAATATATGAAGGAATATTCACTTTTCTATCATTGATTAAAATATGATTATGTCTGACAATTTGGCGTGATTGATTTCTAGAATTGGCAAATCCTAAACGATAAATAACATTGTCAAGCCTTCTTTCCAATAATGTTAATAAGTTCGTACCTGTTATTCCTTTCATTCGATCTGCTCGTTTAAAAAATAACCTGAACTGCTTTTCTGTTAAACCATACATTCGTTTGACTTTTTGCTTTTCTCGTAACTGAATGCCATAATCAGAATGTTTGCTTCTTTTCTGGCCATGTTGTCCAGGGGCATAACTTCGTCTGTCAAAGGCACATTTGTCAGAAAAACAACGGTCGCCCTTAAGCATTAATTTCATATTCTCTCGTCGGCATATGCGACAGGTTGAACCTCTATATCTCGCCAATGTAACCTCCAAATATTGTTCAGGTTCTTAATTTCTTAACCTTTTTTTTTGCATTTATTTGCAATAAATTATGTTATCTAAGATAAACCATTTGTGATTTGACTATACGCGTCGACGTTTTGGTGGACGACAACCATTATGTGGAACCGGTGTTACATCTTTGATGGTCAGTATATTCAAACCTTGATTTTGAAGCGCTCTTAATGCCGATTCTCGACCCGCACCAGGTCCTTTAACATATACTTCAACATTTTTCATCCCATGATCCATTGCTTTTTTCATCGCATCTTGAGTTGCAAGTTGAGCTGCAAATGGCGTACTTTTACGTGAACCTTTAAATCCTTGGGATCCTGCTGTTGACCAAGCAATGACGTTTCCTTGCATATCTGTAATGGATACTATTGTATTATTGAAGGTTGATTGAATGTGAACTTCACCATTCAAAACATTCTTTTTCTCTTTCTTTTTTGCTCTCGTTTTCGTACGTTTTGCCATACTATATTTATTGCTCCTATTTGATATGTAATCAGATCAAATAATTATAATATATACTAACTAATCTAATATTCATATCATTCATGTAGAATCGACAATTATCTATTTTTTCTTTGCTGCACCCTTTTTCTTTACGGCTGTTCTTCTTGGGCCTTTTCGTGTACGTGCATTTGTACTTGTACGTTGCCCATGAACAGGTAATGATCTTCGATGCCTTAATCCACGATAACATCCCAGATCCATTAACCGCTTAATATTCATGGATACTTCAGTTCGTAATTCACCCTCTACCTTATATTCATTCTGTATCAGCTTCTGTATTTGATTAACCTGCGATGAATCCAATTCGTCAGTTTTCATGTTCGTATCAATATTCAGTATATCCAGGATCTTTTTTGATGTGGTTTTTCCTATACCGTATATATAAGTCAAACCTATTATTAACCGTTTACCTCTCGGTAAATCAACGCCAGCTATACGTGCCAAAATACCTCCTCATATTATCTACCCTTGACGCTGTTTGTGTCGTTTGTTTTCACATATGACCCTAACAACACCACGGCGGCGAATAATTTTGCACTTTTTACAAATTTTTTTTACTGAAGCGCGTACTTTCATATTTCTACCTTTTAAAAAATATTCGATTATTTCGTGCGGTATGTGATTCTTCCGCGTGTTAAATCATACGGGGATAATTCTACTGTAACATTATCTCCAGGTAATATTTTTATAAAATGCATTCTCATTTTACCTGATATATGAGCTAATATCTGATGATTATTCTCAAGCTCAACTTTAAACATTGCATTTGGCAATGTTTCAATCACAGTTCCCTGTACTTTGATGGCTTCTTCTTTGGCCATAATGTATTCTCCGAAATATCCCTTTGCTATGATAATCTAACGTCTACCACGAAATCTTGCACCCTTTTTAAGAAAACCTTCATAATTTCGTGGCAATAAATGTGCCTGTATTTGAGACATTGTATCAATTGCTACACCCACTACAATCAGCAATGCTGTTCCACCAAAATAAAATGGTACATTAAACCTTGTCATTAGTATTGATGGTAAAACGCAAACTGCAGATACATATATAGCACCACCCAACGTTATTCTTGTCAACACTTTATCAATATATTCAGCAGTCTTTTTTCCAGGTCGAATCCCAGGAATATAACCACCATTTTTTTTCATATTGTCAGCAACATCTACAGGATTAAATTGTACCGCTGTATAAAAATAACAGAAAAAGAATATGAATACAACATAGAGTAATTCATACCACCCTGATCCAGGGGTCAATGCGCTGGCAACTGATTGCATCCACGCTATATTCAAAAAACTTGCAATCGTTGCTGGAAACATGATAATAGATGAAGCAAAAATGGGTGGTATAACGCCTGACGTATTTATTTTTAATGGTAAATGTGTACTCTGCCCGCCATACATCTTTCTTCCTACAACACGCTTGGGGTATTGGACAGGAATCCTTCTCTGTGCCTGTTCAACATAAACAATAAAAGCAACAACAGCCACCATCACAATTATAAGAATTAGTACTGTAAATATTCCCATTTCACCTGTAGCCATAAGATTATATGTGTTTTTCATTGCTGATGGCATTCTTGCAACAATACCTGCAAATATTATTAATGATATGCCATTTCCAATACCTCGTTCGGTAATTTGTTCTCCAAGCCACATAATAAAAGCAGTTCCTGCTGTTAATGTAAGAACTGTCATTAAGCGAAAGGACCAACCTGCTTCAATAACAACAGATGCTCCGCCTGGTGCAGTCATTCTTTCTAATCCAACACTTATTCCTAATCCTTGAATTATACTTAGTATTACTGTTCCATATCTTGTGTATTGTGTGATTTTCTTTCTGCCTTGCTCACCTTCTTTAGATAGTTTTTCTAGATGAGGAATAACAACTGTAAGTAATTGCAAAATTATTGATGCACTAATGTAAGGCATAATTCCCAGCGCAAACACTGATAAACGTTCAAGTGCACCACCTGAAAACATGTCGAACAAACCCAATAAAGTTCCTTGCGCGCGTGCAAAAAAGCTCGCTAAAGCAACATTATCAATACCGGGTATAGGAACATGTACTCCAACTCTATATACTGCTAAAAGTGCAAAAGTAATTAATATTCGATTCCTTAACTCGGGAATTTTAAATGAATTTTGAAAACCACTTCCGATCATTTAAGGATCTCCACTTTTCCGCCAGCAGATTCTACCTTATTGATTGCAGTTTTACTGGCTTTATGAACCTTAAGATTTATTGGGAAATCAATATGACCATTTCCCAATAATTTTATTTTTCTATTCTTTCCCTTTAACATTCTGCTTTTACGCCATAATAATTCGTCTATGGGCTTTTCCAGATCCTTAAATTTTAATAAATCAGATATATTAATTATTTCATATTCTTTTCTAAATATATTTGTAAAGCCACGTTTGGGTAATCTACGATGTATAGGCATCTGTCCGCCCTCAAATCCTAATCTAACTTTTCCTCCGGATCTACATTTAAATCCTTTATTACCTTTTCCAGCTGTTTTCCCCTGACCTGTTCCAACTCCACGACCCAATCGTTTTCTATTTTTACGAGATCCTGGACTGGGGGATAATTCATGTAGTTTCATCTGTACTTTCCTCAATTCTTAATAAATGGTTAATCTGATTGACCATTCCCATTATTGCAGGGGAACTATCAAAGATTTTGGTTTGATGTAGTTTTTTTAGCCCCAACGCTGCAAGTGTTTTTCGTTGCTTCGGAGGTTTTCCTATTTTGCTTCGTATTAATGTCACTTTAATTCGGTTTCCCATGATTTTAACCCGATCTTTGTCTTTTATTCAACTATTGCTTACTCATATTCTAATTAAATTCTTATTGAATATGTTTTGTGCAATATTTTTTGTTTTTGTTTTAGTGCGATGGTTCATTATTGTCTATTACATCTGCTTTATTTTAGAATTTCATTTCACACTTTTCTCTTGATTTCATTATGAATCATTCTTTATAAGTCTTCAACTTTTTTTCCACGTCGGGAAGCAACCATTTCACGACTTTTCATGTTTGCAAGTCCTTGGATAGTTGCTTTTACCACGTTATGCGGATTATGTGACCCCAGGCACTTTGTCAATATATTTTGCACTCCAACAGCTTCCAAAACAGCTCTAACTGCACCACCGGCAATTACACCTGTTCCTTTTGCTGCTGGTTTTAATAAAACGCGGCTTGCACAATACCGTCCAATAATCTCATAAGGTAAAGTTTTGTTTCTGACAAGAGGAACTGTTATCATATTCTTTTTTGCACTTTCGATACCTTTTCGAATGGCTTCAGGAACTTCGCCTGCTTTTCCAAGACCACCTCCTACGCTTCCTTCCCCATCTCCTACTACAACCACAGCACTAAAGCTAAATCTTCGTCCACCCTTTACTACCTTTGCAACACGATTGATGTGTACAACTTTTTCTATAAATTGACTTTCTTCCGTTTCTTGTTGCTTTTTACTCAAGTGAGCCTCCTGATTTCTAATTTTTTTAATCAACTTTGAAATTAAGAATCAAGGTTGAATGATAAGTTTTGACAGTCATTTTTGACAGTCTGCTTACATCTTTAAAAATGTAATTTTGTAATTCCTATTTATAATATCAATCCTGCTTCTCTTGCACCATCAGCGACTGCCTTAACTCGTCCATGATATACATAACCATTTCTATCAAATACAACGCGTTTAATGCCTTGTTCTATCGCCCTACGTGCTACAGTTTCACCAATATATTTTGCCATATTTGTTTTACTTTCAAATGGAGGTAACAATTTTATCTCTTTTTCAATACTTGATGCTGATAGAATTGTTTTTGAGTCTATATCGTCGATTAATTGTGCATAAATATGTTTACAACTTTTATAAACTGTAAGTCTTGGTTTTTCAGTCGTACCAGAAATTTTTTTTCGGATACGTTTTTTTCTTTTTAATCGTAATTGTTGGTCCACGACAATTTCTCCAACATGACATTTTTAAATATATGTCATTGGGTTTATTTGGTTCCAGTTTTCCCTGCTTTACGTTGAATGTATTCATCACTATATTTAACCCCTTTGCCTTTATATGGCTCAGGGGGACGAAGTGATCTTATTTCTGCACTTAACTGACCAATCACCTGTTTATCTCTACCTGAAATTTTCACGATATTTTGTTTCTGTACAGTTGCTGTTGTTCCATCTGGTAAGACAAATTCAATTGGGTGTGAATATCCCAGCATCAGTTTAACAACATTGCCATTTACTTCAGCGCGGTAACCAATACCATTTATCTCTAAAGTGCGTTCAAAACCTTTTGTTACACCTATTATCATATTATTAATAATACTTCGTGTCATTCCTTGAAAAGCTCTATTTTTTCGTGACTGATCTTTGGAAATTACTACTATATTTTTATCATCAATCTTCAACTCGACACTTTCATGGACAGTATTTTCCATGGTACCATTTTTGCCTTTTACTGTAATCACTTTATCAGTTTCAGTATAAGCTATGGTTATATCTTTTGGTATTTGTATGGGTTTTTTACCTATCCGTGACATGTTTTCTCCCTTTAATAATTCAACGTTTTTTTAGAGTGATAGTTACCAAACTTTGCATAAGTATTCACCACCAGTATTTTCTTTTTTGGCCTGTTTGTCTGTCATAATTCCTTTTGATGTTGAATAAATCCCAATGCCCAATCCATTTAGTACTCTTTCAATTTCTTTTTTGTTATTGTAAATTCTCCGTGATGGTTTACTTACACGTTGAATACCAGTGATCACACTGTCCTTTTTATCATATTTAATAAATACTTTGAGCACTCCTTGTTTATCATCAGGAATAACTTTATAGTGTTTGATAAAGCCTTCAGATTTTAAAATTCGCGCAATTTCAGTCTTTACCTTTGAGTGAGGTATATCTACAGTATTAAATTTAGCTTTACATGCATTTCGAATTCGTGTTAGCATGTCTGCTATTGGATCACTCATTGACATAATGATTCTCCGTTTTACTTGACTTTTGCAGTCGTCTAAATGAGATCGACACTTGCAATTGTCAGGCTAAAATATCTTAATTTGATTAACTGTTCAAACGAACAAATAAATTTACCAACTTGATTTTATTACGCCCGGCAAAATTCCTTTTGACGCTAGATTACGAAAACAAATACGACAAATACCAAATTTTCGCATATAACCTCTCGGTCTTCCACAAATTGGGCAGCGGTTATACTCTCTTACTTTAAATTTTTGACGTCGTTTTGCTCGAACGCATAATGATGTTTTTGCCAAGATTCTTCCCCTTTGTTATTTCACAGTATTTTCTAATTTCGAAACGGCATTCCCATTGATTTTAATAGAAATTTTGCTTCTTTATCATTTTTTGCAGTAGTTACAATTGTTATATTAAGTCCTTTGATTTTATCAATCTTATCATAATCAATTTCTGGAAAAATAATTTGCTCTTTTATGCCTAATGTATAATTTCCACGGCCATCAAAGGCTTTTCCTGATATTCCTCTGAAATCACGTACACGAGGTAATGCGACATTTACAAGTTTATTGAAAAAATCATACATGTGGTCTCTTCTTAATGTTACCCTGCAACCAATTGGCATCCCTGTACGTAGTTTGAATGCTGCAATTGAACGTTTTGCTTTTGTTACAACTGGTTTCTGTCCAGAAATGGCCTCTAATTCTTTCGTTGCTGCATCCAGAACTTTGATATTCTGTATTGCTTCACCCATTCCCATATTTAATACAATTTTTTTTAATTTTGGAGCTTGCATAACATTTTTATACTCAAATTCTTTCATCAAACGTGGAACAATTTCATTTCTAAAGTTTTCTTCAAGTGATGTCATCTAATCCTCCTATCATGCGTCAATTATTTCATTGCATTTTTTACATACACGAACTTTTTTCTTATCCTCAAGAATTTGCATTTGTATTCTTGTTGGCTTTACACATTTGGGACATTCAAGAATCAAATTTGACCAATGTATTGGCGCTTCTTTTTCAATAATGCCGCCTTGAGGGTTTGTTTGAGTTGGTTTTGTATGCCTTTTTATCATATTGATTTGCTCCACAATAGCGCGATCTTTTTTCAATATGATCCGCAAAACTTTTCCACTTTTCCCCTTATCTTTTCCGGCAATTACTTTTACCATATCACCTTTTCTGATATGACATCTTGCATGATTATTCTTTTTGCCAGTTGATTTAATTTTTCTCAGCATAGATCATACTCCTGTTTATAAAACTTCCGGTGCTAGTGAAATTATTTTCATAAAGCCTTTACTTCTGAGTTCTCGAGCCACAGGGCCAAATATACGAGTACCTACTGGTTCTTTGCTGGCATTTATTAATACAGCAGAGTTATCATCAAATCGAATAAAAGAACCATCTGGTCGTCTTATCTCTTTTTTTGTTCTTACAATAACCGCCTTGAGAACATCACCTTTCTTTACCTTTGAATTGGGGATGGCTTCCTTTACTGATACAACAATAATATCTCCTATACTGGCGTATCTTCTTCTAGACCCACCCAGAACTTTTATACAATATAGAGATTTTGCACCTGAGTTGTCTGCTGATGTTAATTTTGTTTCTGACTGAATCATTTTATTCCCTCAATGCTGATAAGCACATTTTGATTTAATTTTACCATTTCATTGAATTCTTTGCATATTAAATGCATTTTATTTTTTTTTTTTGAAATGGATTTTTTTATGAACCACCTTATTATTAGGTGTTTAATTATTTGTCAGCCTGGTGTAAGTTAGATATAGTAGTTTAATCTTAATTAAACAGCTTTTTTCAAAATTTCAATCAAACGCCATCGTTTTTGCTTACTTAATGGGCGGCATTCCATAATCAATACTTTATCACCTATCATACATTCGTTTTCTTGATCATGGGCATAAAATTTTGATTTTCTTTTTAAATACTTTTTATAAAGAGGATGCTTTACTAATCTGTCTACTTGAACAACAACAGTTTTTTGCATTTTGTTGCTTACGACAACACCCACTAATTTCCTTTTTCTACTTGTTGAATTCATCACAATAACTCCATCTCTTTCTCTTTTCTTATTGTTTGTAATCGCGCTATATCTCTTCGTGTTTTTTTTAATCTAGCTGTATTCTCAAGTTGGTTGGTAGCCAGTTGAAAACGAAGATTAAATAATTCTTCTGTTTTGGTGCTTAGAGCTTCCTGGATTTCGTCATTGCTTAAATCCCTTATTTCACTGGGTTTCATATTATATTTAACTCCTTACAACAAATTTAGTTTTTACCGGCAGTTTATGTGCTGCAAGGCGAAAAGCTTCTCTAGCTAATGTTTCTGGTACGCCTGTCATTTCATATAAAATTCGTCCAGGTTTTATCACACAGGCCCATCCTTCTGGCGCTCCTTTACCTTTACCCATTCTAACTTCAGCCGGCTTTTTAGTAAATGGTTTGTCAGGAAATATTCGTATCCATATTTTTCCACCTCTTTTTACATGACGTGTCATTGCAATACGAGCAGCTTCAATTTGCTTTGATGTGATATCGCCACATTCAACTGCCTGTAGGCCATATTCACCAAAATTTAATGAACCGCCTCTGTTGGCAATACCTTTTTTGCGACCTCGCTGGACCTTTCTAAACTTAACTTTTTTTGGGCTTAACATTGTTATCTTCCCCCAGGAATGCGATTATTTTTGTTGCTCTTGTTTTTGTGATTCATCTTGCTTACTTAGAATTTCACCTTTAAAGATAAATACTTTTATACCAATTAGTCCGTAGGTAGTTTTCGCTTCAATAAAACCATAGTCAAGATCAGCGCGGAGAGTATGTAAAGGAATTCGACCTTCTTTATACCATTCGGTTCTAGCCATTTCTGCGCCACCTAACCTTCCAGAACAAATTATTTTTACACCTTGTGCACCAAATCGCATGGCTGAACTAACTCCACGTTTCATTGCACGTCTAAAAGCTACTCTACGTTCAATTTGTAATGCAACATTTTCAGCAACTAATTGCGCGTCAGTTTCAGGTTTTCTTACTTCCTGAATATCAATGAAAACTTCCAACGAAACCATCTTTTCTAAAACTTTTTTTAGTTTATCGATTTCTTGACCTTTTTTACCGATTACTATGCCGGGTCGTGCTGTAAAAAGTCTTAATTTTAAACGTCTTGCTGATCTTTCTATTTCAATTTTAGATACGCCAGCATGATATAGTTTTTCTTTTAGAAATTTTCGAATATTATGATCTTCAAGAATATACTCCGCATATTTCTTTTCCGAAAACCAGCGGGAATCCCAAGTCTTGACGATCCCCAGACGTAAACCAATTGGATTAACTTTCTGGCCCAAGCCATACCTCCTTTTTATTTAAACCGTATCCTCAGATAAAACAACTGTAATATGACTGGTTCTTTTTAAAATTCTTGTACCTCGACCCCTTGCACGTGCTCGGAATCGTTTTAGGGTTGGCCCTTGATCTACATAGATATTTTTGATTATCAAATCATCAACATCAACATTATCATCTTTTGTGTTTGCGTTGGCAACTGCAGAATTAATTACTTTTAGTACCAATCCAGACGCCTTTTGTGGCATGAATTTTAGGATATCAACGCCAGCGTCTACTCGCTTTCCTTTTACAGTCTGAGCGAGCTTTCTTACCTTTTGTGGTGATATTCTTATATATTTTGCAACGGCTCGTGATTCCATGATGTTCCTCTTTATTGTTTTTTCTTAAGTCGTGTTTTCTTATCCCCTGCATGGCTATAGAATGTTCGTGTGGGTGAAAACTCTCCTAATTTATGTCCAACCATATTCTCAGAAACAAAAATTGGAATAAATTTTTTTCCATTATGTATGGCAATTGTAAGGCCAACCATTTCAGGAACAATCGTAGATCTTCTTGACCATGTTTTAATGACTTTGTTACTTCTCATATTCTGAGCATTAATAACTTTTTTTAAAAGGGATTCATCTATAAATGGTCCTTTTTTAATCGACCGTGGCATTTGTTACTCCTACTAGTTTATAGCGTAAACTTTCATTAATTCAATATATATCTGGTATATCCAGTTCATTTTCTTCTACTTTTTCCTACGCTTTATAATAAATTTATCAGTGGCACGATTTTTTCTTGTTCGATAACCTTTACTAGGTATTCCCCAAGGTGAGCAAGGATGACGACCACCTGAAGAGCGACCTTCACCTCCACCCATCGGATGATCAACTGGATTCATTGCAACACCTCTAACTTTAGGTCGCCTACCCAACCACCTTTTTCTTCCTGCCTTACCTAAATCAATATTTTCATGTTCAATATTTCCTAGTTGACCGATACTGGCTTTACATTTTACAAGTATCATACGTACTTCACCTGAAGGTAGCTTGATTTGCGCATATTTACCTTCTTTTGCCACAAGTTGTGCAAAACAACCGGCTGTACGTACTAACTGTCCACCTTTACCGATTTTCATTTCAATATTATGTATTTGAGTTCCTAAAGGTATTTTAGTGAGAGGTAATGAATTTCCGGGTTTGATATCTGCATCTTCACCAGACATTACTGTATCACCAATTTTCAATTTTAAAGGTGCTATTATATATCTCTTTTCTCCATCCAAGTAATGAAGTAAAGCAATTCGTGCACTTCGATTTGGATCATATTCAATGGCTGAAACCTTAGCTGGTATTCCATCTTTGTCCCTTTTAAAATCAATTATGCGATATTTCTTATGATGTCCCCCGCCTCTATGGCGGCACGTTATTCTTCCATTTGCATTACGACCACCGGTTTTTTTTATTTTTTTAGTCAACCCTTTTTCAGGTGTTTTTTTCGTTATATCATCATAAGCTGAGTAGACTTGAAATCTTCTTCCTGGTGATGTTGGCTTTACTCGCTTTACTGACATTATTTGTTTCTCCTTTGTTGTTATGAGGATAATTTATGTTAATGATCGTATTAGATTCAATAGATTCAACAACTTTATTCTAGACACCTTCAAAGAATTCAACTTTATCTCCAGCTGCTAAAGTAACAATTGCTTTTTTCCAGTCCCTTCTTTTACCCATTATTCGTCCGCGTCTTTTTCTTTTTCCTTTGATTTGAATGGTATTTACAACAACTACACGTACATTGAATAATTCTTCAATTGCTTTTCCAATTTGTATTCGGTTTGCTTCGCGGTGTACTTCAAAAACAATTTGATTCATTTTATCTCTTAAACCATGTGTTTTTTCTGTCACAATCGGTCTAATTATTATTTTATGATTTTCCATTGATTTCATGTCCTTTTTTTTCGATATTATACCTATTATTGGACTCTATCCTTAATCTGCTCAAGTGCAGGTTGCAAAACAATTAGATGCTGGTGTTTCATAATATCATATACATTCAAACCATTTGTTTTCATGAGTTTAACAGGTTTATAGTTTTTTGAGGAATAATTTAAGTTTTTATTATCTTTATCAATAATAATTAGAGCTGATTCAACATTTAAGTTTTTTATTATTTGTACAAATGCTTTTGTCTTTATTTCAGGTAAATCAAATGAATCCAAAACAAGTAGTTTTTTTTCGTTGATTTTGTCAGAAATTGCCATTATTAAAGCCTGTTTTTTTACTTGTTTCTGTACTTTGTAAACTTTTTTATAAGATTGTGGTCCAAAAGTAACGCCACCACCACGTCTCAATGGAGATTTTATATCACCTGGTCGTGCGTTTCCGGTTCCTTTTTGTCGGTACAATTTTTTTCCACTTCCTCTAATATCGGATCGGTTTTTAACTTTAGCATTGTATTTTCTTTTGTTATTCAGTTGCATGTTAACGACACTATGAAGAACATCCGTTTTAATTGGAACATTAAACATATCTTCTTCCAGCTCAATGTTACCAACAATTTCACCATTTATATTATGAACATCAATTGAAAGCATTTTTATTATCCTTATCTACGAATAAGAACATTTCTTATTCTTTCGTATTAAGCGCTTATTTTGCCGGTAATTCCGGTTAAAAATAATCTATAATTTATGCGATTTGCTTGTAAAGCGCAATCAATCCTTTATTACAACCGGGAATGGCACCTTTTATCATTACAATATTGTTTTCCGGTCGAATATCAATAATTTCAATATTTTTTACAGTTTTTTGAGAATTGCCATATTGCCCGGGTAATTTTTTTCCTTTAATTACCCTGCTTGGTGTTGCACTACATCCAATTGATCCAGGTATTCGATGACTCATACTTCCGTGTGTTTTTTTGCCTCCATGAAAACCATGACGCTTGATAACACCAGAAAAACCACGTCCCTTTGTTGTTCCGGTTACATTAATTTTATCACCAACTTTAAAAATATCTTCTGCTTTTATTGATTGCCCCAGCTTATATATTTCAGTATCATCCACTTTGAATTCTTTTAACACTTTATACGTTTTACCACCGCTTTTTTCAAAATGACCTTTTATTGGTTTATTAACCTTTTTTTCCTCTATATCTCCATAGGCCAATTGAATACTGCTGTAACCATCCGTTGCTAAAGTCTTGATTTGTGTTATCACACATGGTCCAGCATTGATTACTGTTACAGGAATTTGTTCGCCTGTTGTAGTAAATAAAGATGTCATACCTATTTTTTGTCCAATAAGCCCTTTTCCTTTTCCCATTTTGCTCCCTCTTTAGTTGCTACTACCATTTATTTTATTCGCGCAATAACATAACAAAATATTATTGATACTAGAATAAGTTTTGATAATGTTTTTTTTATCAGCACATTAAAATTATTTGTATTGATAATTATTGTTTTGTTTGATTTAACAAAAAACTGATTTTTTGCTTTATTTTCACAATAAATAAGTTAAAATAATCAAAAAATCAGTTACTATGATTACCAATACTAAATTGTTGCTTACGAGAGACTGGTTGATTATTCTTCCAGATCTACGTTTTTATTTCGACATCTACTCCTGCAGAAAGGTCTAATTTCATCAATGCATCCACTGTCTGTTGCGTCGGTTCAAGAATATCCAATAAGCGTTTATGTGTTCTTATTTCAAACTGTTCTCTTGATTTTTTATCAATATGTGGAGATCTTAGAACACAATATTTATTTTTTCTTGTTGGCAGTGGAATTGGTCCAATTACTCTGGCACCAGTCCTTTTTGCTGTATCTACGATATCATTTGTCGATTGATCCAGCAATCGATGATCATAAGCTTTTAAGCGAATACGGATTTTTGGATTCATTTTTTTGGATTCCTACTCAATAATTTCGCTCACAACACCTGCACCAACGGTTCGTCCACCTTCACGGATTGCAAAACGAAGTTCTTTTTCCATAGCAATCGGTGTAATTAGTTCCGCTGAAATGGAGACATTGTCACCAGGCATAACCATTTCGACATTTTCCGGAAGTTGAACAACTCCAGTAACATCAGTGGTTCTAAAATAAAATTGTGGCCGATATCCTTTAAAAAATGGTGTATGTCGACCTCCTTCTTCTTTGCTCAAAACATAAACTTCCGCTTTAAATTTGGTATGGGGTGTAATTGATTTCGGTACAGCCAAAACTTGACCACGTTCAACTTCTTCCCTTTTTGTGCCACGAAGTAGGACGCCAATATTATCTCCCGCACGACCTTCATCCAATATTTTTCGGAACATTTCCACTCCAGTACACACTGTTTTCATGGTTGGCTTTATACCGACTATTTCTATTTCATCCCCCATATGAACAATACCACGTTCCACACGCCCTGTCACAACAGTACCACGACCTGAAATGCTGAATACATCTTCAATAGGCATTAAAAAAGTTTTATCTAGATCTCGGACAGGTTCAGGAATGTATGAATCTATGGCATCCATAAGCTCAAAAATACATTTCGCTTCATCACTGTCATTATCATCACTTTCAAGTGCTTTTAACGCGCTTCCTTTAATAATTGGAGTGTCATCGCCTGGAAATTCATATTTGTCCAGTAATTCTCTTAGCTCAAGTTCAACCAACTCAATCAGTTCTTCATCATCGACCATGTCACACTTATTCAAGAAAACTACAATTTTTGGAACTCCAACTTGTCGGGCTAAAAGTATGTGCTCTCGGGTCTGAGGCATCGGTCCATCATCAGCTCCAACCACCAAAATTGCACCATCCATTTGAGCTGCACCAGTTATCATATTTTTAATATAATCTGCATGTCCGGGACAATCAACATGTGCATAATGACGAGAATTTGTTTCATATTCAACATGGGCTGTTGCAATCGTTATTCCGCGTGCTTTTTCTTCTGGTGCTTTATCTATTTGATCAAATGGAACGAAATTAGCCATCCCTCTCATTCCCATATGTTTTGTGATTGCAGCTGTCAGTGTTGTTTTTCCATGATCAATGTGACCTATTGTGCCTACATTTACGTGTGGTTTACTACGTTCAAATTTGTCTTTCGCCATGTCTCCTCTCCCTTTATTATACTGATTATGAAAACTTAAAAACTCAAAGATATACCAAACAAACTGCACGGCTTTGAGCTTTTGTTTGTTTTAACCTATGGATGTTTCACATCCTTTAGTATAATTCTATTAAAAAGTTATTATTTTTATTTCTAGAATATTAACTACCAATGATAATGCGCAAATGCTTTGTTAGCTTCAGCCATTTTGTGAGTATCATCTCTTTTCTTCACTGATGCACCCCGCTGATTTGCTGCATCAAGTAGTTCTGATGCCAATTTTTTAGACATGCCATTTTCACCTCTTTTGCGTGCTGCATCCAGTATCCATCTTATTGCCAGTGCAACTTGTCTTGATGAGCGAACCTCAGTTGGTACTTGATATGTTGAACCACCCACACGTCTTGATTTAACCTCAATAAAAGGTTTTACATTATCCATCGCTTTTTCAAATATTTCCAGTGGTGGTTTTTTTGACTTTTCTTCAATAATATCAAATGATACGTATAAAATTGATTCCGCCAGACTTTTCTTTCCATTTTTCATAATCGAATTTATAAATCTTGAAACCAGTTTACTTTTATATTTGGGATCTGGCACAATTGGTCTTTTTGGAACATCGGCTCTTCTTGGCATATTCTTCCTGTATGTGTTTTGCAATTTTTTTGATATTTTGCAAAAAATTTATTTAGTTAACATTCTATTACTATAGCTTAGATATTCTTAATTAACAGTTTCCGATTTACTTTGGTTTTTTAGCACCATATTTCGAACGTCCCTGTTTTCTATCTTGAACACCTAGTGTATCCAGTGTCCCACGTACAATATGATAACGTACACCGGGCAAATCTTTAACTCTTCCACCTCGAACAAGAACAACTGAATGTTCTTGAAGGTTGTGACCAACACCTGGTATGTATGCTGTAACTTCAACTCCTGTTGTTAAACGCACACGAGCAACTTTTCTTAATGCAGAATTGGGCTTTTTCGGCGTTGATGTATACACACGCGTACAAACGCCTCTTTTCTGCGGAGATCCTTTTAATGCGGGTGTGCTTTTCTTTTTCTTTATTTCTTCACGCCCTTTTCTTACAAGCTGATTAATTGTTGGCATTTTTATCTCTTATTTTCAATGTTAAATCTAAAAAACTATAATTACCCATCAATTCTAAATGAATGATAAGCAGGCCAAAATGATATAAAAAGACTTTGTATCGAATATTTGTTAGAATGTCAATTAAAAAATTAAAAATTCATTAATTTTTTTTATATTTGTATTTCAGTATGAATATGGAAGAATCCTTAAGTAAGACCTGTCCCAAATAAAGAAAGTTCTAAATAGCATACTCTTCTTCAAGAATAGGTTCTAGTTCAGTATACATGCGTGTTCCAGTTCCTGCAGGTATCATTCTGCCCATAATTACATTTTCTTTCAGTCCTCTGAGATGATCCAGGTTACCTGAGATACTCGCATCAGTTAAAACTCTGGTTGTTTCCTGGAAGGAGGCAGCGGATATAAAACTATCAGTGCTTAATGACGCTTTCGTTATTCCAAGAATCAAAGGTTCAGCTTTGGCAGCCGTGCCTCCCTTTTTCTCAATTTTCCTATTTTCTTCTTCAAATCGACCGCGATCAACCTGTTCTTCAAGAATGAAGTTTGTATCTCCGACTTCAGTAATACGAACACATCTCATCATCTGACGGACAATTACCTCAATATGCTTGTCATTTATTCGCACTCCTTGAAGCCGATAGACTTCCTGAACTTCATCAACAAGATATCTCGCAAGGGCCACTTCACCCTTAATATTTAAAATATCTTGTGGATTAGCAGCTCCAGCCACAAGAGGATCTCCGGATCGAACATAATCACCATCATACACATTGATATGCTTTCCTCTTGAGATTAAATATTCTTTTTTATCACCAATATCCACAGGTGTGACCGTAATTTTCTGCTTTCCCTTGGTTCCTTTTGAAATACTGACATATCCATCAATTTCACTTAATACCGCATTTTCTTTTGGCTTTCTAACTTCAAAAAGTTCAGCCACTCGTGGAAGACCACCAGTGATGTCCTTTGTTTTGGTTGTTGCTCTGGGGAGTTTGGCAATAATATCACCAGCATTAACTTCATCACCTTCCTCAACAAGCAAAATTGCATCAACTGGCAAATAATAGCGTGCCAATCCAGATCCATCAGTACTTTCTTTTGATTCCAGTTTTTTTAATCGAGCAGTTTTACCAGATTTATCTTTAATAGAAATTCTGGGACGGACTTCACCTTCTTTGAATTCAACGATTGTTTGACTTGATTTTCCAGTAACCGGATCAACTTTTTCCTGCATGGTTTTTCCCAGAAAAATATCATCAAACTTAACAACACCACTTACTTCAGTCAGAATTGGCGTTGTAAAAGGATCCCAGGCTGCAAGAATATCTCCTGATTTAACAAGTTGCCCGTTTTGTACCTTAATTTGAGCGCCATATATGACCGGACATCGTTCACGTTCTCTTCCTCTTTCACTTTCAATGACAAATTCACCACCGCGACGATTCATTACGACCATATCGCCGGTGGAACCATCGGGATTCATACGGTGAACTACATTTAAGTCAACAAATCTAACATTTCCTTCAACATGTGCTCTAATATCTGCCTGTTCAACTCTTCTACTGGCTGTTCCACCGATATGAAATGTTCGCATTGTTAATTGTGTACCAGGTTCTCCAATTGATTGAGCCGCTAGTATTCCAACGGCTTGACCAATTTCAACCAGGTGTCCATGTGCAAGATCACGCCCATAACACTTTGCACAAACACCACGTTCTGTTCGGCATGTTAAGACTGAACGGATTTTAATTCTCGTAAATCCTGCATTTTCTATCTTTCTGACACAAGCTTCATCAATTTCTTCACCCGCTTCAACAATAATCTCATCTGTAAATGGGTCAACAATATCTTCTACCGATGTTCTTCCAAGCAATCTTTCACCTAGGCGTTGAATAATTTCACCACCTTCCATTAATGGTTCAACTTCAACACCTATGACAGATCCACAGTCAACTTCAGATACAATACAATCCTGAGCAACATCAGCTAATCTTCGTGTAAGATAACCGGAATTAGCCGTTTTCAATGCTGTGTCAGCCAAACCTTTTCGAGCACCATGTGTTGAAATAAAATATTGAAGTACACTTAGACCTTCTCGAAAGTTCGCTGTAATGGGCGTTTCAATTATCTCACCAGATGGCTTTGCCATCAACCCTCTCATCCCAGCTAGCTGACGCATCTGGTCTTTGCTTCCTCTTGAACCCGAGTCAGCCATCATATATATTGCGTTGAAACTATCCTCAAACACAACTTCATTATTGACATCCTTAATTGGATTATTATCCTTATCAAGAACCGGCTGATTTTTCATTTCTCCCATCATTGCATTTGCAACGTTATCAGTAGCTCTAGACCATATATCTACAACTTTATTATATTTTTCACCCTGTGTAATCAAACCTTCGTTATATTGACTTTCAATCTCATTAACTTCAGCCTCAGCCTCATTGAGAATATTCCATTTGGCACCAGGAACAATCATATCATCAATTGATATAGAAACACCGCCTATGGTTGCATATTCATATCCAAGATCTTTAATTCTGTCTGAAAGTATAACGGTTGATTTTGACCCTAATGTCCGATATGCATAATCTACCAATTCCCTCAGTCTCTTTTTGTCCATCACATGGTTGACCTGTTCAAAAGGTATTTCAAAACGTTTTTCTAGCATTTGGAATATATGATACTCATCTTTTACAGCAACAACTTCTGATATTTCGCCTTCTGATAATTGCATAATTCCTGACGCTTGCATTTTTTTCAATCTGAATAGACGTTGAAGCTCATCCTGGCGCAAAATGCCAAGGTCGCCTTCTCGAATACGATCTCGGCTACGTGAATAATTTTTGCAAAGATCTAAATAGGTCTGTTCTCCATTATTCGCCATCTTTAGAACTTCATTCGCTTCTTCTGATGAGAAAAACATAATGTGACGAACCCTAACCAATGGTTCCTGAGGCATAATTTCGTATAATAAAACTCGGCCAACAGTTGTCTCATGCATTTTTTCATGCACCTTAACTTTGATCGGTGCGTGAAGATCAATCGCTTCTGAATCATATGCTGCACGAACTTCATCCAAACTGCAAAACTCTTTACCTGCACCTTTGCAGTCATTTACACTTCGTGTCATATAGTAAATGCCAAGAACAATATCTTGAGTAGGAACAACAATTGGACTACCATTTGCTGGTGATAATATATTGTTACTAGAAAGCATTAAAATACGTGCCTCAATCTGAGATTCAACGGCCAAAGGAATATGGACAGCCATTTGATCTCCATCAAAGTCAGCATTGAATGCAGTGCAAACCAAAGGGTGCAATTGAATTGCTTTACCTTCAATCAAAATTGGCTCAAAAGCCTGAATGCCCAGTCGGTGTAGAGTTGGAGCCCTGTTCAGCATGATGGGGTACTCGCTCACAACTTCATCCAGTGTATCCCAAACTTCTGGTGTTTCTTTATCAACCATTTTTTTTGCGCTTTTTACTGTTGAAACCAACCCCTTTTTTTCAAGTCGGTTATATACAAATGGTTTGAAAAGCTCCAGTGCCATTTTTTTGGGAAGCCCACATTGATGCAATCTCAGTTTTGGACCAATAGTGATTACCGTTCGACCAGAATAATCTACACGTTTACCCAGTAAATTTTGTCGAAAACGACCTTGTTTCCCTTTTAATGTGTCACTTAAGGATTTTAGAGGACGTTTATTTGTACCAGTAATTACTCGTCCTTGGCGACCATTATCAAACAAGACATCAACAGCTTCTTGAAGCATTCGTTTTTCGTTACGTACAATAATATCAGGTGCTTTTAAGTCCATTAACCGTTTTAAGCGGTTGTTTCGATTGATTACACGCCTATATAGATCATTCAAATCAGATGTTGCAAATCGGCCACCTTCCAGAGGAACTAAAGGACGTAAATCCGGAGGTAAAACAGGAATCACATCCATAATCATCCATGCGGGGTTAACTCCTGATTCCATTAAAGCATCAATGACTTTCAGGCGTTTTGATAGTTTTTTACGTTTGGCATCAGAACTTGTTTTTTGAATTTCCTGACGCAAGTCCGTATAGAGTTTTTCAAGATTAATTTCAGAAAACAGACGTTTGATCGCTTCAGCTCCCATATCTGCTTCAAACCGGTCATAGCCAAATTTTTCTATAGCTTCTCTGTACTGTTCTTCTGTCAACAAATCGAACTTTTTTAGTTCTGTATCCTTTGGATCAATGACAACATAGGAATCAAAATACAAAATACGTTCAATGTTTTTTAAAGTGAAATCAAGCAGACTACCAATCTTACTGGGTAAACTCTTTAAGAACCAGACATGGGCAATGGATGTAGCAAGCTCAATGTGTCCCATACGCTCACGTCGTTCTCTTGATTGTATAACTTCAACACCGCATTTTTCACAAACGATCCCACGATGTTTCATCCGCTTATATTTACCACAGTTACATTCATAGTCACGAGTGGGGCCAAATATCTTTGCACAGAACAGGCCATCTCGCTCTGGCTTAAATGTTCGATAATTAATTGTCTCTGGTTTTTTTATTTCACCATACGACCGTTCCCGAATTTGCTCAGGAGAAGAAAGTCGAATCTGTACACCTGTGTACAGTTTCGGGTTATCTGGTTTTTTGAAGAAATCATATAAGGTTTCCATACGTACCTTTCATATGTGGAATACTATATATTCCTTTGGTTTGTTATCGTTTTAGTTCTTGTGTAAAGTAATATCCAATCCCAAACTCTGCAATTCTTTCTCCAATACCTTGAACGATTCAGGCAATCCCGGTTCCAGCATATTTTGTCCTTTGACTATTTTTTCATACATACGTGTTCGTCCAGCCATATCATCAGATTTAACAGTAATAAATTCCTGGAGTGCATGGGCAGAACCATAGGCTTCCATAGCCCATACTTCCATTTCACCCAAACGTTGACCGCCAAATTGCGCTTTACCGCCTAATGGTTGCTGGGTAACAAGGGAATATGGTCCAATAGATCGTGCATGAATTTTATCATCAACCAAATGATGCAGCTTCAACATATACATAGTGCCGACAGTTACTTTGCCCTGAAAAGGTAGACCGGTTCGGCCATCAAATAGCTTGGCCTGAGCACTTACTGGTTTAGTAACCTCACTCATCAGATGCTTAATTTCACTTTCATGTGCACCGTCAAAAACAGGTGTTGCCATGTGAACACCATTTTCATAGTATTTTGCCAATTCAGCGAGCTGATCATCTGAGTATTGCTCAATTTTTTCAACGACCGTTCCTTGTGGTAAGGTTTCATTTGTGACCTTTTTTACTGAAAAAATCCGTTTGAATTTTTCTCTCAAAGCATTAAAAGATTGTTTTTCAAGCATTGAGGTAATGTCTCTTCCAAGTTCACGTGCCGCTCGCCCCAAATGAATTTCAAGAATTTGCCCTACATTCATACGTGATGGTACACCCAATGGATTAAGTACCATATCAACAGGTGTTCCATCACTAAAATAGGGCATGTCTTCTTGCGGTAGGATTCTTGATACAACTCCTTTATTGCCATGTCGACCAGCCATCTTATCGCCAACAGATAATTTTCGCTTCATAGCAACGTATACTTTGACCATCTTGATGACCCCTGGGGGTAAATCATCACCTTTTTCATACCGGGTTACTTTTTCTTCAAATTTTTCACGATTTCTTTCTTGCTGTTCCCTATATTTTTTAAGCAATTCATGCAGTTTTTCGGATTGTTCAGGATCTTTCAAGCTCAAGGTTTCTAAATAATTCAAGGGGATATCTGCAAGAACTTCTGCTGACAAAGTCGTATTCTTTGGAATAATTGTGTTTTTTCCTTTTTTCAATGTTGCGATACAAACATGCCCATCCAGCATTTTTTTTATTTCATCTCTGACAGAATTTTCCAATATCCGCTGTTCATCATCACGATTTTTTTCCAAAATAGCAATTTCTTCGTCTTCAATGGCACGTGTACGGTCATCTTTTTCTACACCTCGACGTGAAAATACTTTCGCATCAATAACAATACCTTCAACGCCAGGCGGAACTCTAAGGCTGGTATCTTTGACATCACCTGCTTTTTCTCCAAATATAGCTCTGAGTAGCTTTTCTTCCGGTGAAAGTTGAGTTTCTCCCTTTGGAGTAACTTTTCCTACCAGAATATCACTAGCAGAAACCTCAGCTCCCAAACGAACAATACCACTTTCATCAAGGTTTCTGAGAGCATCTTCTCCGACATTGGGAATATCACGCGTTATTTCTTCTTTCCCTAGTTTTGTATCTCTGGCTACGACCTCAAATTCTTCTATATGAACAGATGTGTAAACACCATCTTTTACCAATCTCTCACTGACTAAAATTGAATCCTCAAAATTGTATCCCCCCCAAGGCATAAAAGCGACAGTAATATTTTTTCCTAAAGCAAGTTCACCTTGTTCTGTCGCCGGGCCATCAGCAATTATTGATCCATCATCAACAAATTCACCCTTTCTAATTATTGGTCTATGATTGAAACATGTATTTTGGTTTGAACGATTAAACTTTGTTAAATTATAGATAGAGACATGTTCTTCAAGATTATCATGATCAAAATTATGCTTAATAACAATTCTGGAAGCATCAACATCAATTACCTCGCCTCCTTTTTTGGCCACAATTGCAACACCCGAATCTCTCGCAACAATGGCTTCCATACCTGTTCCTACAAGTGGGGCTTCAGACTTAAGTAATGGTACGGCCTGACGTTGCATGTTTGATCCCATAAGCGCGCGGTTGGCATCATCATTTTCAAGAAAAGGAATTAAGGATGCTGATACACTTACCAATTGGTTGGGAGAGATATCCATATATTTGATATCCTCTTTTCTGGTCATCATTAATTCACCCGCAACACGAGATGTAACAAGTGCATTGATATATCGATTATTTTTATCCAAAGGTGCATTTGCCTGAGCAATGGGAAAATCTTTTTCATCCAAAGCGCTTAAAAATATTACTTCATTGGTTGCCAGGGAATCTTCTACGACACGATAAGGTGTTTCAATAAAACCAAATTCACTTACACGTGCATAGGTACTTAAAGAAACAATCAGTCCAATGTTGGGCCCTTCAGGAGTTTCAATGGGGCAAATCCGTCCATAGTGCGAAGGATGCACATCACGAACTTCAAATCCAGCTCGCTCACGTGTCAGACCACCAGGTCCCAAGGCACTTAATCGACGTTTATGAGTTGTTTCTGACAATGGATTGGTTTGATCCATGAACTGACTTAACTGGCTTGTACCAAAAAACTCTTTGACAACTGCTGAAACCGGTTTTGAATTGATCAAATCATGCGGCATAAGGGCATCAATTTCTTGAAGGCTCATTCTTTCTTTAATAGCACGTTCCATCCGAACCAAACCAATACGATATTGGTTCTCGAGAAGTTCTCCTACTGCCCGGACACGACGATTCCCTAAATGATCAACATCATCGACAACACCTTGCGTATCTTTTAACTGAACCAGCGTTTTTGCTGTCAATAAAATGTCTTCACGACGTAATGTATTGACATGTTTGGGCGTATTTAAGCTCAGTCGCAAATTCAGTTTTAATCGTCCCACTCCTGAAAGATCATAATGTGAAGGTTTAAAAAACAGTTGATCCAAGAAGTCCTGGGCAACTTCAGATGTCACAGGATTGCCTGGTCGAAGTTTTTTGTAAATTTCTATCAGTGCTTCAAGCTTGTCCTCAACTTTATCCAATAATAGAGTTTTACGAATAGACTCGCTGCTTGTTACACCATCTATAGACAAAATATCAAAGGATTCAATGTTTGCTTTGACCAATGATTTTATCAAATCTTCCGAAACAACATCATTGGCTTTAGCCAAAACTGCGCCTGTTTTGGGGTCATTGATTGTTCGTGAAATATATTTATCAAGGACATCATCAACAGTGATTGGAATAGTTTTAGTGCCACTTCTTTTGAGTTGTTTAATCGCTCTTTGAGAAATAAGGCGACCTTTTTTTAGAATAAGTTCTCCTGTTTCAGGATCGGATAGATCCTGAGCAGCGCGTTGTCCTTTCAGTGTATGCTCATTAAATGCTTTATAAATAATGCCTTGCGGCTTTTCACTATCCAGGAGATTATGGATAATAATATTTTCAGTATAGTAAAAAAAGTTTAATATATCTTCAGTAGTATATCCTAATGCTTTAAATAAAAGGGTTACAGGAAATTTTCTCCTACGGTCAATCCTGATATTGACAATATCTTTGGCATCAATTTCCATTTCAATCCATGACCCACGGACCGGAATAATTTTTGCCGAATAAAGTACTTTTCCACTGGAATGCGTTTTTCCTTTATCATGGTCAAAAAAAGCGCCTGAAGATCTGTGTAACTGACTGACAACTACCCTTTCAGTGCCATTAATTACAAACGTTCCCCGTTCGGTCATGAGAGGTATGGTACCAAAATAGATTTCCTGTTCTTTAATATCCCGAATTTTTTGTGTATCTGAATCTTTATCAACATCATAAACAACCAATCTGACAGTAATACGTACAGGAAATTCATATGTCATCCCTCGATGAATGCATTCTTCAACTGTATGTTTCAGTTCTCCAAAACGATATGAAACAAATTCAAGGGATGCGGTTCCACTAAAGTCCTTTATTGGAAAAACAGACCTGAAAACAGCCTGAAGGCCGACATCCAGCCGTTGATCTGGATAAACATCCTTTTGGAGAAATCGCGCGTATGATTCGCGTTGCATTCTAATTAAATTCGGAATTTCAATAATTTTATTAATTTTTCCAAAATTTTTTCGAATACGCTTGATTGTATGGTGAGAGTTCTTCATATTCACTCCAATAATTAGGTGTTGAAGGAAGCTTGAAGAGATCACGTATAGTCGAATACATATTGATTAAGGCTGATGCATACCTTCTTTGCAAAAAAAGATTATGATTCAACTCAGATATGGCGTAACATATCTGAGTGATTTATTAGAAAAATAGGTTAGGCATCAGCCAAAAAAGTAAGCAAAATGGACTATTTTACTTCGACTTGAGCACCGGCACCTTCAAGCTGTTCTTTAATCTTTTCAGCTTCATCCTTTGGAACGGCTTCTTTGACCGCTTTCGGTGCATCATCTACGAGCGCCTTGGCCTCTTTCAATCCAAGGCCGGTAATGGCGCGAACTTCCTTGATCACCTGAATTTTCTTGTCTCCAGGTGTGATTAATACGACATCAAATTCCGTTTGTTCTTCCTCTGCAGAGGTGCCAGCATCAGGCCCCTGAGCGCCACCCATCATTGCAACAGGAGCCGCTGCTGTTACACCGAATTTTTCTTCCATGTCTTTTATCATTTCAGACAGTTCTAGAACTGTCATATTTGAAATAAATTCAATTACGTCTTCTTTTGTTATATCAGCCATTTTTTTCCTTTCCTTCAGAAATTATTTTAATTCATTTTGGAACCAAATCAGCTCCAAACAAAAAAACTGCTTAATTCGTAAAACGAATCATCAGGCAGATTCTTCACCTTCTTTTTTATCTTTTATACCTTGCAACACATTCACAAAACCAGCCGGTATTGCTGCCAAAGTACGCACAAAATTGCCAGGAACAGCATTCATGCATGAAAGCAGCTTGGACAATAATTCTTCTCTTGATGGTAGTTTAGATAATGCTTTAACATCTTCAACACTTAATACAGTGTTTCCCATCACCCCAACTTTTAATTCAAGTTTCGAATTATTATCAGCAAATTTACATAAAATTTTTGCAGGGGCAACAGGGTCATCGTAACTGATTGCCACAGCACTGGGTCCGGCAAAATATTGGGCTATGTTTGCAACACCTGTATTTTCTGATGCACGTTTCAACAAGGTATTTTTGACAACCTGATATTCAACAGAAGATTCTCTAAGCTGACGTCGTAATTGTGTAATTTCCTCGACATTCAAACCTTTCGAATCTGTTGCAATTACAATCTCAGCATCAAGAAATCTTTTATGAATATTTTCTACAATGCGTTGTTTTTCTTCACGATTCAAATCATCAACCTCCTCCCTTTCACTGTAAGACCGCTTTGAATCTAACGCACAGGAAAGGTATGAATACAAAATTTTTCTGCATTCTTCCTTTTGTGTCTCGGTAGGTAGCTGAATAAATAAATCAGCAATTATCTAGAAGGCCTACGGTCTTTGACAGGAAAAAATTATTTGGAAATATTTTTAACAAAGGCAGGATCAACTTTTATACCCGGTCCCATGGTTGTTGACACGGATATTGATTTTAAATATGTTCCTTTGCTTGACGTTGGCTTTAAGCGTAAAATGGTATCAAAAAAAGCATGAAAGTTTTCAAGCAATTTTTGTACCCCAAAAGACGATTTTCCCATAGTTGCGTGAACAATTCCTGCACGCTCAACCCTAAAATCAATCTTTCCAGCTTTCAGCTCATTAACAGCTTTTTTAATATCAAAAGTGACAGTGCCTGTTTTCGCATTTGGCATCATGCCCCGAGGTCCTAATATACGGCCCAGTTTGCCAACAGTTCCCATCATATCCGGTGTTGCAACTGCTTTATCAAACTCAAGCCAACCTCCCTTAATTTTCTCAGCAATTTCATCATTTCCAACAAAATCAGCGCCAGCTTCTCGGGCCTCAGTTTCTTTTTCACCTTTTGCAAAAACAAGAACTTTTATTTCTTTACCTGTACCATTTGGCAAAACAACCGTCCCGCGAACCATTTGGTCGGCATGCCTCGGATCAACTCCCAATCGAACGGCGACGTCGATACTTTCATCAAATGATGCAAATTTTTTATCAATTGCTTTTTGGAGAGCTTCTTCCAGCTCATACAAGGCCAAACGATCAATATCTTTTCTCGCTTCGCGTGTTTTTTTTCCCCGTTTTGGCATGAAATCTCCTTTTTATCAAAATTGAAAGGGCTATATCCTGTTTATATAGATATAACCCTTATTTTACCAGGTATATATAGTGAATACTTCCGTTGAAAAGGCTACTATGATTTGAGCCTTTTATTTTATTTCAACACCCATACTCCGAGCTGTTCCCATAATAATTTTGCATGCTTGTTCAAGATCATTTGCATTTAAGTCTTGCATTTTTGTTTTTGCAATTTCTTCAACTTGAGACATTGTTACTGTAGCCACCTTATTTCTTTTGGGATCGCTCGAGCCTTTTGCTAATTTAGCAGCTTTTTTTAATAAAATTGAGGCAGGTGGTGTTTTTGTAATAAAAGTAAAACTTCGATCTTCAAAAACTGTAATAATTACCGGAATAATCATGCCTTCCTGATCAGTAGTTTTTGCGTTAAAGCTCTTACAGAAATCCATAATATTAACGCCATGTTGTCCTAAAGCAGGACCAATGGGAGGGGAAGGATTCGCTTTTCCAGCTTCAACCTGTAATTTAATTTGTGCTAATACCTTTTTCGCCATTATTTACTCCAAAAAGATTTCAAAATATTTTATAGCAAAATATATTGAATAATATATATTTATAATTTTGTTACCTGAACAAATTCGAGTTCAACCGGTGTTGAACGACCAAATATGCTCACCAGCACTTTGATCTTCCCTTTTTCAGGGTTAACTTCTTCAACAGTCCCTTGAAAATTTGTAAAAGGTCCATCTACAACACGAACGTCATCACCTTCTTCAAATGAAAATTTGGGTTGAGGTTTGTTTTTGCCATCTTCCAATTGGGCAAGAATTCGTTCAGCTTCTTTATCCATCATGGGAACAGGTTTATCTTTACCACCAAGAAAACCAGTCACTTTTGCAGTATTCTTTACCAGATGCCATGTTCCATCATCCAATTCCATTTGGACAAGTATATATCCAGGATAGTATTTGCGTGATGATGTTTTACGCTTTCCTTTGACAAGCTCAACAACTTGCTCAGTCGGCACTACAATATCACCAAACTTATCAGGTTCAGGATATGATTCTATTCTTTCTTCAAGACTTTGTTTAACTTTACTTTCAAAGCCCGAATATACATGAACAATGTACCACTTATGAGCCACGTTACATCCTTTTTTGTATAAAGTATTTTTTGAAATAAAACTACCAATTGCAGTTTATTTACACGAAATGATGTTCAAATCAGCTGTTAATGATATTTTACAAAAATAATTACTTCATTTCATTACAAATATCAAGCATACTAATAAACTAAGCGAACCAAAGCTGATAAGCCGGCATCAACAATACCAAAATATATCGCAAAAATGAAAACAAGAATGAGTACAACTGCTGTGAAACTTATGGCTTGATTTCTGGGTGGCCAAGTTACTTTTTTGAGTTCAATTTTGACTTCACGTATAAATTGAATGGATTTTTCTATAAAATCCGGTTTTTTTAGAATACGTGGGGTATATTGCTGTTTTCCCACAAGCGTATTTGAATCCTTTTTTGACGGTCGAAACGTTGCTGTCGGTAGTGTTGGTTTACTGTCCTTACTAGATTCTAAAAGCATGCTATCCCGCTGATCTTCAGACAATATTTTCTTTTTTTTCTTTTTGATTGTTTTTTTTCTTTGTAACCGGCCCATTAATCACCATCTTATCTCATGACAGAATTAATTATAAAAAATAATATAAATTTTTCTGTCAAACTATAAAAATTGGCAGGCCAGGAGGGATTCGAACCCCCAACATCCGGATTTGGAGTCCGGCGCTCTGCCGTTAGAGCTACTGGCCTACAATATATTGTTTGTTTGATTATCTCATTTATAAAACACAATAAATACAAAATTTAAATGATAATCGTAAAAATATCTTTTCCGAAGGAATATATCATTTCGTCTCACGATGTTTGGTATGCTTCCGACAGAAACGACAATATTTACTGAACTCAAGTTTATCTGGCGTCGTTCGTTTATTCTTAGTTGTTGTATAGTTTCTTTGCTTGCACTCAGTGCAGGCGAGTGTGATAATAATTCTCACTGTATATTCCTCTATTGTAAATCTTATGGATGACCTTAACGTGAAATTGCCCTGTATCGAAAATACAGGGCAATTTATAAAAGGTTTTAACCCAAAAATTATTGATAATCATAAAAAGAAGCGTCTATTCAATAATATCACTGACAACACCAGCTCCAACTGTTCGTCCACCTTCACGAATGGCAAAACGTAGTTCCTTTTCCATTGCAATAGGAGTAATCAATTCCGCCTGAATAGAAACATTATCACCGGGCATTACCATTTCAACATTATCCGGTAATTTTACGATGCCGGTAACATCTGTTGTGCGGAAATAGAATTGCGGTCGATACCCTTTAAAAAAAGGTGTATGACGTCCACCTTCTTCTTTACTTAAAACATAAACTTCAGCCTTAAATTTAGTATGAGGTGTAATGGTTTTGGGATGAGCAAGCACTTGACCCCGTTCAACTTCTTCACGTTTTGTACCTCGAAGTAAAACACCAATATTGTCGCCTGCACGACCTTCATCCAATATTTTTCTGAACATTTCAACGCCAGTACAGACAGTTTTCATGGTCTCTTTCATGCCAACTATCTCAATCTCTTCACCCATTTTGATGATCCCACGTTCAACTCTACCAGTAACAACCGTACCTCTTCCTGAAATGCTGAATACATCTTCAATGGGCATCAGAAATGATTTATCCAAATCTCGAACTGGTTCTGGTATGTATGAATCAATTGCATCCATAAGTTCAAAAATACATTTGGCTTCTTCACTATTGTTGTCATCACTTTCGAGCGCTTTTAAGGCACTACCATGAATGATCGGTGTGTCATCACCCGGGAATTCATATTTATCTAAAAGCTCTCTTAATTCAAGTTCAACAAGTTCAATTAGTTCTTCATCATCAACCATGTCACATTTATTCAAAAATACGACAATTTTTGGAACACCAACCTGACGTGCAAGGAGAATATGTTCTCGTGTTTGTGGCATGGGACCATCATCAGCCCCAACAACCAAAATAGCCCCATCCATTTGAGCAGCGCCTGTGATCATATTTTTGATGTAATCCGCGTGGCCTGGGCAATCCACGTGTGCATAATGACGATTATCAGTTTGATATTCAACATGGGCTGTTGCAATAGTGATTCCGCGCGCTTTTTCTTCAGGCGCTTTATCAATCTGATCAAATGGCACGAAATTAGCCATCCCTCGCATTCCCATGTGTTTCGTAATTGCAGCCGTTAACGTCGTTTTTCCGTGGTCAATGTGTCCTATGGTCCCGACATTAACGTGTGGTTTACTTCGTTCAAATTTTTCTTTTGCCATAGTAAGCCGTTTCCTTTCCTTCGTGACAGCCATAAGAATTTACATCCTGATATGTCTGCCGCGTTTAGTTAATCCAGCCTGTTTACAATTATTTAGGTTGGAAACTTATTTCTGCCGGATTAATTGGGTCAAATTTGGAGCCCACGACCGGATTTGAACCGGTGGACCTCTTCCTTACCAAGGAAGCGCTCTACCTGCTGAGCTACGTGGGCACAAAAATACCCATTCAATCGCTCCCTTGTATTTTGGGATAATCGAACAGGACCACTGACCAAATCTTCACCTCAATTATTGGAGCGGGAGACGAGGTTCGAACTCGCGACAGTCAGCTTGGAAGGCTGATGCTCTACCAACTGAGCTACTCCCGCTTTTTTATTAAATGGTGGGGGGAGGATTTGAACCTCCGAAGGCGTTCGCCGACAGATTTACAGTCTGTTCCCTTTGGCCACTCGGGAACCCCACCATGCAAAAAGAGCCAGCGGAGGGACTCGAACCCCCGACTAACTGATTACAAATCAGCCGCTCTACCAACTGAGCTACGCTGGCTAAAAATGATATATCGTTGCTAAATGAAAATATGCTGTATACGTTATTCATATTTTGAAAGCAAATTTGATTAATTCCGATTATTTCAAATTATTTGATAATATCGCCATTTTTCTCCTATTTTTTTGAATTTTCTCTGTATTTGAGAATTTTTTTTTTTATTTTTTTGTCCATCAAACAGCGTCTCACATGAAATTATTCCAAGTAACGAAATCCAACTTTTTTCATTCATTTAGTAAAGCAGCTTCCTTGAAAATTGCAAAGGCCTGTTCCAAATCTTCAATCAACTGGTTGATTTCATTTTCAGTGCCTTCTTTACTCTTATTCTCAAGTTTCAATGCAATTTCTTTTATTTGACAGGCCTCAATCAATGAAGCCGCACCTTTTATAGAATGGGCGAGCATTCCCAATTGTGTGATATCTTTTTTATACCATGCTTCCTTTAATTTCTTGAAACGTTCATCATAATCACCAACAAAAGAGATAATCAGATCGTGGCACAGTTCTTCATCATTGTCCATTCTTTCCAGAAGAAGGTCTCTATTATAAGCCTCAAATTTTTTGTGACCTTCCAAAGTAATCTCGGTGGAAAGGTCTTGATCTCCTTGGGTTTTGTCAACCAAGTGTTGGTTGATAATTTTTTGAAGATCATTGGAATTAAAGGGTTTGGAAAGATAGTTATCCATACCGCATTGCAAACACTTATCCCGATCTTTTTTCATGGCATTAGCAGTCAGGGCAATAATTACTGAATCGTGTTTAATGATCGGTGTATTTTGATTTCTTATGGCCTTTGTTGTTTCGTACCCATTCATTTTTGGCATTTGGATATCCATGAAAATGAGATCATAAGCATTTCGCTTAAGCAAGTCTAACGCTTCTTCACCATTCTCAGCTGTATCAGCATTAAAACCAAATTTATTTAACATACCAATGATTACTTTTTGATTTACAAGGTGATCTTCAACAACCAGAATTTGAATGTTTCGTTTTTTATTTTCAGCCAGAGAATGTCTCGTAATGATAAATTTTTTTTCCAGTTCTTGTTTTTCAGAGCTAAAAACCTCATTAATGCATTGGGTGAGAACAGCTTGCTTGACCGGTTTATTCAAATAAGCATCAAAGCCGATCTTTTTCATTCGTGCAGCGTCTCCCCTGAGACCGGCTGAGGTAATCAGAACCATTTTGAGTTGAGATAGTTTGGGATTGCTTTTGATTTTTGTTCCAAGCGTTTCACCATCCATAATTGGCATCTGCATATCAATAATTGCTAATTGATATGGATTTTCCTGTTCAATAGCCTGTAGTAACAATTCATAGGCCATTTGACCATCATATGCTTCGTCCAGTTGAAATCCCAAACATTTAAGTTGTAATCGAATAACCAGTCGGTTGGTTTGGTTGTCATCCACAATCAAGACACGGCATGCTTTTGAGATCAATTTTTTTGAAGGAATTTTGGGCCTGTTGTCTTTCTGCTTTTTCAAAACCACTGTAAACCAAAAAGACGAACCGACACCTTCATCACTTTCAACACCAATCTGCCCATTCATCATTTCAACAAGACGTTTAGAAATGGCGAGTCCCAACCCTGTTCCACCATATTTACGTGTCATTGATCCATCAATCTGAGAAAAAGATTGAAACAGCCGATTCATACGTTCCTTTGGAATGCCAATGCCAGTGTCAGATACCTCGAACCGCAATCGAACAAATGATCCCATATCTTTGTCTAATGTTACAACAATTACTATTTCACCTTGTTCTGAAAATTTGATGGCATTTCCGGTCAAATTGGTCAAGATCTGACGTAAACGTCCAGGATCACCAATTAACAAGGAAGGCACATCTGAATTTATCAAACAGTTCATCTCAAGACCCTTCATATGTGCGCGATGGCTGACAATATCGGTTGTATCCTCAACGGTTACACGTAAATCAAAATCAATTTCTTCCAAATCCAGTTTTCTGGCTTCTATTTTTGAAAAATCAAGAATATCATTGATGACAGATAAAAGGGACTCACCTGATGTTTTTATCATTTCGACATATTCGCGTGCATCTCTTTCAAGATCAATGTCAAGGAGTAATTCGGTCATCCCCACAATGCCATTAATTGGGGTACGGATTTCATGGCTCATATTTGCCAGAAATTCGCTTTTCGCCTCGTTACCTTCTTCTGCTTTTTTAGCCATGTGATTGGCAAATTTCAGAGCGTCCTGAAGTTCCTGATTCAACGATTCAAGTTCCAATCGTGAATTTTCGTTTTGTTTTTCCATTTCAAAACGAATGATTGCACTTGCAATAACAGAGGCCGTGCTTTGAATAACAGTTACCTCAGCATCCATCCATTGATGTGGCACGAAAATACTATCCAAACCAATAATCCCCCATAACAGTCCTTTAATTAAAATGGGCACCATCAAAATGGATCCAATTTTTGCCGACTCCATGAAAGATTGTTCCTCAGCATTGAATTCATTTTTTTGTCCATAGATGACTTTACCATCTGCTAATTGATCATACCAGCCAGGTAATGTTTGTAAAGGAAGGATTTGATTGACAGGCTTTACACATGAAGTCTGTTGTCCACGTGTCCATGATACATATAACTTGGTTTCATAAGATTTTGGTTGAATCATTTTATATATGTAAGCTCGCTCCACACTGGCAGACATTCCCATAGCTGCAATGGATTGAGACAATGCTTTATTTTGATTTGTCGCTTCAAGCAAAATTTTTGAAATACGATGACTCCCTGATAAAATTCGATCTCTTCGTTTGAGAATTAATTCAGATTCTTTTAATTCTTGAATAATCGCTTCATTTTCTTTGGTGGCTTGTTGCAATGATTTTTTATTCTTGTGAAGTTCAACAAAGACATTCACCTTATTTCGTATTATGTCCGGATCAAGGGGTTTGAACATATAATCAACAGCCCCTTTATCATACCCATTAAAAACATGATGCTGATCTTTATTAATAGCTGTCACAAAAATAATCGGGATCAAACGCGTCCGCTCCAGACTGCGCATTAGTTCTGCAACCTCAAAACCATTCATATCAGGCATTTGAACATCCAGCAAAACTACAGCAAAGTCGTATTCAAGCATAAGACTCAAAGACTCATTTCCTGAAGTTGCTTTAATAATATTTACAGGTAAATCCTCCAAAATACCTTCAAGGGATAACAGATTTTCTGCTCGGTCATCAACCAGCAGGATATCGACTTTTTGAATGTCATTGTTTTGAAGCATGTTATTGGTCCTTTTGATTGAAATTGGCAGTGTCTAGATTATAAAGCATATATCATTTATATTAGAGATTAAAAACAAATATGTCAATTTAGAAATGACGTAAGAATTTTTATTTCTTAAAAAAATTGATAATAATTCTTGACCAATTACATCAAAATTGAGATTATGATAACAAGTATTTTTTAGAAGTACCATTGCTGATAATTCTTTTTTAAACAATAGCAAAATCCTTTCTGGATGCATGAGGAGTTTGATAAATCATGGATGAAATGCTTATTGAGTTCTCCAGTGACTTAAAAGAAATGTTGTCCGAAATAGAGGATGCATTAATGCGAGTTGATAATCTGGTAGACTCAGGCGAAACAGCAGGTGTTGAAGATCTGAATGAAATGTTTCGTAATCTACATACCATAAAAGGCACTTGTTCATTTTTTGAAATGAATATCACCCGAAATCTTGCTCATAAAATGGAAGATTTGCTGGATCTGTTTCGTCAGGGAAAAGGAATCCTCAATAAAGAGCATGCCCAGCTCATGTTTGATGGTGTGGATTGTCTTAACAAAATTGCACAGGGTATTTGTGAAAATATTTCAGAAACAGATTTTTCAGACGAAGCAACTGAAATTAAAGATAAAATTTTAATATGTATCGATAAAATTGAATCACCAGAATTACTGGATTTTGAGGAAAGTTTTGCATCAACACCAGAAGTTTCATCCAAAGAATATTCATCCAAAATACCTCAAGATGTACTTCCGCTTCCCGATCAATTAGATCAAGAACTGAAAATACCATCGACTACTGCAAAACCAAAGAATAATGGGATCAATCATAAATTTGTAATTGAGGCACGAGACAAACTTGATATAGCGGAACAGGTCTTAATAGATCTCGAACAAGGAACAGATATCAATCAGAAAGAAATGATTGATAAAGCACGACGCAATATTCATACACTCAAAGGTAATGCAGGATTTATGGGTTATAAGGATATAGAAAATTTAACCCACGCCGTTGAAACTGCACTGGAACAAACAATTGACCAGGTTACAACAATCAATGAGTATCAACTTTTCTACGATGCTATTGATGAATTAAGGAAATTGTGTTTTCTTGTTTCTGAAGGTGAAACATATTCTGTAAATCAGCATTTGATAGATCGTTTACAACATTTTCCAATGACTGATGTGCAAACAGCATCATTTGAAAATCAAGTTGAAAATATTCCAAAAGCTAAAAATTCAATAGATAAATCATCTGACACCAACGCTCAGAATAAACATAAAATATCGCAGGATGCATTTGTTAGAATACCGGTTAATAAACTAGACTTAATGATGGATTTGTTGGGAGAAGTCATATTAGTTGCATCAATGGTAACTCATCATCCAGACATTCAAGATCTTGAATTGGAAGGCTTTGAAAATACATCTCATCAGCTGGATCTCCTGCTACGACAGCTTCAAGATGCAGCAATGTCTCTTCGCCTTGTTCCCATATCAAATGTATTTCAACGAATGAAACGACTTATTCGAGACTTTATGCAACAATCAAACAAGCAGATCAATTTTGTGATTTCGGGTGAAGAAACAGAGGTTGATAAATCAGTTGCCGAGATGTTAAATGATCCACTTGTTCATCTTATTCGAAATGCTGCGGATCATGGCCTTGAATCTACTGAAGTTCGTTTGGCAGCAGGAAAATCGGAAAAAGGAACCATTCATTTATCAGCCGAACAGGCTGGCGGTGAATTAAGGATTCTAGTTGAAGATGATGGATATGGTCTAAATCGCGAAAAAATACTGGCAAAAGCTCGAGAACGTGGATTGTGCGACCCTGATGAAGAACCGGATGACCGAACTATATGGTCCTATATATTCCAGCCTGGCTTTTCAACAGCAAAAGAAATTACAAATATATCCGGTCGTGGTGTTGGCATGGATGTTGTGATGAACAATATCAAAAACATACGCGGAAAAGTGACAGTTGATAGTAAACCGAACGAGGGATCTTGTGTGACACTTCATATTCCCTTGACCCTGGCTATTTTAGATGGGATGGTCATAAAGATCAGTGACATATTATATGTATTGCCCATTGAAGCTGTAGTGGAAATTCTTCAAATACAAAAAGATCAAATTAACCATTCCTCAGTTGACAAGCAATTTGTAATACGTATTCGAGAAGACCTTGTTCCTGTTATATTCCTAAATCAACTTTATAATAATGAAAAAGAGCCAGAAAAACAACTTCAAAATCAGGTAATGCTCGTCATTGAAACTGATGGCATCCAGCTGGCAATGCCTGTAGATGAATTGGTAGGGCAGCAGCAGGTGGTTATCAAACCACTGGTGGGACATTTAAAAAATATTCGAGCGGTTTCAGGGTGTGCATTATTAGGATCGGGAAATGTAGCTATGGTTTTGGACGTTGGGCAATTGCATCAGCTTCATGAGGAAAGTTTAGGACATTTGAACTAAGAATATTTCCATACCATCTACCTTCAATTCCAACATAAAAAAGATTGCATCTGTATTTAAATTTTGCTAACTATTCCCAAATGAAGAATCAATCAATACATACAACAATATTGGGATCAGGTACTTGTGTGCCGTCACTGAAACGAAGTGCCTGTTCAGTACTACTCGAAATTGATGAAACTAAAATTTTAATTGATTCAGGTCCTGGCACAACAAAGCGACTATTAGAAGCAGGTGTATATCTCAATGAATTGAATTATATATTCTATAGTCATTTTCATCCGGATCATATCAGCGAAATGATATCCATCCTGTTTGCATTGAAATACAGTGGATTGAAGAGAAAAAAAACATTACATATTACCGCTGGAACGGGTTTTATAACTTTTTATAATCGTCTAAAAACAGTTTTTGGACATTGGATTGAGTTGGATACATTGATATTAGACGAAATGAGTACTTTCACACCTGACCATCGCTCTTTTGATGGTTTTGATGTGAATACAATTCCTACAAACCATAATCCTGAAAGCCTTTCATATCGTTTTGTCAGTCAAACGGGTGCGTCGGTGGTTTACTCTGGTGACACAGATGAATGCAATCAACTGGGTCAAATTGCTAAACATGCAGATTTATTTATTTGTGAATCAGCAATGCCAGATGGCCAAAAAGTTGATGGACATTTAACACCTTCTCTGGCTGGAAAAATAGCAAGCGATGCGAATGTAAAAAGACTTGTATTAACACATCTTTATCCTGAATGTAACGCAGTAGATATTGAAAAACAATGTCGAAATACTTATTCTGGTCCTTTATGGCTTGCTCAGGATTTAATGCGATTATCGGTTTAACTATGGATTTAGAAAGTCTGACGGATATTCTTTTTGCTCTGGTGTTATTTTTATATGCACTTAGCACAATATGGTATTTGGCTTTTGTTGCTTTTCAAAAAAGATTTTTGGCACAAATTGGAAGCGGGCAACTATGGGCTGGATTTAGTGGTCATCTAATACTAATTATAGTGACCTACTTTAGAATTGGTCATATCCCTGCGCACAATCTTCAGTATAGTCTTTCTTTAACTGTTTGGGCGCTGGTGGCTGTATATTTATGTTTTCAATTTTCATTAAACATCAGAATCCTAGGAGCAATTGTCACCCCCATATCAACTCTGATTCTGGCATTCGCATTTTGTCTTCCAAAGCCAGAATTTGTAATGAGCAAACAATTTGAAAGTATTTGGGTGAGTATCCATGTAATTACATCATTTATTGGAAATGGGGCATTTGCACTTGCTGCCTGTGTGGGGATTTTGTATTTGATTCAGGAAAAAGCAATTAAAGGGAAACGACGCGGTTTTTTCTATAACCGCCTTCCCGCACTTGAACGTCTGGATCAAATGGGGTATGCCTGTATTGCTATTGGCTTTCCCATGTTGACAATTGGTATTATGACCGGATGTATTTATGCACAACTACATTGGGGACAGTACTGGAACTGGGATCCCAAAGAAGTCTGGTCTGCTATGACTTGGCTATTTTATGCTGCTATTTTGCATGGTCGTATGGCATTGGGATGGCGCGGAAGACGCCTGTCATTCCTGGCAATTATTGGTATTTTTTTGGTTTTGTTTACATTCCTGGGTGTCAATTTTTTATTGAAAGGGCATCATGGGGAGTTTACGAATTTTTAAGTGACTATCTATGCAAATTATCTTGATTGGACTGAACCATAAATCAGCACCCATAAATATTCGGGAAAAACTGGCATTATCAAAAAATGACACAATACATGCAATGAATGAATTGATGCAAATTCCTTTTTTTTGGGAAATGTGTATTTTTTCAACCTGTAATCGTGTAGAGATTTTGGTAGTTTCCAATTTGTCCGATGAGGTTGTCAGGCGTCAGGTTACTGATAAATGGTTTGAATATTTATCAACACATCGTGAAATAGATAAACATGAATTACAGCCCTATTTTTATATCCATCAAGATCTAAATGCCGTTCGCCACATTTTTCGTGTGGCGTCCAGTTTGGATTCAATGATTATTGGTGAGCCACAAATACTGGGGCAGATCAAGGAATCTTATCGTCAGGCAGTCCGAAAAAAAACAGCTGGCGTGTTGATTAATCGACTTCTTCATCGAACATTTTCAGTGGCCAAACGCGTACGTTCAGAAACCGGAATTGGTGATAGTGCTATTTCAATCAGCTATGCTGCCATTGAATTGGGCCGAAAAATTTTTGGTTCATTACGTAATAAACCAGTGTTGTTAATTGGTGCTGGAGAAATGGCGGAATTGGCTGTGGACCATTTGATTCGTCATCATGCAGGCAAAATTTTTGTGGCCAATCGAACTTATGACCGCGGCATGCAACTCGCCAGTCGATACAATGGATGCGCCATCCGATTTGAAGAACTGTTAGATCAGCTTATCAATGTTGATATTGTCATCAGTTCCACCAGCGCCTCAGCATGCATTCTGACAAAAAAGCAAATGAAAAAGGTTATGAAACTTCGTAAACAACGTCCTATTTTTTTTATTGATATTGCTGTTCCAAGAGATATTGACCCAGATATCAATCAACTGGAAAATGCATATCTTTACGATATTGATGATTTGCAAGATGTGATTGATACAAATGTGAATCAGCGAAAAAAAGAAGCCCTTCGAGCGGAACGAATTATTGATGAAGCTGTCGTTCGGTTTGAGGAATGGTTAAATAATTTGGATATTGTGCCTACAATCAAGGCATTGCGTAACAAACTTGAAGAAATTACACGTTTTGAAATTCATAAAACATGTCAAAGCCTTCAAAAAAAAGATATTGAGCAGTTATATCCTGCTTTGGAAAAAATGGGTAGTGCGATTATGAATAAGTTTTTGCATGATCCAATTAAATTTTTGAAGGGTGAGGGGTATCATAAGGATCGTTCTGCTTGTTTGGATTTGACTCGGAGATTGTTTTGTTTGGATCGAAAAATTGAAAACTAAACATGAGCATGCTTACTCATGAAATAATAACTGATTATTTAGAAAGGCTTGAAGAGGGAACGTAAAGCTCGCATGACAATTCGTAAACAAAGACTTGCAGTATACATTCCTTTTTCAGATTGACTCTTAAGGAGAAAATATGGAGATTGATTTGAATACAAGTAACCGCACTGTTAAAATGATCATCAAGGGAAATATTGATGAGCAGGGCGCAATGAATTTAAAGCAAACTTTTATGAGTATTAATAAAAGTACAACTGATCATGTTATCATTGATCTGAAAAATGTTAACCATGTTGGAAGTGCTGGTATTGGTAAACTTTTACTTTTTTACAAAGATTTTGCGATTAAAGGAGGCAAAATAACCCTGGATAATGTAAGTCGCACCTTGTATGACTTATTTAAAGTGGTTAAGTTGGATACGTTGATGAAAATAAACGCTCTATGATTGTCCAATTTATATAAATTTTCATTTCTATCTTGTAGCTTGCCTTATTTATTATGAACTTTGGTAAAAATGAAATATTTAAACAGCCCAGCCCAAAGATATTATATTATTACGTGCATCAGCACGTTGAATGGAAACTTCAATCATATCTTCAGGTTCAAAATTCATGGATGATGTGGCGGGCAAGGAACATTCCAGCATATATTCTGTCAGTAACACGATATAGTTATTCCAGCGTCTTTCTAACACCATTGCTGGCGTGGTGATTCCACGATGCAGTTCGAGATATTTAACAATCCAGTAACGATTTCGGGCAAACTGAAGACGACTGGCATGCGTCATAGGTTGACGCGTATATTGGATGATTTGATTAATTTCTTCTTTGGTATAAGCTGTTCCAAAGCCCAAAATCGAACGAATCTGGCGTTGCGTAACCAAATCATAGTATTTGCGAATGGGTGATGTGGCTGTCACATAACAATCTAACCCTAAACCAGAATGAGCTGATGCTTTACAGCTCAGAACAAATCGAGATAATAATCTGCGTTGCATCCAGTTTTCAAACAAGGATCCTTCCTGCTTTTCAAATAATCGATCTTTAGGTGCTGGCTGAGACCGATAAATAGCAGGTGTATGATTTTTTCTTAAAAATTGAGCTGTCACCCAATTACCCAGGATCATGGCTTCAGCAACCAGCATGCGACATGCATTTTCTCGATTGACACGATTAATAATAATCTCACCGGTATGTTCATCAATCCGAATATGAATTTCAGGTAATGTAATGTATACGGCATCATTGTTTAATCGAAACTCTCGAAATGCGCAGGCCAATTCATGTAATTGCCTTAACTCTGGATTATCATTTACCATATGATTGGCGTCATGGTATGTCAGTTGATGTTTTACCTTAACCATACTGGGAAATATATCAAATTTAGAAAGCTCAGCACGATCATTCACCCATGCCATAATACTGATTGCAGGTCGTATTTCACTGGCCTTCAAGCTGCAAATATTTTCAGCCAATACAGGTGGAAGCATTGGAATTTTTAAATCCGGAGTATAAATAGATGTTGCACGCTCCAGCGCTGATTTATCAAGGGCACTTTGTTTCGGTATACAACTTGCTACATCTGCAATATGAATCCCCAGACAAAATTGATTGCCATCCCATTCAATACTCAAGGCATCATCATGATCTGTTGTCGCCTGACCATCAATGGTAATCAGATCCAAATTTGTCAGATCTTTGCGTTGTGATGACAATAATTGAATATCATGTGTAATTGACTGTGCCTGATCAAGCATATCTTGAGAAAAAGACATGGGAATTTCGAATCGGTACAAATCAAGATTGACATTTTCATCCCAAGCCCCCATTTTAATTAGAAGTTTAAGCAATCCATTGTCCATATCTACGCCTGCACGATCCACAATGCCGCGTGCAATATCATAAAAATCACTTTCTTTGCCAAACAAATACACAGACTTTAAAATATCTACTGTTTGCATCTTATCGGTTGGGATAATGGGATTTGGGCTGGCGAGAACTTTTTTAATCCAGTCTCCACCTTCATTAATCAAGGTCTGTTTTCGCTCAGCTTCTCTGGCTTGATGTTTAAGATTTTCAACCTGGGTTTCTGAATAAGGATAAAAACTGTCGGGCGTAAATTTAAAATAAAACTGATTATGAAGCATGGCCCGAAAAACCGCTGATTTGTTGTCATCATTGATATCGTCAAAACACAAACTGGTCATCATATCAATATCAATTTCGTCTGCTTCAGCATGAAGGACATCCCACAATTCTTCAACATCAACACTTTTTTGTATCGATTTGCGTTTATGAACAAGTGAATTGATATATTCAACAATAGCATCTCTTCCTTGACTCAGGTCAAGACGCGCTTGATCAATATGAAGCAATCGTTTGATTGAAAGGTTCACTTCGCGGTTGGATTCGGTGAGAATGCGAAGTCGTTGTTTTTTTGTTTCTAAAACAACTGCACATTTGATATCTTTTTGTTCGATATATTCGACTATGTTTCCAGGTTCCATTCGATATGTATAACACATTGGCAACAAGTTATCAATTATTGATTATTTATTCTGAAAATTAAAAACCGAATATTTGTCGAAACTCCATTTGCAATAGTAATTCTCCGCCATAAGCCCCTTGTGTGTCTTGCATACCACGAAAAATTAGATTTTCCAATATTTTGTAATTTGCCTGGGTGTGATGAATCAATTGGCCTTTTCGTGTTTCAAACGCGTAGGTAACAGACATTCTTCTTGATAATTCTTTGCCAACTGTAACTTTGTAGTCATCCTGCGTTTTGTCATCAATTGTTTCATGCTCATAAGCTTCCAGATGAAATGTGTCAAGACCTGTTGTTTTTTTTATATCCTCTTCAAATGTGCTTGAAATTAACTCAGCTATCATTTGCTGTGTGGACTTGGATGGGCCTGTATTATGAGTAAATAACTGATTTGTTGGTTTTCCAAAAAGCAAGATCGAAATAATATCTGCATGCTCTTCTGGTGGTGATGAGCTGAATTTTAACTGAAGTTCATCCAGTTTGCCTTGAAAATCCAGAGAAATATCCCAGTCCTGAATTGTCACATTGCTTTCAATTTGAATCATCGGTTCAGTTCGATAAGGATTGACAAAATCAACCAGACCATTTTCCAGGGTAAATGTTTTGCCAAGATAATTGATTTCGCCATTGAGCATTTCTGTCCGTCCCAGAATGACAGGATTATATAAGGAACCACGCAAGTTTAAATCCGGATGTATTTCCATGTAAGCAAGATCATTATCAACTACTATCGGTGTTCGGGCTTGTATACTTATATTAAGTTCTGTTCCGCATATGGTTGGAAAAATCTTGCACATTTGCGCCACCAAATCAGGGCGGCGTTTTTGTTGGATTTTTTCAAGAAGCATCTGGTTGACGTTTAGTTGCTGATAATAAAGGCCTTCCAATAATTCGATATTGCCAGCTAAACGACTTTGGCGATGATGTTTGGTATATTGTAGGTTGGTGTTGATCATGACATCGGCAATATCTGGGATGAATATCGGAATGGCTGAAGCCGATCCTTTTAACTCAATTTTACTTATTTGACCAATGTCTAGCTTCATTTGTCCTTGAATGTTACAACTACCATCATCAACCCCAAAAGAAAAAGAATTTAACGTAAAAATATGATCTTTTGCATTGATCTGCCCCTGAATATTGTGCAATCGTTGATTATTCCAGGTAGAGACAAATTCACCATCAATAACGTTAATCTGCCCTTCAAAAATTGGTACATTTAATAAATCTTGAACGAACCCATTTAACTCCAGATGCCCCTTAATATCAGTTATCGTATCTGAAAAGTTTTGTATGACAGGCAGTGGAATCCTGCTATATATTTTTAGATGTGTTTGTTCTGGCAATGTACCAGAAACAGTTCCCCGACAGAATCCTTCTTCTGGAAAACGAATCATAAAGTCTGTTGGGACCAATAGATTATTTTCAATAATCAGATCAAGGTTATTCAGCCATGCTATAGGGAGATTATTATAGGTCAAAGTGGCATGACTGATTTGAAGAGCGCCGCTAGTCTGAGCATTTAGAATATCATTCAGTTTGCCGGCCATATTAAATTTTCCAGTTAACTGACCATTCAACTGAGATAATTCATAACAGGCCAGTATTGGTGCGAGGGGCATCTTTTTTGCTTCAGCGCGCATATCAAGATGATTATTTTTTATATGGTATTGCGCATGAAAATCCAGCATTGACTGACAATCAATTTGTAAGATATCTTGTGCGAGCTTGATATTAAATACAGCATCAGGCAATGGTTTGTTTTGATACATTATGGGAGACACAATCATATTGCCATTTACCAGAGGATTTTTCAGGCTCCCTTGGCCTTCAAGATCTATTTTAAACATCCCCTTAATTTCAGGAATACAGCCTTTAATACGTGATAGTGCAATTGAATTAGAGCCAATTTTAACCTGGTAGTTTTTATTCTTGTCCAGCGCAAAACCAACATTTATTTGTTCATTTTTTGCCATTTGAATGTTTCCAGATATCATTTTTAATCCATCTGAAGAAAATTGTACAGGAAAATGAATGGATTCAATTCGCTGCCCCATGAAATTTAAGGAATGTCCATTCAGTAAGATCTGTCCTGATGCCTTTTTTCCACTGCCCTTAATATTGCCATCAAGCTGAATATTCCCCAACATCCTGGGATAAATTTCATGTAATTGTATCTCATTTGATTGAATGGAAATATCATAATTTGTTGGAAGTGATTTACCAATTTTTGATACGTCATTCCAGAATACAAAACCTTTTGTTTCAATCTTTGATGAAATGTGAGAAAGTGATGCTTTATTAATTGTCAGGCGACCCGGCACCGAAAGACTGGCATCAACATTCATATTTCCCAATTGATATTGATTCAATGTCAGGTTATTGCCCATCACTTTTATGTAGGCTTTTGTTTCAGAAATAGAACGATGCATTGTCAGGGCTGTATGAAAATCAGTGTTAAATTCAGGCAAGCCAAGCATAGAAAGCCATTGACCGGAAACAAGGGTGTTCATAGATACTTTGCCTATCATTTGCCGGTTAATATGACCATGCGCAGTCATTGAAATACCTTCAGTTTGGGCTGTCATGGATATTGCTGACAGTTTGTCTGATTCCGCATGTGCGGTGACTTGATATTTTAATGGTATTTCAGGCAAAAAGCCAGGCATTTGGGGAATGCGTGTATGCCCATTAACCGATATTTCAGATTGAAATGATTCAAAATCAACACCATTTCCTTTGATTTTCATTTGTCCATTAAATCGACTGAATTTTGGTATTTTGGGATGAAAATGATAAAGCGGAAAATTGTCTGAATCCACTAAAAAATGCCAGGAAATATTATTTAAATTTTTTTGGGATTTCAGAATAGCATACGAAAAAATTTTTTTTAAATCGATAATGCCTTGAATGTTCACCTGGCTGTCACAGGTTTTCAGTATTATTTTATTAATTGTCAGTAATCTTTGTTCAGCATTTGCGTGCAATTGAATCTTTGTGATTGGTATTTTATTAATATGATCGCCTGAAAATTCCAATGAAACCTTCATTTTTGGAGTGTCTGAACGCGCATTTAGTTCAAATGCGCCAACAAAAGTGCCAGAAATTTTATTTTTCAAGTATCCAATTTCCTGAAACAGAGCGTTTGAAAGTTGAATTGTCCCATTTGACTGAAAACGAAGGTTTTTGACAATATTCAAAAAATGCTCATAAAACATCTCAGATGATTGAGACGAAAAAAGGGTCATAATCGATTGTGCCAGGCCGGTATCAAGATAGCTGCCTGATGTTTCAAATTTAAGAATTTGATTTTCTGAACATTGACTGTTTAAATAGGATAATATGCCGGATACATTTAAATAATCATTTGAAGCATTAATTGTAAAATGTTTAAATCGAAACGATTGTTCATTGGCTGTTTGCGAAAAAAAAAGTTTGCCATCAAGCAAATCAAACGACTGCAAGAACAGATTTTTTTTTCTTTGCGCCCGATTGATTGAAAATATTCGTTTTTTCATTAATTGATCAACCAAAGAGAAAAAAGGCAGTAGCTTTTCAAAATTTAAGGGTTGGTTATCACTAACAGGTAAATACACCCAGGGACGATGCATTTGTAAATGTCTGATTTGAATGGTATCTGACCAGAGACTGGAAAAAACAATAGACAGGCTCAGTTTCTGACAACCAGCCAGGGGATTAATGTTTTTGGAATTTATTCGGACATTATTAAGGTTGATTTCCTGCTTCCAGAGATTGAGCGCAATTCTTTGAACATCAATTTCAGCATCCAGTTGTTGATTCATAAATGATTCTACTTTATGGATGGCGTAGTCATAACCCCAATAGGACAAACTCATCACGAATAATATAATAAACGTAAAAATTGCTCCAATAGCCAATGTGGCTTTGTTTCTCATGAAAAGCTCCAAAAGTGTCGGTTACTTAATATCATAGACAGTAACTCGGCTAAGTCCTTTACGAAATATATTTCTTTGCTTTAAAACACTTACAATCCATAATCGCCAATTATGACCATTTTTTTCCACAGCATAAGCTGTCACAGGGCCAGGTTGTTTTTTTGATGTCCAGATAATCTGCATTTCAGAGCCAGTCCATGTCATGATATGAACATAACCTTCAGAAAACCATCTTGTGTTTTCAAATAATCTGTCAGTTGTTGAACGATTTTCACAAACAATTATTTCATCAGAATGGTCGCTATCAAGGTCAACGACGAGCAGCCTGGAAGGAATATATTTTCGTTCAATGGAATCAATTTGACCGGAATCTGTTTGCACTTCAATAAAATGAATGCTGCCACCCATTACTTGACTGCTCCGCCATAATAAACTGTTATTACGAAATACGTTCAAACGATCCATTTTATCATATTGTATAAAGAAGGGCTGTTTATTGACATGCATCACATTAAAATCAAAAATATTGGTATCAATCGGGATATCAAACTGATGAGGAATCAGTTTATCAAACAATTGTCCTTGCATTTGCATGATATCTCCCCAATAATCACTGTATTGACGTTGCTGGCCAATAATTGTATTTGTGGCGTGTAAAAATGTAATAAACCATCCGGCATAATGATGCTCTAAATGCCATAGATTGTTTTTCCATTGATATAACCCGGTGACAATATTGGAACCTGTTGTTTCTGAAATGACAAGACATGATTCTTTTTTTGAAATATCAAGCCACCGCGCAAAAACAACTATTTGACCCAGTCTTGATTTTCGTGTGTGAATGGTATTAAATTTTTTGTCAACAACCATGATTTGCTTGGGACTATATAACAAGATTTCATTGTTTGAATCATGATTAATATCAGCAAGATCCATTCCAATAATTTCATCATTGATGTTTTCAATGTGGATATGATTTTTATTCTGTAAAAGATTGTTTGGTTTTGCAGGCGAAATCTTTTTCATTGCTAAAAACAGCCAGGTATTAAGCCAATCAGGAATTTGGTCAACCTGGCTCAGTATTTCTGTTGAAGTATAAATGGCAGAACGTTTCGTTCTATCCAGCAAAACAGCATTCATGGAAAGACTTTTGCCAAAGATATTAACACTTCCATATAAAACGTAAGGGCAATTTTGCGCTGAAGCCATCTGAAAAACTTTTTCCTTAAATTTTGGTTCAAGGATTTCAGATGATGAAAATCGCCTGGTTGATTTTACGAGCTCAATATCTGATTGATGCATTAAATTGAAAGATATTGAGTGGTTAATCTGGTTTGCAATTGATTGTCGAGATTGCGGGATGACTGTAAAGGGAATTGATAGAATTCGTGTTGCAGCATGTAGGTTTGTTGATGCAACAATGACCATTAAAAAAAAAAACATCATATAAAGAATCGTTCTTGATCGTATGGTATTTGGATCATTTTTGGGAGTGTTCACTAGGCTTACCTATTTATATTTATAACAAAAAAATGCACGAATCATAAGATATTAGATTGACACGTCGGAAATATCTGAATTAGACATTTTATTTAATGTATTTATTTCGTCAGGCTAACAAAAACAATCTTTTTTCAACAGTTCGTGTAGTGACAATCTTCGAAAATAAATTTTTTTGTTTCGGAAATAGGTTCGTTTATTGTTTATGCTCGGAGGTGAACATAAGGTTCGCCCCAACACAGACTTTTATTACAACAATGTTTACGTTAGCTTAACGTCTATTGGCATTGCACGGCATTGCCCCATAGCCGTCAGGCTAAGGCAAACTCGCTCCGGTGCTCGTTCCCAGGCTCTGCCTGGGAACGTGTTCTTGGCGGCTCTGCCGCCTGTTCAGTTCGTAGGTGGCAGAGCCACCTCGGAAAAC
>Ga0272440_1000183_pt1 | contig 52293 bp, 68 predicted proteins | sample SSMMMBAug17_FD_192440 | JGI IMG/M metagenome (GOLD analysis project Ga0272440, IMG submission 192440) | Marine sediment archaeal communities from Little Sippewissett salt marsh, Falmouth, MA, United States - SSM-MMB-Aug17 | ecosystem: Environmental > Aquatic > Marine > Wetlands > Sediment ...
ATAACGTTAGAGGATATAAGATGCGTACTGAAACTATTACACAAATATTAGTCGTATGGTTACTTTGTGGATTTATTTTTTTATCTTATATAATCTATGATTTTAAACAAAGTATAAATCAAACTATCATAGAAAAGTTAAAGGTTGAATATATTCCTTTAACTACTAAAGATTTTAGTAAACCAATACAATTTTTTGGTGAAAAGGAGTCTACTAAAGATGGAAAACATTAATGTATTTGGAGCGTGTTTTTCCCTAGTCGCCGCTATTTTACTAGCGGGTTTTAAAGAAAATATTGGTAATGCTTTCCGGGCATTGAGTACTAAGTATCGTAACAATGTCATTGAAGGTAATTTTTATTGGGCGAAAAATACCAACACCGGTGAGAGTGAACCGGTTTTAGCTGGTAAAGAAGTTGTTTCATTGGGTGCTGGAGCCGGCATTCATGTGTTTCTTTTAGAACATGATATGAGGAAACGTAATATTCCCTGGTCGCTTTCTAAAGTTTATCTATTTGAATCAATGTCGCAAAAAGAAATAGATATAATTAAAACAGGCGATTTTAATGTGATAAGCGGGAAAGTATTAGCGTGCGATACAGCACAATATTCAACTAAAAATGGGAAAGATTACGTTGCTGATTTGAAAACTGCATAATTTATGCAATGAAAAAGGCATAAATAAATGCTATGTATTTTTATTTGTGCCTTTTGTTTACTTTATAACATAAGGCGATATATACATTGTTAGGAGTTATCAATGGAAGCCTTACGGATTAAAATTTTTTGTACATTGTTGAGTTGGATGATGGCTGTAGTTTTAGCGGTGTTTCAGTTTTTTGGTGAAAACTTATTTCGTATTTTACATTGTTATCTTGAAATTCCATTAATTTTTGTTTGTATTGTTATTTCTACTTTTTTTAGTGTGCGCTTGTTTTATTTAATGTTCCATCCACTTTTCGCCGTGAATTTTTGGGAGTTATTTTTTAAATTCACAGTTGTAACTGCAATATTAATCGCAAATATTAAGTTTCCGATTTTTTATTATGAGTGGATTATAAGTGCGCTTTATAATTCAATAGATATTAAAAGTGACCAATTATGGCTGTTAATCGAAACAGCTATACAAACATATCAGATTTGGTTCTGTCTTGATTGTTATATCGATATTGAAAGAATCGAGTTTGAGTGCTTAGAACGTCATGTAAAAATAAAGCAATTTGGAAAGTTTGCTATTGAGTTAGATTATTTAAGTGAGGAAAGTGTAAAACGGTTATTAAATAAACAACAAAAAATAAGGTTATCACAAGGATCGTAAAAATGGAAATGAGTCGAGAGAGTAAATTAATCAATTTTATAAATGGTTTATATAAAACACTTATCTGGCTTGTATTAATTATTAATATTATATTGTCAATATTCACGATACGAATACATAAAGAAATGGCTCAAGAGCGTTTATATAAACAAGACAAATTAGAAAATCTTGTAAATGCATTGCTTGAGAAAAGATTGAAAAAACCATTTAAAGGTGATTAAGTCATGTTTAGAAAATATGTAGATTCAAAAGTTGAGTTTTTATTTATTGTACTGCATGATAGTTTAGGCCAATTGTTGGCTACAATCATTGCTGTATATTCACTGGTGTTTATATTCTGGGGCGATAATATCTTTCGAATTGTTTTGCTGTATATGGAATTAGTCATAGGATTTACATCTTTATTTATAGGTATGTTAATTTCTTTATATGCAGTGCATTTACTTTTATTTTATTACGGACGATTGAACGGCCAAAAGAATGAAGTTGTTTTTAAAGGCTGCATGTGTTTTGTTGGCTGTTTGATTTCTTGTTTTTTCATTGGTTTGATTTGGGATTGGCTTGCGTCTGTTTATTATACAGTCATTGCAGCGCCTGTGGATATGAAGTGGTTTTTATGGGAATTTTTTGCAATGCATACAGTGTTGTTAACTCAAATTGATAATTTTAGTGACTTATATCAAATAGATCTCAAAACAGAACCTGATTTTGATGTCCCTGCAATTGGCCAATTAGCTTTAGCAGAAGGATTATTAAACGAATTACAAATCAAGCATATAGAACGCCAACAATATTTTTGGAAGAGGCGTGCATTTAAAAGGCTTATGTCTCAAAGCAATAAATATAAATAAGCATGGATTAACTATGAGTAAAACAATAGATAAAAAAACTGTGGTTAAAAAAGCTAATGAAAATTTTGCGTTCTTTTGTTTCTTTTTTTATGAAGATGAATTTAGAAGGGAGTTTCACAGTCATCAATTAGAAATAATTAAAGCTCTTTTAATAACAGATTTAAATTTTATAAATATTGTAGCTCCTAGAGGTACCGGTAAAACTACTATTATTAAAAATTTTATTCGTTGGAATATTATGCGGCGGACAGCTCGATGTGTTGTGTATATTACAGATGCTGCAGCTACAGCAATAGATCGAACAGAGTCAATAAAAAAAGGTATTATAGAAAATTCGAGAATTTTGGAATATTATGGCGATATTGTATCAGAGAATGTGTCAGCTAGGACCGGAAAAATTCAACAACTCGGTAAAGAGGTTTATAAATTATTAGATACTGTTGTTTTCCCGAAAGGGCGTAATCAACAAGTTCGAGGTACATTAGGCGATGGTTATCGACCAGATTTAATTGTTTGCGATGATGCTATTAAAAAAGATGCTTATAAATCAGAGACTCAGCGATTAAAATTTATTGCTTGGTTTAATTCGGATGTCATACATTGTCACGATGAACAAGAAACAAATTATCGTTATTTTTATATTGATACATTGAAACATCCAGATGGCTTGATGGCGCATTTAATGGCTAATCCTATGTGGCACACTGTTCATATAGAAGCTTTTGACGATAATTTTAAAACAACAGATTCAAAATTCTTATCACAGAAACGAATTGATGAAAAAGTTGCTTCTGCTAGAATGGACAATACGCTTCCAGAGTTGATTTTAGAATATCGTGGAATGCAGACTTCAGAAGATACAGATATTCAATTTAATTATGCAGTCGATAAAGGGGCTTATTGTGCATTATGTAAAAAAGATCTTTTGAATAATATAGTTGAAACTGATATTAATTTAGATTATAGAACAGCAATAACATTTATTTTATGTGATCCTGCTAGAACTGTGGGCGCTAAATCAGCTGAATCAGCTGTGATCGCGGTATCGTTTTTTCAAGCTGAAGGTGTGATAGTTATTAGAGATTCAATAGGTATTAAAGTTAAACCAGATGATCTTTATGATATGATGTTTGATTTTGCTGATAAGTATAATGCTTCATATCTAGGCGTTGAAACAAACGGCGTTGAATTATTTATTTCACAGCCGATAGAAAATAGAATAGCACTTGAAAATAGAACAATTGAATACATACCTTTAAGAGCTGTTGGCGGTAAAGAAAGTGATGATGCTAAAATAGCTAGAATAAAACCATTATTTCCTTTATATAATAGAGGAATAATATACCACATTATAAATAAATGCAATCGATTAGAAACACAATTACTAGCTTTTCCGTATCCTTCAAAATGGGATTTAGCTGATGCGGCATCTTATATAAATGCTATAATGAAGAAACAAGAATTAGTTTCAATGCCGATGGAAATGGCGCCGCCTGCACCTGATTTAGATTATTTAGAAAAATTATATGAAGCTCTTGGTGGGCGAGTTGCTTTACCAGAGTATCAAACAAATGTAAATTTTATGAGGAACATTCATTATGGGTTTGGGCAAAGACAAACTATGGAAAATTCAGTACGGTAGCGATAAGCATAAGAAAATTTTGAATATGCTTAAACGGCATATTGATGAATCACGTGGTTTAATGCGAAATCGCATACCTATCTGGAGGGATGCAGATGCTTTAATGCAAGCACATGTCCCAACAGCGGATGTAGATCTTGCCGTTAAATACAGTAAGAAAAAAGATGATGGGAAGATTCATGCAGTAGATATATTATTTCCATATTCATATGTTGCAGTGGAGGTTTTATTAGCTCAGTTAGTGAATTTGATGTATTCACGTAAACCTTTGTTCGGCTATCATCATTTTCACACAGAGCATCAAGCTGCTACTAAACTTATGGAACGAATAATCCAACAACAAGTTGAACAAAGTGGTTTGTTTTTGGATTTGACCACTTCTGTTAGAGATAGCTTAAAATATGATTTTGGCGCAATGCTGGGTAGTTGGGAAATACGTCTTAATTCTAGAAATAATGTTCAGTATCAAGGAACTTCTACTAAGTCTATAGATCCATATTTATCTATTGTTGACTTTGAAGCTGTTTCAAATCAGCAAACACCTGCTTATTTTGGTTTTTATCATAAAATTCGTTTGTTAGATTTATGGCGAGATAATAAACTTTATAATTTAAAACATGTGAAAGAATTGATGGATAAAGGTCAAGGATTAACTATAGGACCTCCGTATCAAAGAAAGTCGCCACAATCTTATTATAAAAATAAAGATTCGACAGTTACGCCGTTTCTGGCTAAAGGAACTAATTTGGAATCCACAAAACAATTGTGGCAAATTCATATAGTAGCTGATTTTATTCCAAGTATGGAGGGTTTGGGAAGTTCTACTAAACCTGAGCGTTATTATTTTATAATTGTGCGTGATGTTATTGTTTATGCTCAAAAAATGGATGTTAATGAAGAGTTTCCAGCTTTTATATTCAATCCTATTACAGATGGACATCGTGTTTTAGGCCAATCTTATACTTCTTTAATAAGTGGCCAACAGTTTGTGATGAATACTCTAATGCATACACATATATTTAATTTGATTAATGCTGTTGAACAAATACTTATATATGATCCATGGGTTATAAACAAAACATATTTAGAGGCGCCAGGCCCTAAAAAGATTCCTACTATAAAACCTATGCAAGGAAAACCTTTGCATAATTCGATTTTTCAAGTTCCTATAAGCGATATTACAGCGCGAAATATGCAGGAAGCTATGACAGTTAAAGGTTTTGCTGATATGATTACTGGCACAAATACTATGGGTGGTTTTATTAGATCTAGCGGACCTGAGCGTTTGACTGGGCAAGAATATAGCGGACAACAACAAGGGACTATGCAACGAATAAATCTGATATATTTAAATATTATATATCAAGTTTTGAAACCTTTAGCAGAATTTTTTGCTGAAAATTTGATTAATAAATTAGATAGAACAATTCCGGTAGCTGTTGGCGATGAGATAGATTTAGACCTACTTGTTAATAAAGAGGTTTTGGATATAGATTATAGAGTTGCTATTAATTTACCTAACACTGCGCCAGATAAAATTGAGATGGTTTATAAAGATTTGTTTCAAATGTTAGCGCAAAATCCTGGTTTAAGTCAACATTTTAATATTGTGGAAGTTTTTAAACATTTGTTAATAACTTTTGGGGCTGAAGAACATAATTTATCACGCTTTATTATAACACCTAAAGCTATTACTGACGAAGATTTACAGGAAAATCCTGCTGCTATGTCTTTAGAAAACGCAGCAGCTGCAAGAATGCAAGAAGGGGGTTAAAATGGCTGGTGTATTATTTAATGAAAATGATGTAACTGATTATGTTAAAGCACTTGAAGGATATTTTAGAGAACGAATAAATGAACGGCAAAGTGCAATTTTTGATGATGACGATATGGATTTGCAAACTTTGTATGTTGCCAAAGGTTATGTTAATGCGTTAGAAGAAGCTATTACTTCTTTATACGCTATAACGAATTAGTAAGGTTATTTTTTAACCTTAGTTTAAAGGAGGTCTTAACTTATGGATGAAAAGGAAAAATTAGCTTTAAAAAAGAAGGAAGAAGCGGAAGCAGCCAAAAAAGCTGCGGAAGTTAAAGCTGCAGAAAAAGTTAATAAATCTAACCCTGATTTAAACAGTGCTGAGGCTGTACTTACAGCTTTACTGCAGCAAACTTTGAAAAAAGAAGAAGATTCTGATGATTCTGAAGATTCCGATGATTCAGATAAAGAATCTGATGAGAATGAAAATGCTGAAGAAACAGAGAGTGCAGATGTCAAAAAGAATACTCAGCCAAATAAAAATGAAGATAAATCCAAAGATACAAATGTAGATAACGCACAAGATTTGAATCAAGATTGGGCTAATATGATTGGCATCGATTCTTCTAAACCCAATAACCCAGCTTTCAATAACATGATGAACAAGTTTGGTTCAGCTTTGAATATAACTATACAAACAAGTATAGCTCAACAATTGCCTCTTTTAGTGGCAGATGTTGTTAAAAGTCTGGAAGCTGAACGTGCTGCGCGTGCCAAAATTGTCGAAGAGTTGGGTTTAGACCCTAAAGTACACGGTTCTGGAGTAGAACATTTAATGAGCATGTTTTCGAGTGCTGGGGTTAAGCATAAAGATATACCAGAAAAAATTCGCGGTTTTTTAACCTCGGTTGAAACTATTGTTAAGAAAAAAGATGGCGCAGGGGCTGCTAATAGTGTGGCTCCATTTTTAGCCAGAAAATAAGGAGGTAACAAATGAACCATTGGTCATTAATAGATACGTTTCATAAAGACGTAATCTTGACAACAAGTGGACAATTTCAAGAAGAAGGCTACATGCCTTCTGATTATTTAGAGGCTGTGTATTTACATAAACCTCAAAATCACATCATCACAGCGATTGTCGCTAGTTTGGGTGGATCAAAGTCTTTCGATAATTTAACTATTGAATGGTCTGAAGAATCTGAAAGACGCTATCATTGTCATGTAGATAAAATGATTGTGCCAGATGTGCCAAGTGCTCAACCGTCTTCACCTGAGGGTGTATATGGAAACTTTTGGACTTATGATGTCAATGACTTAGGTAATGCTACTACCACTTTAACAAGAAACGGTACTGTGATAGGCTTGACTGCCAACGACAATGTGTACTTAGATCATTATCGCCCTGGCATGACTGTTGCATTAATGTGCAGTAATAATATCGCAGAGATTGCCATAGGCCGTGTGCGCCAAATTTTACCAAAGGGATCATCAGCCGCTTTGCCAGACAAAACAGTTTTAGTTGTAATGCTGCCAGAGGGGATTTCTTTTGAATTTATCAAGCATATTTCAGAATTCACATTAGCCGGCGGTGAAGTTTCTGAATATTCAGATCGATTAACTGGTGCTTCAAGTCGTCCTCGTTTATTTCGAAATACGATTGGTATTTTACGTCAAGACAACCAGCAATCGCACACAGCATTAAAACTCAATCCTCGGTATGTTAGAAATGGGGACGATGCTTTACTGCAAGATGTGTCTACCAAATTAGCTGATATGGTTGAAAATTATTGGATTTTCTCAAAACATTATATTGGTGAAGATCCTTTAACCGGCAATCCAATTCGTAAGCCAGCTGGATTATTACAAGGCGTTTTTAATATGGATGGGCATTTTCCAACAGGTGGACATATCATAGACATGCGTGCTCATCTACCCACGAATGGCACATTTGTTGATCATGGACTGGATGCTTTTGATAATATTGCAACAGAATTATTTGATCGTATTCCACAAAATGCTCATTTACTTTGTGGTCCTGGTGTAATAGCTGGTTTTTCAAAGTTAGCCAGAAAAACAGGTGATATGGAAGTTACAACTGATACAACAAAAATTGGTCTACGAATTTCCACTGTTAGAACATCGCAAGGAACTTTTGAAGCAGTTGCGCATCCTGAATTTGCTAAAACACGCGCTCTTAATCATGCCATGTTTGGTATTGATTTTACACAAATGCAAATGTTGAATTATCGCGAAATGAGCTCGTTTATTACTGATGATTTAAAAGTAAGCGGTAAAGACGGTATTTGTGCTACAGCCATCACAGAAATGGGTTTTCAAATGCAAGGTATATCTTCTTCTGTAGTTTTGTTGAATGTTGGCCTTGATAAGAATCAAACAGTGATACAGTCTGTAAATCAAAATACTTTGTTAACAGCGAATGAAGGCGAATTGGATGTTAGCCCAACTATTGTGGAAAATGTGTTTAATACCGCTTTAGAGGGTGTTCCAACGGTAAAAAGCGAGCCAAAAGAAGTTTTAACTTAATTGGAGCATTTTTATGAACTTACGAACCGTTTCTGAAATGGTTTTAGATGAATCTGGAAGAAGCGATATATCTCCGGCAACGCTGAATCTTTTTATTAATTCAGCTTGTCGAGATATTTCTACTAGGTGTTTTGCTAATACATATACAGCTACTGATTTACTGCAGTTCAACATTAGTAGTTCGTTAAAATTTATTTTTAATGATCGCTATCCAGATGTTTTTGCTATTTTAGCTATTTTTACAAGCCAAAAAAAGCAATTAAAAAGAATAAGCCCAGAACAAATGCCTTTTATACCAGATATAGGTGAACCAGATTCTTATACTATCTGGCCTAAAGTTGGTTCGATTGATTTGAGTTTTAATAAATTACCAACTAATTCTATGATGTTATTCGCTTATGTGCAGCAACATCCAGTATTATTACAGTATGAAGATGATACAAATGCATTGGTAACTAATCATACAAATGCTGTTGTGATAGGAACTTTAAAACAAATAGAGATTTTTAACAGAAATATGGCTGGTGCAAAAGGTTATCAAGAACAATTAGATGCCCATATTAGCAGCATTATTCTTCAGATGGGTAGGCAAATCATAGAGGTGTAATAATGAATCAAAGTATTATTACTAGAATCAAATTATTAGAAGCTCAATCTAAGCAAAAATTTGATACTAATGAAAGCGCAGTCAAAGCATACAAGGAAGCTTCCAATAGTTTTAAAAACCTTCCAACAATTACTATTGAAAAAGAGGTATTTGATAAAGTAGATTTTCGTCTGCCAGTAGGTTTAGATTTAGTTAGTTTTATTTTAGCTACGGTATCGCCAACTGGCATATATGAAGACCATTCTTTTGTTGTAGATTACATGATTGGAGATAGTAATACAACAATTACAGGTCTATTTCATTATAACTCTATCGGTGGAGTTATGGTTAAAACTTTTGGCGCTACTTATGTAAAGAAATATACTATACCAATACGTTTTATACATCGAATAGTACTGTCTAACAATAAAATAAACGCGCCTTACATATTTTATGGACTTTTTAACACAAACAACGCTATAACTACTAAGGAGATGACAGTAATATGAGGGCTTTTCAGCAATATAAAGAAGCTAGTTTAAAAACATCTATGAAACATGTGCCTCTTTATGGTAGTACATTGGTGTACTTGCAAAACGCTGACTTTAACTTTAATGCTCCGACAACTATAGTATTTAATGTTTCGGATAATGTAAAAGATTATGTTCCAAATACTTTATTTAAATGGAGTATTGTTAATAATGCTAAGTATCTTTTAATTGATAATTTTTGTTTTTATGACGATGCTATTTTATATATAGATGTGAGTAACGCTAAAACTGTTTTAAAATTGAATATTTATTTAGATAGTACGTTTAGAGTACCTGTTTCCACTAGATTGACACAAATAATGTTTTTTGACAAGTTAATTAAAGATATTCAATTTGATGCTTTTGAACGGGCTGTTTGGGAATGGTCTATTAAACAAGACCATTACCATGAATTCGAAAAAGACTATACAATACGCGCTAAGAATAGATTAACTACAGACATTGAACGAATTTATCTTGATGTTTATGCTGATAAACGTTGTACTATTAATGAACAGTCTTCTTTTTTTGAATTACAAGCTGATGTTGAACTTGTTAGATTCATGTTTACTAAACGCAATGAGCAACTATATGTCGAAGATTTTGAGCTATATAGTCCTTATTCAATATTACCTGGATGTGTTTTTAATGTTTCTACAACAGCTGAAGTATTAAATGCTAATACAAATATTTTAAATTATAATTCAGCAAATGCAGATAGAGCTGATTTTACTCCTTTAATTATAGGTAATGATTATAAAGAAAATGACCAAAGGCTTGGCGTTATATTTAATCAAGATACAAGTTATTTTTGGTATATCTTCAAAGATTTTGAAGAGAATCATGATGAAGATGTACCTATGATGCCACATAATCAATATTTTATACAAAAAGATGATTATACACAATCAGAAAAATTTCCAGAAAATCTTTTTCCGTTAAAGTGGTATATATGGTATTTTAATAAATTAAAAGCCGCACAACAGCAATTACAGGGATATGATTGTATTGGTAGACGTTTTAAAATAAATAATTTAGATGATTTTATCGCACAAGCAACAAAATTACGTATGTTGACACTTACGTTAGATGTGGAAGCCGGTTTTTTACCTCAAAGTACTCGTATGCCAGATGTTTATTTACATGTTTTTCTTATGAAGGATGTTAAAGAAAATTTTAATAACACAGGCGATACTGCTTTTAATTCAGATATTCGAAGACAGGCATTTTTACAGACTTTTTTTGCGGATAATTCTTTTGTACAAGAATACATTAACACACGTTATCATTATTTAAGTGCTATAGATGAAGAGAAAAATCCTTATCGTTTCTTAGGACAAGATGTTGCGGCTTTAGATACAATTCGAACTTATTCTAATTTTACTGACTTTCGTAATAGTATCGATAAATCTGTTGCATCTGATTATGCAGCATATAACTCTACACAGACATATAAAGATTATAGACCTTTTTTATTTACAACGGCTGAAAAAGGCTTTTTTTTAAATTGGCCTTTAGGTGATATTATTCATCTAAATTATTATGATTATTTAAAAAGTGGTAAATATGTTTTAGAATTACCATTCTTAACTGATCAAATACGTACTTGGGATTTCAACGCTGATTTTGATTATTATATTTGGATAACACCAGAATCAAATACAACAGCTTTAAGGAATTTAAGCGTTATCACTAATGCAAACCACGTATTGCATATTAATAATATAGAAATAAAGGCATATTTTGAAAAATGAATGAAATATATTATGACATGTTCCCAGAATTATTAAAAGGTTCGTCGGCTGCACAGACACGGCCTATGATATCTTTTATCGGTTTATATAAAGAAGGTAATTATTTAACTAATCAAATAGCAGACTTTAACATTGTGAAAACAACTTCTTTAGATTATACACAAATAGCTTTTGACGATACTTTTCAAGAAGTACCTGCTAATTTTCCTAAGTCGGATTTGCATTCTTTACTATGGGGTCGTTGGGATTATGTTAATAATGAAGATGTAATACAAACAACTCCAAGCGGTGTCTTTACAAGTCAAGGTCATTGGTATGCTCATCCCAGTTATTCACATGCTATATTTCGTAATCAAGTTATTTTAAATAAACATACCAAAATTTTTTGGGCTACGCCCTATGCATTAGATTTAGATGTGCAAACGCAGGGTGTTGCAATGCCTGTTAGTATTTCGCCATTAGCAGGTTTTTTAGATTTTCATCATACACAAATTATTGCTATTGCGGCGTTATTAGAAAATTTAATAGTATTTACTGAATCTGGCATGTTTTTGATGTTTCCGCAAGAGCTTGGTTTTGGAATTACTGAAATAAATAAACTTAGATTACGTGATAAACAATCTTTTATTTATGAACCGTTAACACAGACGTTGTATTTTATAGATGTAAAAAATATGCTATATTCATACAATAAAGCGGGTATAAAATGTTTGTACTATCAGCACATTTGTTTAACAATTGAGAAATTAGATACATGTAATGGACATGTTTTATTATTTGGCACAAACAAATTATATTCTTATAAAGAGAATTTTATGACTCTTATTGACAACTGCGCTTATTATTTAGCTGCTTCACATACTTTAAAATTACATAATGCAATAAGTACACCTTCAATTAATCAAATTTATATTAGTAATTTAACTTTCAACAATCCTAGGCGCAAACGTTTAATGACTCTTTATTGCAGTGTGCAAAATGATTTCTCTTCAAGACAAAATTTTTATTATAGTCATAAGAATAAAATTGTCCGCCTTAATAAGAAAGGTTTTATGCATGTAAATCGTTCTGATTATATTTTTGATATTTCTTTAAACTATTCGAGCTCAGCGCCTTTAAGACTTTATGAATTCAGATTGTCTTATCAGAATGACGGGACACAAGGAATAAGGAGTTCTTTAGTTCAGTGCGCAACACGAGATCCAAGGAATAAGGAGTAATTATGAAACTAATGCTTCTGGAAAAAGAACATATAGATAGTATTACTATCGATATTTTAACAGCTATCAAAATAGCGCATCCAGATTATAATGATGTTTCTATAGCGAATTTCTATAGTTTTATCCACACAGGTTTATACAGAATGGTCGCTTTTTATGAGCATATAGAGAAGCCAGAAGGTTTTTTTGTTTTTCAAATTAATGACGATTTATTAACTGGTAAAAAAATCTTCTTTATAAATCTTTTATATGCATGGTCATCTTTGGAAAATTTACATACTAAGTTATTTAATGAAGTAGTTCAATTTGCACAAACTTATAAATGTGATGTTATACAAAGTTTTGTCCAAGAGTCAAAGTTGTTGAAAATATTAGAGCAATTTCCTGTTAGACGAATGACATTCTGTGAATATGCACTAACGTCAAAAAATAACATTAGTATATAAAGGAGGTTTTTATGGGTACTGGACCAGGTAACGCTTCTGGTGGTGCTTCGTCGGAAGCTATCTTACATAAGTTATTATCAAATAAAGATGACGGTACTGGTTGGGGTTACACTTTATATAAAGAATGGACTTATTTAGCTGATTCAATTTTATCAAATGCTAATAATGTATTTGCTTATGCTGAACCTTTTAATCCAAATGAATTATTAAGTGATTATTCTAGTTCCGCTATGCCTATTATGGATGTGTTAGTAGAAGAGACGCCTGAAAATGTATATACAGATATGGCTAATGTTTTAGATGCCATAATTACAAATTATTATAAAACAGCTGAAGGTGAAACTATTATAGATGATTATGCGTCTCAATTAGCACAAGATATTGACGTTGTCTTTGATTTTGAACTTTATAAAAACACACGTAATTTGCAATTAATTGGTGCTTATGGTAGCTCTATGCATGGTTATATGATTAATTTAGCTAATACACAAAAAATTCGTGAGAAAAATAAACTGTTAGCTGAATTACGCTATAAAGAACGTATTAGACAGCAAGAAATACGCCAACGAACTGAAGCAATGTTGTTAGATCTTTATCATAAAATGCGAGATCGACAGTCACATTTATTAGATCATTTAAAAACATATTATGCATTACAAATAGCCAGTCGTACCGAACATATTGATAAACAAATTAAGATGGTTGCTGATATTAATGCTTTTGACAGATCGAAATTTGAAACCGTCTTACAGTTATTGTCAGCGCCGCAAGGTGCCATATCACATCAAGGTACTTTAGGCCCATCGCCAGGACAAACTATTTTAGGGACTGCTTTATCAGGAGCAGCGCTTGGTGGCTATATCGGTGGTGGAGTACCTGGTGCTCTTTTAGGAGCTGCTGGTGGCGCGGCTGCTGGCGCTTTAACTTTATAATAGGAGATAAATTTATGAACACATTTTTTGGTAATATAGTAAAAGCAGGATCAAACTTACTGGATGCTGAAGTTAGCAATGGTGTTTGGAGTATGCTTGCTAAAGCAGGTGAGGCTTTATATACTACACCTTCATCCACATTAATATCGCAATTAATAAGTGCGCAAGCTTTGAAAGATGAACAACAACAAGGACAAACCTCTGCTTTTAACATCGCTGATGCCAGTGCACAACGAATAGCAGCAAATACTAAGCAACAAGATATTACTATAGGAGGTGCGAATTACGTGCCCCCTCTCGATAATGGGGGTCCCAAAAGTTCCATCAATAATGGATCAGATGGAGGAGGGACTCCCAACACTACTGGACCACTTACCAACAACGAAGCTAATATCGCTTCCGATAATTTAGGTGATAAATTATACAATGATGGTGCTGAAGTAGTGCGTTTTCTTTCTAAATTTAATCCTCATTATTTCCGTCCTAAAAGACGTATTATGGGATTAACTGTTGATGAATATATTAAATCACAGCAATTAGCTGATAGTCGTGTTGGTACTGCTATGAGTGCGTTACAAACACAAATGCAAGTACGTAAATTATTCAACGGAGCTCCAGATTCAGAAGATGATCCAAAAATACTTATCGATTTAGGTGCTGATAAAATAGTAATCGGTAAACAAACTTTAACAGGAAAAGCTTTCGTCGATAAGAAAACTCTAGATATTATTAACGAAAAAAGAGCTGTAGCTTCAAAAGCTAGGATAGCGCCAGCTAAAATTTTTGGTGGACTCACTTTTAGAGATTTAAAAACAATATCTGAGGCTGGCGATTTAGTAGATTTAGCTAGATTTTTAGGTGTTGATCAAAATGTGGCGGATGAGTTTAAAACTGCTATAAAAGCAAATAAAAGTACAGAATATTTGAATAATTTATTAAAAGGTGAACAAGCAAATGTAGCTAAACAAAAAGTGGCTTTATTTAAAGAAAATATACAAGATACTCAAAGTAATCGTCCTTTGAAAGAAGCATTATTACGTGCTAGAGTATTAGCAAATGAACTGAAATATGATATGAATAGAACTGCTTATGAGGATTTAATACAAGAGCGTGTATTTCCAATGCCTTTAGCAGACGGAACTACTGTGGATGTAACAGTTAAAGATAAAGATATGTATAAATATATAGAGGTATACAACAAACAAATCAGAGCCAGCAAAAAAATCAAAAAAGATAAAGCCTATGATGATTTAATGGAAGATTGGCGAAAGAGAAAATGGCGAAGAGATGTGAATAGAGAGCGTTGGGAGAAAATAGACAAACTAATGGGTCTTATGACAAGTTGGGGAAATGATAAACGCACAGACACTAATGGTTTAAGTGCTGCTGTAAATGTTTTTAATACTCAATATGCTAATGATTTAAATACATTTATTTATGTAGATAAAGAAGGTGACTTAAAGGCTGCTATGGCTTTACCAAATGATCAAAAGAGCACTATATGGGATTTTTATAAATCTCAAGAAAAGTTATTTGAAGATAAAGGTGTCAGTAAAGAAAATCTTAATATGCATGATATTATGATTTTTTTAGTTGAGCACAATCAGTTTGTAAAAAGTATAGGGAGATAATAACATGGCAGAAAATAATAAAAAGAATAAGATAAATAACGACGGTGAATTAGGATTAAAACTTGACGATACTTATAAACAAGTCCCAATAGACATGTTAACATCTGATAAAAGAGGTTATGAAGAAAGTTTATCTTCACCAGATCTATTACAACATACTTCAAATTTCGTTGGTAACATAGCTTATGGCGCTGATTCTATAATCGATGAATTAAGCGGACTTTCTTCTATTGGACCACAATCTAAAGATTATAAAGATTATCCAGAAAGACCTTTACATGAGCAGAATTATTTGGAGGCTTTTAATCAAGATTTTTGGCATCGTATGCAATTAGCTAAAGGAGATTATGTCAAAAACGGCGAACAACTTGAACCACCGGGGATTGCTGGTGATTTGGCAGTATCTATCACGAAAAACTTAGGCCATTTAGCAACATATGGCCTGGTTGCAACTCCTATTACAATAGCAACATTACTCGAAAACATCGCTTTATCAGGAATTAATTTATCTTTATTAGACTCAGATGTTAATATTTCTTTAATAGATCCACAAATTCGTAGAGATAATTTTAATGATCCAAATCAAACAGATATATCTATTAAAAATGATTTAATAGACCCAGCAGATGTAGCCAGTAAAGTAAGTTTAGATAAACTGAATAGTCCTCTACAAGTTACTATGCCTGATGGCCGTAAACAATATATAAAAGATGCTGAGGATTTTCTTAATTTTATTAAAACTAATTATGATTTTGAAACTGCGAATAAAAAAAGTTATTATTTAGCAGCACAACATGAATGGTTATTTAGACAAGCTATGAAACCTTGGGATTTAGTAAAACATAGCGAAACTAAAGTTGTTAAAGTGCCCCCTATTTATACTTTATATGATAAAAATAAAGCTTTTGAGTTTGAAGGTGATACACGTTATCCTGTAGTTTTAGATGATAAAAAGCAAATTGTACAGTTTAATTCAGCGGCAGATGCTCAACGTTATATAGATGCAGATAAAAAAACACGTAGTGAGTATATTATGGATGCTACACAACAAGAGTATTGGGCAGTAGCAACAGATGATAACCTATTACAAAATGAGGATGGTACTATACAACAATTTGATAGTGCTGATAAAGCTTATGAGCATATAAGTGCAAATAATATGATTAAGCCAGGGCAACGTTTAAGTGATGTTTTACAATGGGGTTTAGAAAAAGCTATGATTCCAGTTGAAGCAGCTTCAGATTATATTGTGCCGGCACACCTGCATCCAGCAGCACATGCTTGGGTAAAAGAAGCTCTAACAGTTGCGTCATTTAAAGTAGTAACAGGTTCTGCTAATAAAATTACGCATAAAATAGTAGAAAGACGAGCTGCTCGGAGTCTTAAGAAAAGTGAAGAATCTTTTACAGAAGGCTCCAAAGAATTTAAAAATTTAAAAGGCACCGAAGAATTCTTTTGGGAAGCTGTTGTTGATGGTGATAAAGTCAATGGAACAATGCAGGCCAAAAACCAAAAAGCAGCTGAACAAATGGTAAGAGAAGTTATGAACTTACCGGATGCTAGAATTGAGCCAAGAAAACAAAGAGTAGAAGCTGTTGCTAAATCAGATGAAAAAATTAAACCAACAGATCCTGAAGCTAAAAAACAACGTAGACAAATGAATGCTAAAGTTATACAAGAACCAAAAATAGTTGCGAATCTTTATGATGGCATGAAAGTTAAAGCACATGAAGCTTACAGCCGTATTCAAGAAGCTGAAAATAACGGCTCAGGTGCACTGTGGGAAGATAGAAAGCTGGTGGATAGTTATAGAAAAATATTAGAAAAAGGCGATTTTAAAGACTCTGTTTTTGAAGAGTATTTTACGCCAAAAACTGAGATGACTTCAAAATTATCAGAAAAAGAATCTCAAAAAGTAAAACAAGGAGCAATAGATGCTAAAGGTAAAACAGTTACACAAAAAACCGATAAATCTAAGTCGGACGATACCGCACAAAGTTCTGCAAAAAAGAAGGCGGAGACAGAAACAAAAGAAAAGAAAACAGCTAAAAAGCCTCCACTTAATACATATGCTTATCATGGTTATAATAAAACAACATTGCAATCAGAATATGGTGTTATAGAAGCAACATCATTAAGAGATGCAAAAAAAATATCACGCGAAAAATTTTTTAATTCTGAGTTATATGAAGTTAGCATAAGACAAACACTTAAACAATTCACAACAGATATACTCAGCAATGCTTTCCAAGGGCAAACTTTTCAAAAAAGAATAAAATATGTACAGTATGATACACCATCTAATATAATAGCTAATAAACATATTAAAAGCGAGGGTGCATTTAAAGTTTATTTTTCTAATGGAACGCCTACACGAATAGATGTAAATCCAAATGTTTTTAAAAATAAAGCGACAAGAGGTTCTATTAATTATGACAATTGGAGAGAAGTTGTTGGAAAAGAATTAATTAATACTCCTTTTGCTGAAGTACCAATACATATTAAAGGCAGTAGATTAAGTGGTGTAACTGCAACAACATTATATCAATTACAACAAAACATTATTAGTTCAGCAGACATTAAAGCTGATGGTACACATGCTGTTAATACAGCTGAGTTGACAGATTTTTTAAATATTACAGATATCAGTACTGGTTTAACCGATCCCATTAAAGCTTATTCCAGATATAATTCTATAATGCCAGCGCACATTAAACGCGGAGTATGGGGACTTGAAATAGAAGGCAAAGAACTAACTATGAAAAACGCTAAAGGTAAAAAAGTTCCTGTTCGTTTTAAATCACACGAAGCAGCTGCTGATTATATAAGTACTATATCTATTATAAAATATGGACCACCAGGTAATCAGCGATATATCTGTGGGAGTACTCGTTCGCCTATGAATATACCTAACAATACTAATAAATCTCACTATAACGCAGAAACCGAGGCTCCTGAAATTACTGAGCGCCGAAACGATCTAGTTAATAAAACTAACGTTAAAGAATCACGTAAGTCCGAACAAATAGAAGAGGAATTAACTACGGCAGCAGAGCAAGCTGGCGAAATTATAATTGATGACTATAATGATGCTGCTTTACATAGCTTAATAGAAGAGATAAAAATATTAGAGCGAGAATTAAAACACCCAATAGATTCTAGAACACAAGAAATGCTTGAAAAAAGATTGGAACAAAATAGACAAGAATTAAAAGAATATGATGAAGGAAAATATATCATTATAGATCAACATGGGAACTATCACAGAATGGATAGTAACTCTGTTCAAATTACAGATGCTGTAAACCAAAAAGCAAGAGTTAAATCCTTAATTAAAGATGAAAGCGGTTTTATAACTGTTCCTATTACCGATTTAAAAAGTTGGTATGAAGGTTATAAATCTTATAAAAATAGAACGATGCGTAGCGGTAATATACCAACAGGTTTTACTGAATATTATGCTAATGCGATGGGCTTTACTCATGCTCAAGCTGAATCAGTTCTAAAATATAATTATTTTTATCCAGGAGTTTATGACGGAGTAACAGCGATTCCTGGTGTAGGTACTCGCACAGGACATCAAGTTGAACCAATCACACTTAAAGTATCTGCAGATTATGAAGTTTCTGGTTATGAAAATGTCGCGGATTGGGCTGGAGATGACATATATGTTGTAGCCCCTCCAGTACGACAAGTTGCTACCTCATTGGGTGATGTAAATATTTATGATATTGGAGTAACCGCAGCTGATATGATGTTTTTACAACATATGAAAGTGCCTGAAAAGCCTTATAGTAATAGAAGTTATCGCACACAAGGTAGATATATTAGAGATCAACTTGGTGATGGCATGTTACATAGATTATATTTAGAATCACAACAGTCTCATGCACAAGCTGCAAATATGCGTAATGAAGCGCAAAAGCACGCTGAAGCATTAAAAGATGTACCGGATAGTGTTTTAGAAGACATAGGTATTTTAATTCAAAGTAAAACACCTGAAGGTTTAGCGGTATTAATAGACGCTGGCTTATCTCATAAAATTGGAAACATTACAATACCTCCTGAATACAGTTGGGTCGAAGGTTATGTTCGCTCAGAATACGCTGCTCTAGAAAACCAGATAAATCATGTAAATACAAGAACAAATAAAGCGCCATTTACAGATATAAATGATAATTATTTGTATTTTATGTCAGCTGTTGGTGATTATACGAGTTTTGGGCAATATATTAATTTATATTCGGCGACGAATAATCATATCGTTGATTTTATGAAGCAAAAAAAGATACCTTTAAAACATGCGGCTAGAGTTAAAGAAGGTGCTTTTCAATTAGAAACCAATGTTAAAGATATTTTAATTGACTTTCATTCCTTATCAGCTGATTATATATCAAAACAACCTTTTCTTAGAAAGTGGAAAGTGCTTACAGAACCAATACCAATACAAGGACGTGCAGAACCATTTGATTTACGAAAAGAGAATCCTTTAGCTAATGAATATATACATAAATATTTAATGTCTGTTAAAGGTACTCACGAATTAAATTTAGGCATACCAGGATCTTTTAGACAAGGTGTTAATTGGGTACAAACAAAATTAGCTAATTCTACTTTAGCGGGAAATTTACGGACTATTTTAGTTCAAGGTTCTGTAGCAATAGATTTACCTATGCATGTTGAAATGCCTTATTTAGCTTTGGCTATGCAGAATTTTATTAAACCTAAGCAAATAGAACGAATTATAGAAGAGCAGAATAAGCGTTCAGCTCATCTTAGTACGAGAGAAGTAGATGCTATAATGAAAGATCTACAAAACCAAAAATTACGCAAAGGCCATCCAATTGTAGACACATTATTAAAAAGTTGGCCTGAACCTTTAAAAGAAGCTTTACGTAATGGTGATTATTATTCTATGTGGGCGGCAGCAAAAGCATTTAAAGCACTACAAGTACATGATATGTTTTGGGCTCGTTTTACACAACATGCCGCATATGAACAATACCGGCATAAAGGTTATAACAAAGACTGGGCTACTAAATTAGCTGACTGGACAACGATACAAGCTAATGCCAGTGGCGCACAAATAGATGTAAGTCCTATGCAAACGCATTTATATGGACGATGGGCACATATGTTTACGACTTTTAAAATAAATAAAATTAATCAATATATAGATGCTTATAAAGGACAATTACCACGTGGAAAATGGGAATATGGTTTATACCAATTAGCTGCTACAGCATTTTTAGCCCATTTTACAGAGAATGTTTTAGATGTACGTTCTCCAGAAGCTGCCTTATTACAGGCAGCGGCTGATGAGTTTTATAAAGGATCTGCTTTAGGAACTCTTATAGATCTTAGTAATGAAATAGCTAATCAAACGATTCCTTTTTATAATCAAGACGGAATTACTCCTGGCGCTTTAGCTATGCATATGATTAATGTAGGTCAGGCTATTGGTGGAAAAGCTCATGGAACCACTGTTGATTTATATATTGATAATACCTGGGTTAAAGTACCAGCAGAATTGATTGCTATGTTAACTATTGGCGTTGGTGTAAGTCAAGGTAAGAGAATATATTGGGGTACGCAAGGCATGGAAAAACGAGATATCCCAAAGGATGTTGCAATTCGGCAAATGATATTAGGTGCTGCTCAAAATTACCGAACACCAAAAGAACAAAAACGCTGGGAACGCAATGTGAAAAGACAACGACGACATGTTAAAGATAGAATAAAAATAAAACATTATTATTAGATTTGTGTAGTAATTTCGTCATGAATAAGTTGTAAACAAAATTTATAGAATGAATAAGATGCTTGCTCTAATTCGCTAATTTTACGTAATATGAAGATTAAGGAGCTGATTAAAGTTGATATTGTTTGATCTATCTCAATATCATTTTGATCAGCTTCTGCTATTTGTTTAGCTAATGTGATTAATAAATTAGCTTTTTTTAACCATTTCTGATGCACTGGTTGATCCCAAGCAACATCTAAAATATCCTCTACATAATAAAGACACACATCATTTCCATTAATTACTTTATCAGTTATATCAACGTGTTGTTTTTTACATATAATAGTGTGTAATAGATTAGCTAGAAATTTTGGATCATTCATTTTATAATTCTCCCATATATTTAGCAATTACTGTACCATTTGATTCTACCAATTTAACTTGGCCAGCTTTTTGTAATGAAATCAATGTGTCTTTAAAAAAAGCTTGTGTCATAGTATTAATGCAACTTGCACGCAATAGTCGTACATCAATATCACCTGCTGCTTTTATTCTACTAATTAAATCAACTCTTTCTGATAATTCATTCATGGTACTGGAAATATCACTGAACACTAAATTATAAGATTGTTCTAATCTATCCATGCAATTTATTGCTCTAATTATCATATCTTTAGTGACTATGTTTGTTCCTTTCATACAAGCAAAAACTATGCATAATTTAAATATCATTAATTCTCTACGTTGCCATGTATAATCAAAACGCCGACCATAAGGACATACAATTGGTTTACTTAAATAATACTTTTCGTAATATTCATAAGCTGTTTTGTTAAATTTTATAGGGCCAGTCATACACATCATTTGTTCTAGGTCATACTTTAAATTAGATAAAATAGCTTTATCAACTTCTGGTCTTGCGACTTTTTTCGCAATAGGGCCAGCGCCAACTAAAATAAAACGAGAAATCATTCCAGATTCTTTTATTCCTATAGGCGAAGTTGCTAGAGTGCTGGGTTGTGTTGCTCCGATTAAAGATACCCAAATATTTGATAATTGTGGCTCATCTCTGGATAAAACACCATAATCGAATATTTTCCTACAGTCAAAAAATTGAAGTAACCAAGATAATTTTCTATCATCATCTTGAATAAAAGAAGTTAATTCTTGAAAAACTCCTGCTACACTGGTGTGTAAATAATCACCATTATTATATTCAAAAGTAGTTTCAGCATTTGACATTTGCCTATAAACATATTCAATAGAACCGGCGTCAGGTAAAAAAGTTATGTTTAAATTATCAAGTACATAATCACACATTAAATCAAGACAACAACCTTTTCTAGCAGCAGGCGGTCCTACTAAAGCTATAAAAAAGTTTGGGTATATTACAAGAGAGCCCAATTCTAGCCAAACTTTTCTTTGTAACACAGCTGATATTGAAAAAATTCCAGTCCATTCAAAATATAATTTACACGGTTCTTGAATTTTAAAACATTTAATATAATCATTTAAATAGTCTGTACATTTTCTTTTTGACATACTAACTCCCAAGCTTGTTTTAAGTGTTCAGGATTTAACCCTTCGTTAAAATGGTCGTTAAATTCTATGCCATGTTTTTTAACAGTCAGTGTTTTGCTTAAAGAAACATTAGCGGGTATAACAAATGATCGTCCTTCTGGAGTTTGTAATGGTGTTTCCATTTGATCTGTAATTCGTTTAAGTTGATGACATAAAGATGTCCATTCATCTATATCTTTAGGTATTTTAAATTGAAAAACAACTTCGTCATGTATTTGTAATTTTAATTGTAAAGCTTTTCGTGAATCATAATCATTATAATTAAATATAATAGCATCTCGATTTATTTTATCGCCTACTGTACTTTGTGGATTAAAAGCAAAACCATCACGAAAAGTTTTAGTCTCTAATTTTTTACGACAATACCAAGTTCGTCCTAGAAGATTGGTTAGTTTACGCCCATTAGTTAATTGATTAATAACACCTTTTTGATATACGTTAACTACTCCAGGATTGTGCCTAAAATAAATTGTTTGTATTTGTTTTGCTGCGGTTTCTTTCATATCGTTTTCTAATGCAAAACCTTTGACAGACCAACCATAGTTAAAACCGTGATTCATTTGCTTTGCAACATCTCGCCATGATTTACCTACTATACTTAAAGGACACACATCTTTTTTTACATTAACAGTATTTACAATATTTGGAGCAATGTTATTAACTAAAATATAGGCAGATTGTGTGTGTACATCACCGCCAACTCGTTCAAATTCTGCTATCATCTCTTCACATTTACCTAAATAAGCGACAATACGATTTTCCGCTTGACTAAAATCTATAGAAATAAAACCATGATTAGGTGTATCAGGTATTAAAATTTCTCGTAAATTTTTAGGCCAATTTTGCATATTCATGCCTGTACCTAAAGGACTTGTTACAGATGAAAATCTTGCCCAAATAGTGCCTGCTGGACTCATTGTAAAAATAATTTTACCATTGGGGCTTACGATACTTTCTTTTAAATAATTTGAATAAATTTTTCTGTGCTTTCGACAGTTTTGTATAAAGTCAATACCACGTGTACCGTTTCGACGCATTCTTTTCAAAGCTGTTTTATCAAACGAAAAACCTTTACCAGTTTTTCCTTTATATAGCTTTGTTTGTTTCAACGCATAAAATTCAATTAATTGTTTATTTGAATGTGGGTTTAATTCGATTCCAGCAAAATCATGCAATTTTTTTAAATAAATCTGTTCTTGTTCTTTATGATATTCAGCTAATTGGCGCATTCGTTTTATGTTACAGTTTAAGCCACTTCGTTGAGCACTTAATAAAGGTTTAATTAAAGCACATTGCGCTTCAAAAATAGGTTTGTTATCAAGCGCGTCTAAATCACTTAACATATTTTTCATCGCAAGTAAAGTAGCCATAGAATCCATAGCAGCATAGGTAAAAAAATTAGACCAATCTGAACCGGTATCAAAAAATTTTTTGCCTTCTGCTTTATAGTATTGAAAGGGTGTGTATAAACTAGTTATTATATCAAGACCGCGTTTAAAACCAGACCAATTTAATCTTTGTGCAATCATAGTATCCCAAAGAGGTCCTTGTGGAATAATACCGTAGCAATACCATAATACAAAATAATCATACCAACCACCTTGAGTAACTTTTAAAATACAGTTATCTTCTAAAATATGTTGGTATAATTCTAAAAGCATTGTTTCTGTAGTTTTTGTAAAAGATAATCCTTGTGCATCCATGAAATTAATACACATAGAGACATTGTTAACAGCCATACTGAAACAAGATATTGTTGTATCAGGCGTTGCATAGTGTATGGTTTCAATATCATGAGCAATTCTTTCGCCTTTTAATCCTTCACTTTTACAATATTTTAAAAAATCCATAGCTGATTTTTTAGATGGTCTTATGATTAGTTCAACATCATTAGCAGCTTTTTGCAAAGCTTTAATAGCAATACCTCTTTTAAAATCTTTAAAAACTAAAAAGCGATTTTGCCATTGATCTGAATATTGTTCTATATGTTTTGGGTGATAAGTAGGCATTACTGGAATATCGGTTCCTATTAAAGATAATGGTGAACCTCTATATTTTGTAATGCCTGTTAATTCTGTTAATGCATATAAAGCAACTTCACCGAGTGCAAAAATAACTTTAGGACGAAGCTTACTTAAACTATTGCGAAGTTGGTTTATATAGGCGACACCCTCTTCAGATAGGCGTGGTTTTTTATCTAAATTAATGTATTGTTTTAAAGGTTTGTCTGCATCCATTATAACATTAAGAAGAAGACAATCACTTCTAACAATTCCTAACTGTCCTAAAATATCCCATAATAATTTACTAGTATCGCCTAGAAACGGTTTTCTATGAATTAATTCATTCCGGCTTGGTTGATCTCCGATAATAATGTACAAACTACTGTAATTATCGTTAGCTGGTACAAAAGTTCTTGTTTTATTTATATTTTTAAACATTTTTTAACCTCTATCGTTATTGATTAACATTAGAGATTTCGGTTATTTGCGCATTAACTAATAATGGAAATTTATCTACATATGTATTCGATAAATCCCATCCAATAGCTGTACGAAAAGTTCTAAAAGCTGATAGTATAGTTTGACCAGAACCCCCAAAAGGTACACAAACATGCCCACCTGGTTTACAAAAAGTATCTATTACTTCAGCCATTAAAGCATGTGGTCGTTGTGCCCGATGAATACGTTGTGTTGAAGGCACTAAATTATACTCAAAAACATTAAAATGTCCGGTTTTATTCAATATTGCTTGTGAATTTTTGTTACCATAAATAAACATATCAATTCTTGCTGTTAATCTATGTTGCGGTTGGTTTGCAGCACCTGTTGGCTTTAACCAATAACCAGGCATTTCGTAAACATTTAAACCATTATTTACGTATTTATAAGCATGTTGTTTTTGTGCAATCATTTTTTGTAAGTCATTTTTACGCAAACCTTTGAATATTTGTTTTGTAACTTCAGTCCAAGAAGGAGAATGCCAGCAAATAAACCAACCGGTCGGTTTTAAAACTCGTAACACTTGTTTATTTATTTCGTACAATGTATCTATATATAATTCTGGAGACATCTCTATATACTGATCACTTTGTTTTGTTTTTTGATTATTATCCAAATCTATTGCGTAAGGTGGGTCTATCTCAAAAAAATCTACAGATTCATCATTAAGCTTTTCAAGCCCATCCAAACAATTACCTTTGTGAAAAGCTTTAAGAATGGTTTTTTTATAACTATTTAAAGAAGTTTGTTCAGCTTCCATTCTAGCTTTAGCATTACGTCCTTCTATAATTTTCCTAGCTTCAGCAGCTTTAGATTTTAAATCTTTTTGCGATTTGATATCTGAAGGTTTAAATCCCAACGATATCATAAGTTCATAATTACTGAGATCTTGTGAAATTTTTGGCCTAGACACATTCAACATTTTAGCTGTATCTGCCATAGTATGGCCTTTGGCACTAGATGTAACTTTTCTACCCTTCTTTTTAACCATATATCTATGCAAAAATTGTTCTTGTTCAATTAATTCACCATATTCCAATGGCTTTGTATGCGCATTTTCCCAATTTTCATACATTGGAAATAACATGGATTCATAAGATCTGATTAAAAGAGATACTCTAACAGTTTTAAATTCATCATTAGCTTTTTGTAGAAGATTTAAAGCACTAAAACGTCTGCCTCCTGCAATAAGTCTGTATGTATATCCATCAGTTTGACATTGTTGCAAATCTGCTATATCATCTTCTTCATCTGCTGTTTTTAATGCTTCTTCTATATTTTGCACTAAAATCGGATTAATTAAGCCACCTTCTAAAATGCTCTCAGCTAAATCTTCTATCCCAACATACACTTTTCGTGTACGTAATTTGCCAAAAGCAATTTGTTCAAACGAAACATTTATTGTCTTAAAAAATGTCATTCTTTATTCTCCTTTTTTTGAACCAAACCTTTTTCTAATAACGCTTGTAAAACTTGTTCTATATTAGAACTGTATGAAGCTTTACTCGTTACTTTTGTTTTAGTTGTTTTCTTTGTAACTTTCTTATCTTTTGTTATTTTTTTCTTTTTTTCAGCATAACGTTGTTCTAAATATTTTAAACGTAAATTTCTATAATAAGATATATTATTCATGTTTATGCCTCGGCTAAAGTACTTTTATTTACAGTTAACTTCACATTAAAAAGCCCAGCAGCCATAACAGTACAAAGCACCTTGGGATCAATATCTTCCGCTAAATGCCGCATATGATCAATAAAAGAATTAAACAATTTTTTTAAATCTCCATGTGAAGAATTTTTAAATAAGAATTGTCTATTTTCCTCTGTTAAGACAACTGTTGTTTTGCTCATTTTAAAACTCCAAAATGACAGATTACCTGTGAGATAATCTGTCATTCATTTAGGTAATTGTTATTCTTGGTCAATAATGAATTTTTTGATTACAAAACGTGTACCAAAAATTGGATGATCGTCTTTTCCTATTTGGCAGAAACCACGATGCCCGCCCCAGTCTGCTACAGGCAATGAAGGATCAATATTAAAACATTTACGAATTTTACTGATTTGTATTGACATTTTACGCTTTTGGTTGTCTTTAATATTTGAGTCTTTGTGTGGAATGCCAACATAATTTTCAATGTTGTCATAATTTGAAGGATCAGCCACCGCATTCGGTGCGGGTGCCAATAACAACATTCCATAATACTTACCATCTTTAGTGGATATAATGCCGCCATTTTTTGCTTTTTTCCAGCCTACGATTTCCAATTCCATTTCACCGGATGGATAATCTTCAAACGGCGTATCATCAAAATCCATATCATCCATTGATACATTTTCGATAACTGCATCATAGTTATCATTGTCTACATACTCGTCACCCATGATAAATTACTCCTTTTTTGTTTTAGGGTTTTCATCTCCTAATAAAATATCCCAATTATTAGGTTCCTTATCTTCATAAGGTCTATTACCTTTTTTTAATAAAGCTTTAATATCTGGTGGTTCAAACTTTTTTAATAAATCACGCCATTTGCAAGATGACGCTATATCATAATCAATCTGTCTTATGGGTTGTGTTTGTATTTCTGGCGCTTTTCCTTTAGTAGGCACAAGTCGGAAAATATTGCCGACAGCAGTAGCAACCAATTGTCTATTACTACCATAAGAATTAAAAGTTAAACTGCCATCAAGTATGATTTTATTATCATCTTCACGTATCGGCACTCTAACATGGTATAATAAAATTACATCACAAGGTAACCCGCATAATGTAGTAATAAAATTATGCTCTTTTTGCATAATAGGTAAATAGTCACCTTTATGCGGAGGGTTGTTAGGTTTACCAACATGCGCGCCTTTTGATTTTTGAGATTGTACGTATATGTGTTGACGCATAGCAGCTCTATTCCAAGTTGTCATAGAATCAATAACGCAAGTACCAGCATAATCAAAATATCCAGCGCGTTTATAATATACAAACTCTTTACCAAAATCGCTATATTGCGTAGGTTTATCTTGATCTTCTTTATCAACATAGATAAATTCAAAAGTACCTGGGTCTACAATATTTTTAATCCTATCAACGCCACCTGGATCAAGACAAAAATATAAAACAGGTTTTCTGGCAGTCATCATTAACCATGTTTTACCAATGCCTGATTCGCCATATATTATCATGTTAGTATTATTTTCAGACACAAATTGACGTTTAGCTAAACGATTTTTTTGTCGTTCTCTTGCTTCCTGCATACGTTTTAAACGTGTTTGATCATCTATCATAGGCATGCTTTATGTTCTCCTGTTAAAGAATTTACTGTTATATAAGTTGAATCTCCATCTAAACCTTCTCCAGGATTCCAATATTTGCGGTAAAAAAGATCTGGATCTTCGATGTCCATTAAAGAAACTGTATTAGAACGAAAAGCACTACATTCTGATTGTAATGGGCAATTAAAAATTTCAGGTGCTTGTACGTCTGTTTGTGGCCTGTTAAATTTAACGCAATTTTGAAAGTGCTTTTTCCATATAACATGTTTACCTTCGTGTAAGCGCCACTCTTCCATATCAGTGCGAATTTGCTGCATTGTAGTATACATAACACGAGTAAAATCAGTTAAATCATTAGGCAAAAAAGTAACAATATACCTCCTATAGTCAAATTGATTTCGACCATGAGCAGGGTCTGTTAGCTCTTTCGTATAGTCTATTCGTTTGTTTTTCTTAAAAAATGTAGCGTTAAATTGTATACCATTAAAAGAATATTCTGTAGGTAAAATATTATATGCTGCAAAATGATATGCCATAGCTTGCATAGAATGGTGTAAAGAACTTTCCCATCTGAAAGCGCTAGAACCGGTTTTGTGATCACGAATTATTACAGTATCTGTATTTTTATGTCTTAATAAACTATCAAAAGTAAATACAAATTGATCATCATGAATCGGTACTAATCCACGTAATTCAATAACTGGAACTTTTTTACCTGTAATTTCATCTTTAATAGATAACAATTCATACTCAGAAGGATCAGCAATGCTATATTCAGCCCAATAAAATTTGATAGCTTGCAATGCTCGAAAAATATTTTTAGGATACACTTCTTTGTCATAAATATCTTTCGATGTATATCTCTCTTTTTTTAAAGCATTAAGAAAAGCTTGTTGAGCTTGTTCTAATGTAATATGTTTAGAATCATCCGAACGAAAATTTTGAGATAATTCAGCAACTTCCATAGCAGCATGCCAAGCTTTACCGAATTTAAGATGGTGGTTTTCATAAGTTAGACCTAAAACATGCCTTAAATAAAAAAGCATAGGACATGTTATATAATCATTGACTTTACTGTTATCTAGATAAAACCAAGTTTCTTGAAAATCTATTGGCCAATCTAGATCACGATAGTCTTCTAAAGTTATCATAACAGCCTCCTGTTATCGTAATTTTTCTTTAGTTTGTTGATTTAATTCCTTAATGACAATAAATTGATCTTTGTTAAATTTTATGCCTGCATCTTCCTGCGAATTAAATATGTTGAAGGAATTAGAATATTTCGATCCATCGCTTCCACAATATCTTTCAGCGCTAATACATCACCGTAAGCCTTATGAGCATCCGGAAAACCTTTATTCATCAAATAACGATAAGCTTCTGTTTGTTTTGGCCACTTATAACCGCTATACTTTTTTTTCTTATTTAAGTGAGGCATTTTCATAATATCTGTCAAAATTAACATTGGATCAAATACAGGTTTGTTTAACAATAAAGCTTGTAAAGCATTAAACATCTTTACTTCTGTTGCTTTATCGAATAAAAAAGGTAAATCAAATTTTTTGTTATAGATTACCAATACATCAGAACGTTCAATAGCAATTAAAAATCGCTCAAAATGCGCTCTATCCATTTCTATGTCATTTGGCAAGTCCTCAACACTGATTCTATGCACTCTTTCTGCACCCGCGCTGATCGAACGTTGAAGATGCGAATAATTATGGCTTTCAAAATCAGTGAAAGCCCTTTGAGGTTTAAATAACCCCCAAGCATGCTGAACAATAAATTGTTTTAGTGTCTTTCTATTATCGCGTTGGCGAAAATTAGATGTTTCTGTATCTGTTACTAAATAATTAGTAATGTTTGTTGTCGGCATAAATTCTCCTTTTTTAAATGTTACGTTATTTTTTAACGTTAGTTGTAAAAAGTTCTAAAGCAGGAATTTCGACAGCAACAGATTCCATTGGTGCATGCCTTTTTGTTAATCGTTGATATCGAATACCTAATTCAAAACCCACTAAAGTTTTATGCTTTTTCCAAATATATTCTAATTGTGCATGTGTAAATTGCGATGATCCAACTGTAAAAAATACATCTTCATCTGTCTTGCAATAGAAAGACCCAGCTCTATTCAAAGCGACACCATTTTTATCTATAGCTTGATTTATTTTTACAATTAGACATTTCATAGTTTGGTGTGGTTTAAATTTTAAAGCAGTTGAAACACGTTTACCTCTTGTATAAATATTTGTGTGAGATCGAATGATTGAACCTTCATAACCTTCATCTAAAGCATTCTTAGTAAAATCTAACACATCTTGATAGCTATGTATAAAAAAATCTTTTAAAATAAATATATTAGACGCTACTTGTCGAAAATAAGTATGGATAGCTATATCTTCAACTATAGTATCCCTATATAAACGGCGCATACAATATTTATCTTTTTCAACAATATCTAAATCATCCTTTTTATAAAAGAAACAATCAAAAATATAATAATTTAAATCTGATTCTTGCGGATGATAATTATTAACACGATTTAATGCACCATGAATATCTTGTAATTTCCAATTGTGGTTATAAATTTCACCGTCTAAACAAAAATTGTTTTTTAGTTGTTCTTTATATAATGAAAATATACCATCTAATTGTTTTAAAATTGTTGGCACACTATTGATAATATTATCTTGTGGAGAGAATAACATAGAACAGTCATTAGTAAAATAAGCTAAAGCTCTGCATCCATCTAATTTTATTTGAGCTGTTGGATGCACTAATTTTTGAAAAGCTTTTAAATTGAGATAATTAAATTTCATTGTACTAAATTTCATTATAACTCCAAAATAAAAAAACCGGCATATAACTTTAAATCACATACCGGTTTTAATCTATAAATTAAATGACGTTTAGGCGCTGGTTACCTGTAAATTGTGCTTAGCCAGCAAGGCATTCAATGCATCCAAATCACCGGTAGCCAGATTTGCAAAACCTTTTTCTATCGAGGCTTTAGAGCCAATATTAAGACCTGGACGATAATCATCCAAAGCCGCAAGTTGCACAAGACCAGCTTGACCTTTTTCTAAACCTTTTCGAGCCATATTCTGAACGCTGACGGTTACTGCTCGTTTCAAAAGGGCTTTTGTTTCAGCTTCACCAAATTTAGCTACAAAATCGGCCACTGTTGGTTGCATATCTACATAATGTCGGCAACTTGTAGCATTTTCAGGCGATCCTGTAACAATTGTTATTGGATCAGCCCAATCAGGATTGAATGTTTGATCATAGACACCAGTCGTGCCTTCTTTAGGGTACTGAAGTTTTTTGTCTTCTGTTGACATGTTCTCGGACATAGTAAAAAATCTCCTTTTAAATTTATTCGCCTGCTAAAGGCGGTTTATTTTTAAGAACTAAACTTCCAATGTTTAGTTCAGCTAAATCTTCTTGTAAAGCAGTTTGAGTTTCTACCTTTGCAATTTTTTTAAGTTTAGGTAACTTAAATCGCATTTTATTTGTTAAAAAAGATGTTGCTTCTTGTTCATCAGTAATAACAGCTTCTGGATCGAGATCCTTAATTGATTCAACCAACATTTGAATTGCAAGTCTTGCTGCATGCGCTGTTGTAGAAGGATAAATTTGGTTACGAATTAGATAATTTATAACAGTAGCAATATCAGCGTACTTGCAACTCAAAGTTGTTATTCGGTTGGTCATAATTCTTTCTCTCCCTCTTAGAAATTCATAAAATCTGGCCTCTCTGGGTTATTCAGATTTTATAAGAAAAAATATCATATCTTATAATAAGGATAATAATATTTTTGTCAATTATTTAATCGGTTTTTTTTACATTTTATTAAGCTTTAAAATTCGTTTTAATTTATTTTTCATTTTGTATATTCCTTATATATGAAAAATATTTATTTGTCAATATTTAAATGTATTTAAGGCATTTTTCTTAATGATTTCAAGCATTTAAGCGGACATCTAGAAAAAAAGAGTGCCCGCTCATAAGATTAAAATGGTGAGTTAGTCGGTGATACTATAGGTTTATCAGAAATTTTATCAATACAAATAGCTAATGTTTGTGATAAACAATCAACAAATATCTCTTGCACTTGGTTTCTTCCCCAACTCGTTTTTTTATCTAAAGCTCGTGAAAAACGTAATTGAAGATCTGTTATGATCTTGTTAATCATAATTTTTTTATCCACAATTATTCTCTTTTGTTTCATGTATTCTTGGAAAAACTTTATTTAAATCACAACCAGGCAGTATATCCAAAACAGTAAAAATGATGGATGCGCACTGAATCAATTTATCAATAAATACATCAACATCTGCTGATAATAATGCGTTATTCACAGTTCCAAACTCAGCATTAAAAATAACCATCCAACCAGACATTGGCATTAAAGTAAAATCAGTATCGTTGAGAGTACTATTTTTAACAAGCTCAAAAATAGTTTGAAGCCTGTCATCTCTGTCTACAGAAATTGATAAAGTTTCAAGTAATGTGTTCATTTAAACCTCCATTAAATCCTTTAATTGATTTATTAATTTATCCGGTAATTTATTGCACTTAGCAATAAAATCTCTCAAATCAAAATTTTTTTTATTTGTTGTTTTGTTGATAGAAGAAAAACCATTTATAGTGTATAAACCACTTTCGCTAAGATAATAATCAACACCATCAAAAGTAATAGAAAAACCAAAAGATAGATATTTTAATACTATCAAAGGTTTTTTTATCCATGTAGGCATATATATTTCTAATAATTCTGCTGTTACATTATTTATAGTAACGACAGAATTAAACATCTTAGCATTAATATATGCTTCAAAATCGTTTAGATTTTTACATTGATTTTCATGTGATACACCATAACTAGAACCAGTTTTTCGATTTGTTATTTTAGTGAGTATATGTTTCATTTATTATTTTTCCTTTAATCTTTTGTTGTATATTATATCCTTATACACCATGCCAATCAATATTGATATGTTCTTGTTTAAGATCATCCTCCTCAGACCAATCATCAGGTAAGTCACCGAGTGTTGTATCATCCTCGATGCTCTTACCTGATGGATCTTCTGAAGTCCTATAGATGGAGCAAGGATCTTCGAGTACTTCAAATAAATGCTCTTCAGGTAGAAGATAACCTTCTGACTTCAACTCCATCTGAATAATGTCCCAGGGTAAACCACGCCTAGCAAAAAGCGTCTGAACTGAAACACAATATCTTTCGTGTTGTAGTTTAAAATGCTTCCATTTGCTAGGCGGTTTGATAAGACACTTACGTAGCCGAGTTCTCAAGTTCATTTTAGCTCAACGTTGCGATAATTTGGTGACTTTTCGCAATCTTCTCAGCAATTTTTGTTTTTAGATGGCTGTGTTTACATATGTAATCGAGTGTACCTGTCACACGAACAGCACTAATGCCACCATTTATTGTTGGTGGCATTATCTTACCGTCAAGACAGCGTCTCAATTGATATGAATAACGATCACACTTTGTGCATGTTATTTTCTTTGGTTTATTTGCTGACATCTTTTACTCCTTCTATCATCTCATCAAATTTCTTTGATAGCGCACGTCCAACAGATGTGCACATTCATTTTCAAGATACGTATCGGTTAGAAATGACACTATCATTGGTGCGAAGCTTTCACTTGGTAACTCAACACCAATACTATCGTCACCTTTGCCAATAGAAGCACAAACAGATACACGTTGTTTATCCTCTGAGATGTAGATTTGCACACCTTCAAAAGTAAATGCTGGCTTACTTTCTGGTGTGGCTTTTCTTTCTTGTTTTTCTTGTCTTTCATACAGCCTCCTAATACTGTGACGAATATACTACTAGTATATCTGTGTTACATCTTGGGCAAGATATCATAATTGGTGTTGCCCAAGACATTTTATTTTCGTAATCATATATGAATGGCACTTTTACCTTGATAGTGAACTGACATTCACATGTTTCTTGTTTCGTATACCATTTTTCAGGTAATATTTTTGTTTTAGCCATTATACACATATCGCATTTGAATTAACAATTCCTTTTGGAAAGTAACCTATGTTTTCCAAGGCATCCAGAATTGTTAACACTTCATAATATTGATTGTTTAACTCTTCTCGTGCCCATTTTCGGACACTAGCCTTATCATTTCCTTGCACAAGCATAAGTGTGTCACAATCAAATGTGCGCCCACCTATACGATGTGTGTGTTTTTGTCCTAATGTAATACAAAAATATTTATCCATCTTAACCCTCCAAATTTTTATGTAGTGTTTTAAAAAGGTTATGCAGGTCTTTTGGAACGTCACTTAAATCAAAATCTGACATTGGATCGTTCAATATAGTATCAACAAACATAGCTATTATTTTCTTAGTCTGCATCTCATCGATATACTTCATGAAAGCGTGTATTAAATCTTTGAAACGGTCTTTTTCTATACGCATACCTTGTTTGCAGTACGGTAATTCGATTTCAACTTTGTCAATTGTTTCACGAATCATTACGTCACCAATTATTATTTCTCTATTCATAGAACCTCCTTCAACCGTTACTGTTGGAATTTTATCCATTTTATTACTCCTTTCTCTTAATGCAACATAAACTAGCAGTTATAGTCGCGTTCATTTGGTTAATTAAATCATCAGATATTAAGTTACACATATCGATAAATTCAGCTAAACTTACATCATCATAGATTTTAACTTCACTTGTGTCACCTTGTTTAGTTTCGTATGTACTTAAACAATAGAAACCTTTTTTGTCGATATAGTAATTTGTATCTTCGTATGGAAATGAAAAACCAAGTGATGTATATTTTAATACTGTCACTGTTTTTTCTAACCATTTAGGGATTGTAAAAGTTAAGTTAACTTCCATTAGTTTTCTCCCTCCTGTTTTGGCTCTATCACTACGTTACCATCTTTACGTGTGAATATTTGTGCCCATTTGCTATCACCCATGTTAACCTCCTAGTACAACATGGATATAATCACCTGGTAAACTCTTTCTACTAAACTCATACCATACCTCCATTTCTTATAAGCGCAATCATATCGCTAATGAATGCGGTTTTAAGCGCAGTTTTTTCTGTTTCTGTTATATATAAACGATGAACACCTTCACCAATATAGCTTAACAGAGGAATTCATTATTTTACAGACATCAAGTGCTAACTTAGTATACATATCCTTATACACTGGTGCTGAGTTAACAGAGAATGTCCAAAGCTTTACGATGTTTGGGTCACCTTCATGCAGACCTTGATTAATTTGTGGCTTTGTTTCATCAATGACCGCAACACACCCTTCTGCTACACGTACAGTATAGCGTAAATTATCTTGCTTAACTTTATTACGTAATACTTTTACTTCAAGATATGACTTTTCAACAATAGAGGCACAAACAGCGCACGGCAAATTATCACACCGACTTAGATGACAAGCAAAATTGTATTTAATATGAGCGTCATCTATAGATTTTACTAATACGTGATTTTCCCATTCATCAAAATAAACAACACCTGTCTTCCAAGTATCGTCGTTAATTTGGACTTTTATACCATTTAAAGTTATAGTTTTCATTGAATACTCCTAGCTATTGTTACATTTAAAATTGTAACAGTCTTAGCGAATTCATAAAGTACAGCCATGTTATAGTTAACATTATCGTATAATATGGTTCCATCATTCATTATGAAATGAAAACCACGGCTATCCATGAAAATATCTTTACCATGAATTTTAATACTTTGACCGCTTTGCAATATTTCAATTAGCATTTTAAATCTACTCATTACATCTGCACTATAATCTTGATAACAAATAGAAGTTTTTGCTGCGATATTTTTTAAATGAGCTTTAAATTTCTTAATTGTTTTTTTACCAAACTGGTCACAAAAGAATTTTAATTCATTTAAAGATACATAGGATTTAACAAAATTACCATAATTATCTTTTTCATACAAACCATTTATATAAACAAAAAATCGTCCGCCTAATGAAACAGATCGACCTGTATCCATATAATGTAATACAGTTAACATATTATCCATATTATCTATATACTCGTTATTCATAAGCATCCTTATAGTATTGTTAAGGCGTAAGTATTAAAATATACATTACGCCTTTAATTATTAATAGGTGTTTACATGCTGTAAAGAACGCCATTCAAGAGTTTGTTCCATTTCTTGCGCTCGTATACGTCGCTTGTAATCAAAACATGGATCATCTTCTCGCTCTTCAATAAGTGCTTCGTTGTAAAAATCTTTCAAAGATTCCATAATGGCATGGTCAGAATCATCAAGATTCCAACCTCGTTTTATACTTTCTAAGTCATAGTCATTATTAAAATCAAGAAGTTGATTTAAATTAGTCTCCAAAAGATATAATGCATCATCTTCCGGTAAATTGTTTTTTATCATTATTGCCTGTATCCATGGACGACAATCATCATGATCATAGTTATACATAATTACTCTCCTTCTTACTAATGTTAATTAATAACGTTACTTTTATGCAATAGTTGCGTAATGCGCTATCGCATTTTGTTCTACCGCTTGATAAATTCTTGGGTGTTTTGCAAGCGATAATCTAAAAGATTCTCTAAAAGGGTGTGTTAATAAACCAGATACAAAAATACCATCCCCCCTTGTTGAATGGATATCTCCGCAATCATTAATTGTTTTAATGACGTACTTTTTTTGTAAGCAAGAATCATAAGTTTTTTTTGCATGCTTACCTTTTTGCACACAATTAAAAAAATGCGTTCCGTATCTAAATGATTCTTTGTTAGCAAGATTCTTTGGGATTAAGCTTTTTTTGGCAGCTAATAAATAATCACAATCACATATTAACTCAGTAAGATAGTATAACCTATGCGCTCTGCCTAAAAGAAAATTCATGCCATTTAATTTAAATAAACCTTCCCAAATATCTCTTGCCACGCCTGCATGTCCATAAAATTCAATAAAAGAACTAATTTTAATATTAGCTTTATTGAATAAATAAAAATCAATAAGAAAACAGTTATTTATACCAAGGGATCTTATAATAGTATAGCGATGCGTTGATTGGAATGATTGTAAATGTTCCATATTCACAAGGAACAAACCGTCTTGAATACGTTGTACTAATTGTATTCCATAGCCAAATATTTTATTACCATCGGTATAAATATTTCCTGTTGAATTTTGTGTAACAAAACCATCCATTACTTTAAATGAATGAAGCATATTTTCCATGTTATCTCTAATCATTTTAAATCTCCTATTCTGTATAATCTATAAATAAAAAATAATCCCTAAAAGAGGATATGATATAATTCCTGTAAATAAAGACATATTAATAGGTATCTCCCTTTATTAAATATGCAGATAGTATATCTTTTAACATAGATGCTTTAAATAACATGTTTTGAAAATCTGATCGATGGCATCTTATTAATACTTCGTTTAAATCACTTGACCAATAGTAAAAGCCTAACCAAGGTTTGTCAAATAATTTAATGTCTTCTCGACCAGATATGTTTTTCGTTAAAACACAAGCGTATTTTTGTTTTGGACATAAAAACAATTTAGATGAATTTTCAACTGTATGTATTTCCAAATAACCATATTTATTCATACAATCATTTAAAAAACAATTATTGTATAAATAAGGTATTCTTGGAGTATGTCGAAAATCAACTAAAAATTGTTTAATAGATGAAATTTTACGCTTTACTTTTTTTGCAATAAGCGTGCCAAACCATACTTTTTGATTTTTTAATTGATGGTTATCCATTTGTTATCCTCCACAATTAGTTGACGTACATGCTAATTTCTCTATTAATGCCTCAAGTTCTTTCCAGTTACTAACGTTAAAAGCACCTGGAACTGAGTTATTCCATAATTGTTTAAATAATATGCCGCCAGTAAAACCAGCATCACGCGCTGTTCTTATTGTTACTTCATTATCATCGACTAAATAATCAATGTTATAAAGTCGCGCTATATCGTGTTTGTTTTTAATATAACTAAACAATATTTCAAAATCAACATTCAAGTGACGTTTTAGCCAATCTTCTGTAGCTTCTTTTGCATATACCGATCTAGCTGTTATGAATAAAAATTTTTCGCAATATGCGGAATATTTTTGGAAAAATTTTACAGCGCCAGGGATTGGTGGTGGTTCAGAAGAACTTTTTATATTCGTAATGATTTGATCTGTATAATTACGATATTCATCATAGGTAATGTCTAATATATCGTATAAGGCATATTTTGTAACATCTTTTTTTGAATAAGAACGTCCTTTTTCTTTTTCCACAAGATTTAAAAAAGCTTGAACAAAATCTATCACAACACCGTCTAAATCAAAGGCGATGGTTATGGCATGCCCGTTTTTTAATGTGATTTTAAAATCACTATTCATAATAAACTCCTTCCTGTCTTTTTGCTAGTCCTCAATAAATGGTCAATTTTTTCAAACGCTTCACTTATTGAATCTACTTCAAAAAATTTTGTGCCTTGAGATGCAATAATGTGTTTATCAGCGCTTAAGAATATGTAATACCCTTTATAATGCACTTTTATTTTATGGAAACTTAACATTGAATGTAAAGCCTCCAAAGTACAAGTAATATCTGTGGAATAAGCATTCAGTAGTTTAATTTTATATGTTTTTTCTTTCATAATTAATAACAATCTCCTTTAATCTCAGCCCAACAATTTGGGCATATCGTGTTAGCGTAGTCATCATTACACCAGACTACTCCTTTTTCATTGTTACTACTATAATTATGCAGATATTTAGTAACACCGTCTTTAGTACGAAAATATCTTCCACATTTTTCACAAGGCGGCATCATGTCTAAATTTGCATCTAATTGTTGTTGCTTTCTCTTTTTGATAAGTTTTAATGCTTTTTGTTTAGTGATAGAAGCTGTTACTTTTGTGGACGTCCCTATCATAATAGCATTCGCCTTATCAAGTAATTGTTTATAAAAACCAACAGTTCTCGATAAATCTGTTAGGTTTATAATCTTGATTTCTTTTTTTAATAAAATGATAATATTTTCCATTTTTACGCCTTTTTTGCCTTAATAAACGATTAAAAAATCTTTTAAACATAAAATTATATTTAAGTCAAGATTTTTTAATCGTTTTTTGTTTAAAAAAAATCTTAATTTAGTTTCTTTTGTTTAGCTTCATAAAAAGCTATCATCTTTTTAGCTAAATCAAGATTGAACATTATTCTATGGCTCATTTCCCAACAGTTATTACACATAGCGGTACCTGTAAATTTTGTCGGTTCACTACACCATTTACACAAGATTGTTTCTTCATTTTCTGTGTGCATTTAAAAACTCCCTGTCTGGCCGTAAATTATACGGTTTTTCTTCAACGATAAAATCAATTAGTATTGTACTAAAAGATTCAATCAAATTAACAAAATAAAAATCTGGCGCTTTTTCTTTCACAGTACGTGAAATAGTCAAAGCATATGATAGATATCTTGGCATATATGCTAATGAGAATCTAAAGCCCCAATTATAGTAACGATTTGAACCTTCTATTAGCGTCCAAAAAAATAGAAGATATTGCGTATCGCCTGCTATGCGAATATATTGTCTAAATGTTTCACCTCGTTTCGGAATGTGTCCACTACAAGAACCAATTGTACGAAAACAGGGCGTGCTGTTGACAACACCGCATAATTCTATTATATGAAGATCAATTTTATCTTTTTCCAAAACTTTTGAAAAAGGTAAATTTTCAGGGAACCAATTATCAGTTTTCATATAACACCTACCATCTATCTTCAGGATGTATGCCTAATTCCATAGCATCAATTACATCATTATTGATAGCCCCACATACAGGCTGAAAACAATCAGTTTCATCTATGTCTAGAAATTGATTATTTTCTGTCGCTATTTCTGCTAATATTGCTGCCATATAATGATTATTTTTGTTTAAATCATCAATGATTTGTTTATTTGACTTCATCATTATATCACCTTCCTTTTAGTTTTTAGTTCAATAGTATTACTATTAAAGTTTTCGGTGTGAACAAAAAAAGCCGCACCAGGACTTGAATCCCAAACGCGGCTTTTCCGCCTTCTTTGATTTCACGCTCAAGAAGATGAAAGCGTTTCCTGTTTATTTTTACTTAGAAAATGAAAGGCTCTAGGTCATCGTTTGTTACCGTAAGAGCCTGATACCTGAATTGAGTGTTACGTATTAACTGATCTAGTATATCTGCTGTATAAAAGTTAGTTGTTAAAACTGTACCTCTACCGAGCTCCCATACTCTATAAAGGTTAAGTTTTTCATCTAAACACTCTAATACAATTAGCGTCTCAACTAGTGAGTAGAAACGCATATAGAAACAGTTGAAACTTCTTTTATACATCACTTTTTCATGCGGTTCGTATGCTTGCAAAAAGTCATCAATCGCTTCTTGCTTAACTGCTAGGCACTTACCACTTTTCCTGTAGAGCAATTCAAATTGTCGCCTAGATACGTGAAATGTTAGCGTGTACGCTTTGTCTTGTTTCATTAAGATACTTTCAGGTTCTTGTGGCGCCAAAATGACGTGTTTACTTTCGTAGAACTCTTGGTCTTTCTTTAACCACACCAGGTCATAATCCAGTATAGGTTTATTAGATACACTTATGGTTACACCAAATTGTTTCCTTAAGCGAGGTAATGGGTTCACATTCATTGCGAACCCTTTTATTATGTACCGCTTCAATTCCACTCGACTAAGTGGAATCACTATTTTTTTCTTTTCTTTACTTTGCATAATATTCTCCTATATTTTTACACCTTTAGGTATCAACCCTTTCTGTTGATACATCAAAGCATAAGTTTTTATTTCTTTTGAATCATGTCTTCTTAAATAAGCACCTAATGGCACATTTAAAAAAGCGTCAGATATTGCATAAATGATATCGCTTTCAAATAAAAAGGTCAGTACTTCAATTGTCAAGTCTTGCAAACATCCGATATTTTCAATATTATTTAAATCGGATAAAACATCAATAAAATGCAGACCTGGATTTATTTGTTTGAAATCAAATATCCAATTTTTTATCTGGGAACATTTTATGATTATTTGCCCCATTGAGAATTCAGAGCTAGACGGCGAAAAAGCTTTTAATACTTTATCACTGTAATGCATTGCATCTATATACTGCATATTTCTATACGCAATAATGGCTTTATAAAGAATATGTCCATAATTACTTTTATGCGTTATTTGTTGGTTCCAGATTTGTAATACTGGATTCATTAGAACAATCCCCCCAATTCATTTAAAAGTTCAATAACATAGTCTGGCTCCAAGCCAAAATAATCTTCTACAATTCTGTCAAGATCATCAAGAGTTTCGGCTTGTCTGGCTTCATCCATAGCGTCTTCCCAAAGATTGTCAAAATCGAACTCGCTCATATTATCACGAGTCATAACTATCTTTTTAATACTATCCATAATATTTCTCCTTTTATAGGGCGCACAATATGTACGCCCTGATTTATAGTTATACAGTTTGCTCAAAATCGTAATCAAGCAGTGCATTTAATGCTTTTAATATTTCTATCTTGTTATATGAACCGGTGTGTAAGCCCATACGATTTACAGAGATTGCGCCGATTAGTTCAAACAATTTAGTGCATGCTTCGGTATCCCATTGGGCTTTAGTACCCATAGATTTTTGCAATATAGTACGAAAAATGATCATTCTTTTTGCCGTCGGCGAATCTTTTACAGAGTTAATTTTTGGTAATTCAAGACGACCTGTTCTATTTAATAGATCTTTTTCATTTAAAAAATCTAAGATTGCTTTTGCGTCAGTAGAGATTGTTGGGTTCTCTTCTGTTGCAAATTTTAATAAGCTTTCATTTGCAGCTTTCCATTTAATATCTTCGATCATATTAAGAAAGTCTGGTTTACCTCCTAATTTGATCATACGAAGATTAAGGATTGTAAAAATAATCCCATTTTCAATCTTCGTTTTTGGTTTTTTGGTTAAAATTTTATCACATGCTTTTTTTAAGTCACCTTTACGATAAAGTCTAATAGCTGTATAGATGACTTTATGTTTGTTTTGATTGATTTTTTCATCCCAATTATCAAGTGTGGTCTTGATTTTCATAGTTTTCTCCTTTACTAACGTTAAACGTTAACATTAGTTTTTATGTTTACATTATTTGAATGTGGAAAAAAATTTGCAGCCAGGAATGATTTTTTTCGAAGTGTTTTGCATTCCATCTGCAAATATTCATTACATACATTGAATATTTGTTTAATGCTTGAATATTGAGCATATCCATTAATCTGAAGTGTGTAAGCTATATGATGAACTTCAAAGTCAAATGGTGTTTCAGATAAAATACATAAATCATGTGCAGCCTCTAAATGTTCGCGTAAACCTTGAATATGTATCTTTTCATCAAATAATACCTTATCTTTGAATAACATTGTTTTTATTTGACCGTGCATAATTAGTATTTGTTCCCATTGTGCGTTTTGATGTCTGTAATCAAGATAACTCAAAACAACTGGGTTACCTTGATAATTATTAGTAATAAAATCATCCAAGAAACTACGTAAATCCTTAGATTTAACGTCAACTAATAGTTGTCTAGCCTCTTCTACATCTGCCTTCAAAAGTTTACATATGTCGATTGTCATCATCTTTTTCCAATTCGTCAATAGTTACCTCCATATCATGGATCTTTTTACAATTCATACAGATATAGACGTAAGATCCATAATGTCCAGGCATCCATGTACACTCTTGACATGTGCACTTTTCTTGTTGTTGTTCTTTTTTAGTTGTCATTATAGTCTCCTAATTTTTTATATCTTGTAGTTGTCCAATTAAGACTTTTAAACAGTGGCGTGAAATAATCAGCAGCTTTAAGAATTATTTGTGTCGGTATGTCACATTGCGCTTTATTAATATAAGCTTTTTCCATAACAAATATAGTTTGATTATCCTGAATAAAATAAAAGTTCTGACGAATTTTTTCTAGACATTCTGCAATAAATTTACCGTGTACTTTTGTTTGCTGCCAATGTGGCGAATATAATCGATAAATAGCACTGCCAGGCGCAATAATTTCGTCAGTTCGCATATTAGCATAACCGACTTTATCTAAACTCATGTCATAAGTTAAAACATGTTCGCCATGTTGAGCTAATACAACATGTATAGGTGTTGCTTTCATAATGATTCTCCTTTTATGTTTTTTGATTAATCACTCTTTCTATTAAAAGTGCTTCATACGTACTCCTAGCAATGTTTATTTGTTTAAAACCTTCTCTTAAATCATAAACATCTATTATATCGCTAGAAAAATCGTAAAAAAGTTCCTTTTGTGTAAGCATAAAAATTTGTGGCTCCTTTTCATACTTTTCTGTATTACTATTATAAAATCCTACAGAAGATCCATCTTTTTTACAACAAATTGGATAGTATAATAATTCTAGATAATTATCTTGCAATGTTTGTAAAAATCGTTTCCATGCTTCCTTTGCCACATTTAATTCATGTGCTAAGTTATAGAAATCGTTTTTAACGTTAGCTCCATTAGTATGAATAACAATTGAACCAGAAAATAGGGTTTTATTCATGTCTTTCTCCTTCTGGATTACCTTCATAATCCTCTATTTCTAAACTCTCATTGATGATTGATAGTAAAGAGTGTAAACAATCAATCTCATTTTCTACGGCATTTTTTAATGTTTCTTTACTTGTGTATAAATCCCATCGTAAAGCTTGAATGCTGCCGTCAGAATGATAACCTTTGATTAAATCGAAATTTGATTCGCCGATTTGTGACTTTTGGATAGTCTCTACTCGTGTCAAACCATAAATCTGACTTGGTCTGAAATAATGTATTTTATGTTTCATTTTATACTCCTATATTAATGATATCCAAAAAATGATAATGATTAATATTATCATCAAATAATGCTGATGATCTTCTTATTAGCAGCAACCACAACAAGGAGCGTCCTCACAGCGGTTACTATTATATGAGTCATATTCAAAGGCATCGTAAGCGTCTGTGTCCCTTTGATCTTCTATTGGACACTCGACGTGTGTTACGTAGGTCTTTCCACCTTTCTGAAAAACCTCACCTTCACCCTTATTTACTATGCACCCGCAAAGGGCACAACTTGTAACATAAAGATTAATCATGTTAGCTCCTTGCTTTTATATTCGTGAAAATACCCCAAATTTAGACATTTCATACTCATGCCCTGGATCAAAAATCTCAAGGATTTTCAAGGCAAGTTTTATGTCTGCGTTCTGCTCAGTTTTCCAGTTCTCATTATAATACGAGGCTAGAACAAACCAAGTATCCTCTCCGATTCGCTGCATGATTTTTACACCTGAACCATCGGCCAGGTTAGTTACCCTATAATCACCTTCTGGCGGTAACTGTAATGAGTATGGATGATATGTGGTGACTTTACGACAATCATCATCAACGTAGACAAAAGAATCGTCTAATTTTCCTTCTATATTAAGAGACATGTTTTTTCCTCCTATAATGTTATGAATCTTGATACCAATCAGTTTTCTTAATTGCATCTAAATTAAAACTATCCATAAAATGGTTTAATCTAGTGCCTATTTCTTTAACTACAATCATAAAAAAATCTCCTCCTTATTTTTAATAAAAAATTTTAATCAATAAAAACAATACTTTAATCATAATACAAAACCATATCATAAAAAGCATTTAAAATCAATCAAAATAATTAAAAAAATCAAAAAAATGAAAATATCAAAAATATCAATTTTTTTTCGAGCCATCCCTTTAATGTTAAAACTTTACACTTCTATTTACATGTTACTGATTAACGTTAGTTTTATTATTGTGTGTGGTTCTGTTATTATATAAAAAAAAAAAAAAAAAATAAGACAAAAAAAAAATAGACGTAAAAAGATGTCCAAATACATTTAAATATGTCCAAATAGGAATTTTAATAACTTTACACTTCTGCTTTACACTTTTGGAGGAGGGTTCTTAAAAGAATGATGTTTTGATTTTTTTTGATTTTTTGATTATTTAAGTTCTTTTTATTCCATTTAATTACTATCTCACAATACCATAATTTGCAAGTCCTCAAGAGCTTTCCTTCAAAATTTCAAAAAATCGCTTCTAAAAAGTAGTAAAAAGAAAAAATTCCCATTATAAGTAATATCACTAGTTATTTTACTACACTTCCTTAAAGTGGTATAAATCAGTAGTTACAGCAGGTAGTAATTTTTAAAAGTATAAATAACATATGTTTCGTAAGGTGCTTTCTCTCAGTGCTTATATTTATTACTTTCAAATGGTAGTATTTAAAGAAAGTTAGTAATAGAGCTATTTTTGAAAAAGTATCATTTTGATGTAATTTTGATACTTTTTTGGGATATTTTAGAAGAGGCCTGGTAAAGTGTAAAGAGTGTAAAAAGTGTAAACCCTATGTAAAAACTATTTTTGAAATTATTTTTTTAAAAGCATTAAAAAAAATATTAAAAAAAAAGCATAAAAAAATATTTTTTTTCTTGACATATCATAAAAAGCAAGATATATTGCTATTACAATTAGTCAGGTTCGGCGCTTACCGGAAAAAGCGCGCGCGGCAAGATTTTTATCTTGCATTTTGGCCTGTATTTTTCAGGTCACGATTGAGGTTGTATCAATTATATTATTTATTATTTATTAATCTAGCTTTAAGCTAAAAGGAGATTATCATGAAAGAAAAAACTTATGAAATTATCAATGGTGCTGTCGAAATCGACGGTATTTCCCACAAAATTGACGCCAAAAAATACTCTATCGAACAATCATTCATCTTTGATATGGATAAAAAGACCGTTTTAGCCGGTAAGATCCGAACCACGAATCATTATAAAAATGATAATAAAGATATCATTCGTTTTATTGAGTCTATTTTTGATTTTGCCGGTATGCCTTTAGACGAATTTTTAAAGAATTTTTGGCATGGTTTTAAAGTCCGGCAAGGGAAAAATGTGCGTGAATCTCACAATTGTAATACGAATTATATAGCTGAAATATTTAATTATGACAAGTGGTTAGGGACAAAACAAGCTGTCTCGGAAAAATTAACTGAGATAGAAGAGAAATTTAAGATCTTTTATTGTGAAAAAGCAGGTATCACGCCGGAAGATCTAGACCAAGATGATATTTTTATCATTAAAAGTAACGATCCAATGCAGATCCTGGAAGCGGCCTTATCACGTGCTGCACGCTTTGCTAATCTTGAATCACCTAATCTCACTGTTGATACAGCCCTTGATGATTCTATCAATGAAAATGAAGATATTAAAGATTCAGGAGATATTGATGATAATGACACTGATGATATTGATATTGATGAAAATGACAAAGGTTTATATGGTGAAGATGAGTTACGAGACAAAACAGCTAAAACATTGAAAGAAATTGCAAAAAATCTGAATATCCGATTTGCAGGGAAACCGAATAAAGATCAATTAATTGCAACGTTGACAGATAAACCGAGGATATAATAACAGAATCAATCATAAAAACGCCGGTCGTCACAGGCCGGCATAATATAAAGAAAGGATTAAAATCATGAAAACATTGAAAGAATTAATAAATCCAAAAGATTTATTGGCAAAGTTGCACAATAACATAAACCCACTACCTGAATTAAATGTGCTTTATCCAGATGCTAATTTTTTGATAGCTACCGATGCTTGCAAATTAAATAATAGCAACCCAATAATCATAATTCGGTTGATAATGAATGATGATTATTGTGACTATTGCGTCGATGAAAAAGCGGCCTTTGATTGCTATAGATGCATTGAAGATATCCAATTAGAATTTATCGAATAATCAATATATAAAATTAATAAAAGGTCAATCGATATAAAAGTCGGTTGGCCTTTTTTTATGCCATTTTTTTACTTCCTTTATTACTTCTTTAAATACTTTTCTCCTTTACTTCTTTACTTTATTTCTATGAATTACTTCCTTAAATACTTCTTTACTTCTTTACTTTTTTTGAATTACTTCTTTACTTCTTTTATTAGGGCAATAATCATGCCAAATAATTGTATCATTTTGTTTTCCTTCTTGCTTTACTATCGAATACAAAATGTTACCATCGTAAACAAAATGCAACAATAAAAATAATGAAACATTTTGTATTATAGTAATACATAATAGTAATTATAAAAATACCAACAATACTTCTTTTCTTTTACTTCTATTCGTGCAAATCGTTGATGCATATAGGTTTGCTTGCGTTAATTACTTCCGTTATTTACAAAAGTACTTTTATACTACTGCGACATTTTGGTAATACTACTTGGGGGGTAGTAGAATTTTTTTACTACTCACTTCCAACTCATTTCTAGTAAGTAAGATTTTTTTATATTTAAAAGAAGTAAAAATATGGCTTGCTTTATTTTCATTTAAATGTTATAGGTGAGGGAAGATTTGAATTAAAATTTTTATGGGAGATGGATTTTTTTATGGATATGACGCAAATTCATAAGGTGAGGCAGCTAAAACTTTATCGTATGCCTGTTGATGATATTGCTACTATTCTTGGGTGCAAACCAAATGATGTGCGTCAAGTAGAAGTACCGACGACTTTTCTTGTTGGTACACCGGCGAATAAACGTTCTGGTGCTTTACATAATCAGAATATACGTAAACGCATGAGTACTATGCTTGATCGCGCTTTAGACGGTTTAGATAATTGTTTAGATTCTGATGATGAGCGCGTTAAATTACAAGCTAGTAAAACTATGTTAGATCTAGCATGGAAAGCCAGTGATGTTGATGACAAAACACGTCGTCAATTTGAAAGTTTAGATCCTAATGTGATTGACATTGAGCCTAAAGATAAGGGCATTTCAGATATAGTTAATGATGATATTCAAGCGCTTACTGCCGCATGGGACAAAGCTGAAAAAGTTCCCTTATAATTAGCGTTATCAAATAACGCTAGAAAGGAGATAAATATAAAAATGGAAAATTTTTTATTAATAGAAACTTTAAATTCGCCAGAAATTACCACAGAGAAAATACATATTATGGATGTTTTTAATGTTTCTATTAACTTTGACGATGAAGCCGGTACTACAGGCAGTTTGATTGCGCGTAGAAATATTGCCTCTTCTACAGCAGATGAAACTTCTCTAGAAATGCATAAAATTGAAACTATCACTGAAGATACTCAAGGTGTTATGGGAGAAGATTCTCTAGGTGCTTGGTATGACTTTAAAACTTCTGAAGATTTCAGTGGCGCCGTCCAAATAGCTTTAAATAAAAAATAAAAAATAAAAAATAAAGGTGTTAAATGAGATTAGCAAATATTAGAAAATGCGAAATTAATTATTCTACTGATAGAACGAGAACTACATCACATAGGACTGTTGCATTATTAGGTTTTAATCCCGCAATCACAGATCAAGACAATAATCTTATACCTTTAGATACAGCTACTTCTGTTTCTGAAATGCATATTCCGCCTAATGTTAGCTTAGAATTCGAGTTAACTGTTTTATCTGGTTCTCTAGAATTTGTTTTTATAGATGACAAAGGTAAAATTTTACGTGTTCCTGTGCCAAATTTTGCAGAAATTTCTTTTATAAATAACCTTTTCAATATTTGGGGCACAACTTTTAATAAAATGTGGGCTGTGTTAGATCACGTTCAAGTTAAAGCAATAAACGGAAATGCTATAATACAAATATCTAATATCTGGGAAGATGTAGATGCTGGTGAAATATTTACATATAAATTAGCAAATTCTAATTGCGTTAAATTTACTGAGCCTGTGGGTTTGGGTTTAACATTAGCTGATTTCGGTATTCGTATTGATCACGACTGGTCTATATGTTTTTATTTGAAAGATTGCAGGACGTATAATGATAAAAATATACTCTTAAATGCGGGGGCTTTTTTCATATATAGTTTACCTCATTCAAACGGTGGACAATTAGTTGTCGGCACAAGTGAGAATTCTACCGGTACATGGTTCTGCGAAACTCCGCGATTTGTAGAAGGTTTATTTGTGCTTGTCTATTCTGCGCAAGAAAAAAGGTTGCGTATATATTACAACAATCAATTAAGTCTTGATGAGACTAAAGAGAATTTAAGTTCCTGGGATGCTTCTCAAGAAGTGTTTTTGGCAAAGACAAGATTTCAAGTTTTTTGGGATACACCTTCCGATTTTAACATGGCTGGATTTGGAATATTTCAAAGAGTTTTGTCTGAAGCAGAAATTCAAGAATATTATCGTCATGTTATACCGGATAATTCTAAAGTGTTCTATCCAATGGCGGAAGGGTATGAAAATTTATTATACGATGTTAGTACTTTTCCGGTCTTTTTGTCTAATTCTAATTGTGCTACTTTTGATGGGCTTAGTACATATATTAATACTCAAAAAACTATAGCACAGCTAAAAACAGATTATAATAATGCTTTTAGTATTACATTTAATTTTAGGTTATCTAATTTAAGTCCTGGTAGATATTTTTATGGTTATCAACACTCCTCTCCGACGTTTAAAGGGCAATTTTTTGAAGTAAATTTAAATGGAATCCTAACCTTTAAGTTTACAGAAGATTATTCTGTTAGTCCAAAAATACAAACTGCGTATTCATCAGCAAATGGAGTTATATCGACAAATACTTTTTATAATTTAGTGCTTACTTATGATGGGCAAATGGGAACTGACTCGCTAAAAATATATCTAAATAACAGTGAAGTCACCATGACTAGAAGTACTGTGGGAGTTTATGTATCGGCCAGCGTTTCTACAAACGATAGATTTCCTTCAATAGGGGATTTAAATAATAATAATTCTTCTTTTTATCCTTGTAACGATATTTTATATAATTTTACTATTTATTCAAAAGTACTAAGTACTGCTGAAATAGCTGAATTAGCAAATGGAGGATTTATTAGCGATAGCGTTACCCTTGCTTATCCTCTCGCAGAAGGTGCAGGAGTAATTGCTTATGACGTCTCAGGAAACGACAATCATGGAACAATTTCAAACGCTAATCTATCTACTTTTTGGGGAGCAAGACAAGATAAGTTCCATTATAACCTTTTGAAAGGACACTCAAAACTGATGTATTTTGATGGTAGTGATGATTATATTGATTTAGGTTCTGGTAGTGGAGTTGGTGCTAATTTTATTATATCAGCAGAGTTTTTTAATAATACTGATATGTCAGCAGAACAAGCCATTTTAAATTTTAGACCTGTCTCTGGCGATGCTAATGAAATAAGGCTTTTTGTAAAAAATTCTAAATTAGTGGCAGTTGTAATAGATCAAGCTGGTAATGGGGCTGGATATAAAACATACTATGGAGCAACTACAATTCAAGCTAATACTTTTTATAAGGTAGTATTAGTTTTTGATGGAACTAATTTGGATTTATATTTACAAGAAGGAAAAGATGGGACTTTAACAAAAGATACGCCGTATACAAAAATAGTTGACGACTCTATTACTATGTCAGACACAACTAGAAATAGGAGAATAGGATGTGCTACTTATGACTCTAAACTTTGGAAGGGGGCAATCACAAAGTTACAAATTGCTTCTTATTCAACTGCTAATTTAAATGAAATAATATCTGGTGATTTTAGTAGTCCTGACTTTTATTATACAGGCTATGGGAACACTGATGCCGACTGGGTTGACCAATCTGGCAACGGAAATGATGGCACAGTCAATGGTTTACCGATTAATATCAGAATACCAGCCCTTTCAGACGCCTCAGCAGATGCAGCAGGTGGAACATTAAAAAATCCTGCTTGGGATGGTATAAACAATAATGATTCTGAAACCATACTTAGCAATGACTTTTCATCTTTCCATTCAGAACAAGTAATGCTTTCTTCTAATACTATAGAAAATAGTTCTATAGAATGGACAAAACAAGATGAACTACATTACAATCTTATGAATGGATTTCGAAAAGAAGACAATGTCAAAGTCCCTGCAATCCCAGGGCAAAACAAATCAGCAAATGGAAAACCATTAACAAATCTTGCTTGGGATGGTTATAATTTAAATGGAGCTGAAACTGTTTGGACAGAAACAGCTCTATAGGAGAATATTATGAAAAATTACGTTGTGAATGTTTCATCGCATTTAAATGTTCGTTCAAATCCACAAACAAGCGCCGCTTTAAAAGATACACTTAATAAAGGCGATATCGTTCAACATAAAGGACAAAGACAAGATTCGTTTGTATACATATTTTACGGTAAAGAAAAGACTGGCTGGGTTGCTGAAAGGTATTTGATCAATGAGAAAGAGAAAATCTTTAAAGAACCGCCCAAGCCATCTCTTTTGGAGAAACCTCCGTGGCTTATTTCCATTGAAAAAGTGGCAGGCTCAGTCGAAGAGATACCCGGTGCAGGTACCCACCCATGGATTGCCTCTGCCTTTGACCTTACTACTTCTCGTGGTGAAAATTTTGATGACTCTTTACATGGTTGGTGCGCGGCGGCTGCTAATAAAGTGCTTATCGACAACGGTTTTCCTGGTACTGGTAGTTTGCGGGCAGATTCTTTTATACATTATGGTGTCGAAGCTCCATTGGCTTTTGGCGCAATAGCTGTTTTTGCGTTTCCGAAAAATCGACATGTCACATTTATATCTAATCCTGTTCCTTTTATGGGAAAACTTGGACTATATTCAAGTGGAGTTGGAGGTAATCAACGTAATAAGATAAAGAGTAGTAATTATTTATTGCAAAATTTAATAGCATTACGTTGGCCCCCAACTGTTTAATAATGTTATTCAATAACGTTAGAGGATATATAAGATGCGTACTGAAACTATTACACAAATATTAGTCGTATGGTTACTTTGTGGATTTATTTTTTTATCTTATATAATCTATGATTTTAAACAAAGTATAAATCAAACTATCATAGAAAAGTT
>Ga0272440_1000185_pt1 | contig 52251 bp, 40 predicted proteins | sample SSMMMBAug17_FD_192440 | JGI IMG/M metagenome (GOLD analysis project Ga0272440, IMG submission 192440) | Marine sediment archaeal communities from Little Sippewissett salt marsh, Falmouth, MA, United States - SSM-MMB-Aug17 | ecosystem: Environmental > Aquatic > Marine > Wetlands > Sediment ...
AGCCTGTTGAAATAGAAGAAATTGCCTCAAAATTAAAGGTTTCTAAAAAAATCGTTGAGGAAAAAATCGAAAAACTCTATCTGGCAGATTTGGTCTGGCGCACTGAAGGACGATATTTTTCATTCAATGATATCTGTCTCATGCGCTACATTAAATTTGTATATGAACAGGATTTAAAAGATATTGATAAAATCGACTTAAGTCTTCAAAGCAAGTACAATGTTCTCAAAGGGCGATTTCTGGAAAATGTGGTACAGGTAACCATGATGAAATTCAACTATGAAGAAATTCCAGGAGAATGGTTGGGTAAAAAAGGCAAGATTGAATTGCCTTTGTTTGAGGTTGTAGATACCCGGCAGGTGAAAGCGTCAACAACAAAATCATATCAGATTGATGTTTTTGCCAGACGTCAGAAAATTACCTGGTTGTGCGAGTGCAAATATACCCGAACCAAAATGGGCATGAATCAGGTCAATAAGCTGGAACGTGCGGCTAATGCCGCAATGCTTGAAGCTACAGAAATGGGCGCAACACTGCCTGAAATTCAAATGTGGTTGATTTCCACTGGAGGTTTTACAGATAACGTTCTGAAGTATGTGAAAAAACGAAATGGTATTTATTGTTCGAATCATGATGATATCAATGCCATTTTTCGGTTTTATGGTGGGAATTATGATATTCCTGTTTTTTAGATGATGTAGAATATAAGTGCATTCTGGAGCCTTTTATGCCATTTTCGACCATTTTACATGGAGGTGAAAAATAGTCTTGACTATTTTTCACCTCCATGTAAAAAGGTCACATGAATACACATCATACAATTCAGAAATGGGCATTGTCAAAAGACTATTTGCACAACAGAATGTCTTTTATTTGTGGGCCGCTTCAGATTGGTAAAACCATAAATATACCAAATGGAAAAATTTGCTTAAAGGATATTATGACGAACTAAAACATGGTTTGGGCGGATATCCTGGCGATATTACATTTCGTATATGGGATCAATATCGTGGCGATACAGGTGATGCCAATGTTAATCAGGAAGATTCATCATGGGTTTACACGGACATTGGTTCGATTCTGTCGATAAATTTCTTCGTTTAACAGGAATGCAGGTTATTTTTCTTGACATCTCAATGATGAATCACATATAAATCCATTTATCGTAACCATTTGTTTACGACCTCAATTTAACAACAAATTAGGAGGAACGATGAAACACTTTAATGTACTGTGGATTATTCTAATAACAATACTTTGTCTTATTCAAACCCCAACAATTGCACGTCCGAATCCGCCAGTTGCGATGTTGGTCAATGGTTCGGGAACATTGACATTTAGCAAGGATGGTGACCAATGGACACCAATCAATCGTAATAAACTACTGTTTAATGGAGATTATGTTAAAACCGGGCATGATGGTTCATGTAAGCTGATATTTCACGATGCGCAGTTTGCCAAATATATTGAAAATAACTCCCATGCCATTGTCAAAGATAATGATCTGGAACTATTGGCTGGAAACGTATCTGATTCAAATGCAAAAACATTTAATCTGTTTGATAATTTAAAACGAAAATTTGCTGTTATCCACAGATACACCACAGTACAACGTTCAACAACACCCCAGACCTCCTTTACACTTCCAGAATTACTTGTCATATCAAATCAATATCCCACTGTTGCTTGGGAAAACTTAAGCCCTGAATATCACTATCGTTTCATATTTCAAGGAACGTCGAATACGATTCCCAAATCAGACCAGGAAATTATTCGCTACAATTTATCAAATTATAAACCTGGTAAACATGAATACACTTTATGTGTGATGGATAATGACAAAGAACTTTACAGAAAAAGTGCTTCAATTTTATGCCTTTCAAAAAAAGAATCCGAAAAAATTTTTCAGCAAGAACAACGTATTCGCCAAATCAGTGATCAAGGCTTTTTGCTGGGGCATTATATGGATGAACAAGGATTGAAAGTTCCTGCCTTGGATTATTATCAGCGTTTTTTTGAAAATGGCAGCTATGATGTTAATATTTACCCCTTTTTAATAAAAGTTTACGATGATTTGGGAATGAAACGTATTGCCAAACAAAAAATAAGAGTTTTCAATCAACAACGAAAATAATTATGAAATTTATATTTAAACGATTTGAAATCTGGGGACTATTATTTATTGTCATTGCAACTGTTTTTTGTGAATACTATGAATTGTTTTCACTGATTGAAGATCAAACCCTGTCGTACAGACAATTAATTCGAACCTCTTATCGTAATGTTTCTTCTTCAAATGATATCGTTCTGGTGTCTTTGGATAATGAATATTACAATAAAACAAGGGTGAAACCTTTTAAACGATCAGACCTGGCAAAAATTATTCAAAACGTCAATAAACTGGGTGCAAAACAGATTGTCGTTGATATTTTAATGCCTTATGCACATCCAGTACCTGAGGAAGATGCCCAGCTTTTTGGGCTTTTAATTGATCCTGTATATGAAAATGTTATTTTATCTTCACATATTGAATTTAATTCAGAATGCTCTTTTGGCGAAATTATTTATCCCTCAGAAACAGTCATGCCCCCATCTCGGCCTACAGGGTATGTTAATATTATTTCTCCCAGTGCTGTTGTAACATTTTTAAGTCGTCTTCGTATTTATCCGGCACTGGCACAAAACGATAATATCTGGCCCCTTGCTGTCCTGTCAGCATCAAATTTTTTAAATACAACGCCGCATATTGAAAATCATTCCCTGCATCTGGGTGACAGAGTGTTTCAACTGGATCATCATAATGATTTATATATTGATTATTCTCCTGTTCCTGTTAATTCCCATTTTCTTAACGAATGTTTAGGTCTGACAGCCTTCCCTTTTTTAGATGTAGCATACCCTGATAATTATCAAAATGCAGAACAATATTTTGAAAGTATATCTGGCAGTACTAAAGAAAACGCACGACTTCTTGAACTCATGTTTTGGGTCAAAGACAAAATCGTTGTTATTGGGGATACGTCAAATACTTCACGCAACTGGTTTGACACGCCTGTTGGCACAATGTTTGGATCTGAAATTATTGCAGATACAATAAATACTTTAATTTCAGACGCGCCCCTTCGTCCAGCTTCATTTGGCATTGAAGCAATCATTTCGATTCTCATGCTTTCACTGATTCTTTTATCTGTTGTAAAATGTAAAACAGTCAGGCTCAGCTTTATTTCATATATTGGCATAAACATATTATTTACAGCACTGTGTGTTGCGTCCTATGTACATTATGGATATGTTATTACAATGACTTACAATTATTCTTTTGGCCTGATCGGTTATCTTGCCATAACGCTTTTTTATAGATCCATTGATTCACAAAAACAGGAGCAAGCCAGATTAGAACTGATAAATGCTGAGGCGAAATATCGGGGGATCTTTGAAAACGCCATTGAAGGTATTTTTAAAATTGATCAAATTGGAAATATTATTGCGATCAATCCGGCAGTTTACCATATTTTGGGGTATGATTCCCAGGATGAATTACAAATCATTCTTCTTGACCGAAAGAAACGTCTTTATGTCAATCAAAATACGCAGGAACAACTCATTCAACTCCTGGAAAATAACTCTGTGGTTGAAGGGTTTGAGACCCAATATCAACGTAAGGATGGTTCATGGATATGGATCAGTCTAAATGTTCGAATCACAAAAGATGCGTCTGGCGAAATTGTTTACGAGGGTTCTTTTGTAGATATCACTGAAAAGAAAATGCGCATCAAGGCTGAAAAAGAAGCTGAGGCCGCTATCATCGCCATGAAATCACGAACTGAAATCCTGGGAAGCATGAGTCATGAACTCAAAACACCCTTAAATGCCATTCTTGGGATGGCTGAAAGCTTAAAGAATTCTGACCTCACCCCAAAACAAAAAAGGCATGTTGAAGTCTTTGAAATGGCGGGCGAACATCTGCTAACTTTAATAAACGATATATTACAGCTAACCAAATTGGAATCTGGCAAGATTGAATTGAATGTTATTTCTTTTGATCTGCAAATTTTTATTGATACCATCAAAACAATAATGGCTGCACAAAAAAAACAATACCCAAATGTATCCATTGTTTACAATATTGAGGAAACATTACCTGATAAAATGCAGGGCGATAAGATCAGACTTCAGCAAATAATTACCAATTTAATGGATAATGCTTTGAAATTTACCCCCGAAGGAACAATTACTCTAACCATTTCCACAGTCATATTACCCGAATTCAAAACCCTGGCATTATCTGATATTCATGATGATGCGCAACTTTTCTTTTTTCAGGTGAAGGATACAGGGATTGGAATACCGCAAAACAAACAAAAGGCTATTTTTGAAACTTTTTGTCAGATTAATGATATAAACAGTAATGTCGGTGCAGGCTTAGGACTTCCTATTTGTAAACGTCTCGTCGAAATCATGAAGGGTAAAATAATTCTTGAGAGCGAAGTTGATAAAGGAAGTACCTTTTCATTTGTAATTCCCCTCAAACAATCTCTGGAGCCAGAAGCAGTGGCTGAAAAAGAATTAATGAGGTTTCTTGATTTGTTATTGGTTGAAGATAATTTGAATAATCAAATTGTATTTCAGTCTTTTTTGGATGAGTCGGATCATCGTATTGATATTGCGTGTGATGGCGTGGAGGGTGTTGAAAAATTTAAACAAAATAAATATGATATTGTTTTTATGGATTTGCAAATGCCCAATATGAATGGTTTTGAAGCCACACAGCACATCAGACAATGGGAAAAAGACAATAATCTATCCAAAACCCCCATTATTGCAGTGAGCGCGCAGACGTTTTACAAAAAGGAGAATAAAGCCACAAAAGCGGGCTGTAACAGCTATATTGATAAACCAATTAAAAAGGATGTTCTCATGAATATTCTGAGACAATATTCTAAGAAGAACACCCCCCCTTTAACGTCTTCAATTTAAAACAAATCCCTCACTTTTGATTCTTTTGATGATACGCAAATAATGTTTGATTCAACTTGTTAATATCAAAAGGTTTCATAAGATACCCCTGAATGTTGTATTTCAAACATTCTTTAATCACCGCATCTTTTTTTTGAACAGTAGCCATTACAATTGTTGTTGACTCATCCTTTGCTTTTGTTCGAATATCTTTTAGTAAGTTGAGACCTGACATTTCAGGAAATATAATATCTAAAACAACCATATCAGGCGCCCATTTTTGGTAAATCTGAAACCCTTCCTGAATATTTGCTGCTGTCTTGATATCATACGCTTTTTTAGAGAGACATTTGTGGTAAAGTTGAATAATTTTAGGATCATCATCTACCAGTAACAATTTAATTTTTTTAGCGTTTTCTTTCTTTTTGGCAGTAGATGATTGTTTTGATGCACTTTTTTCTTCGGTGTTTGAGTATTTCGAAATCCAATGCATGACATAGTTATCTAATATAGAGCGGTTCAAGCGGGCAACATCCAAAGGTTTTAAGATATACCCCTGAATGCCATATTGAATACATGTTTTTACAGTCTCTTGTTTGCCTTGTGATGTTGCCATGATTACTGCTGGATGCTTATCTTTCCGAACTTCCCGAATTTCTTTTAATACTTCAAGACCAGGCATTGTGGGAAGTAAAATGTCCAGTAAAATAATATCAGGCTGCCATTGGTCATAGGTGATTAATGCTTCGGTGCCATCCTTAACAATTTTGGTTTGAAAAGCAATGCCAGACAAAAATTTTTCATATAGCTTGATTGTTTTTTCGTCATCTTCAGCAATTAACAGCTTGAGCTTATCTGAATCCATTCGTTTAGCGCCAACAATTTTATTGATTAATTCGTTTAAATGAAAACATGACAAGAGGCGGCGTTGAAATTTTTCTGCTTTAAGTTGTTTGTGAAGATAGAGTTGAATGTCATAACTATCAGGCAATTTTTCGATCTTTTTTTCAGTGGCATATACCACAACCAGTTTGGTCATATCATCATTTTGAATATTTCGGACAGTTCCTGCCAACTGACTGATATAACGCGATTGCACTTCATAATTAATGATCAGTGCATCAGGCCTTCGATTGGTGTAAAGTTTGTCAAATTGAATGTTGTTTTGCGAAAACTGCATTTTAAACACTGCCGGGGATAAGGTGCGTTTAAAAAAATGCATGGCTTCATATTTATCAATTGAAAGGATTAAGTTTATTTTTTCTTTCATGATATACCTCTTGGATTATTTATTGATTTGAGTGAATAAGCTCATTTAAAGATACCTCCAAATCAGCCACACGCGCATTGATTTCTTTCATGTCAGCAATCAAAGCAGATGTTTCAATGGATGCACCGATCAGCCCAATATCTTCCTGGCCATATGCGCCTGAAGAGCCTTTCAAGCTATGTCCAACGCGGCGAACTGTCTCAAGATCGTTGGTTTCCAATGCTGTTTTTATCTGCTCAAGATCTTTTTGCGTGGACTCAATAAAGAAGGGGATTAATTCCGCCATGCTGTTTTGAACATCAACGTCTGAAAAGTCTGGCATGTCTAAATCTGTATCAATATCCAAAGGATCACTGTCATCCAAATCTGTAATCATATTGTTGTCTTCACTCTCATGATCTATTGTTGGCGTAAATTCACAAAGGGTTGATATGAGCTTTTGATATTTCACCGGTTTGGTCAAACAGGCGGTTCCTCCAACTTCAAAGCATTGTTTTTGATGTTCATCCAATGCATGGGCTGTTAGAAATATAATGGGAATCGCTTTTTCTTTATTTTGAGATTGTTCAATCTCACGAATCTTTTGAGTTGCTTTAAGTCCATTTAATACAGGCATTTCCATATCCATGATAATCATATCAAAGGATTTGGATTCAAATTTTTCAACTGCTTCCTGGCCATTATTCGCAAAATCCAGTATCACAGGATCGTTTTTTAAGAACATTTCAATTACTTTTCGATTGGAAAGATGATCGTCTGCAACGAGAATTCTCAAAGGTTTTGAACAATTTAACGCATTTGTTTTTGGCAGTTTTCTCTCTTTCACCATTTGCGTATCTCGGGTTGAGATATCCATCGTGCGATCCAGGTCTGCAATCATAATGGGCTTGTTCAAAAATGCGTCAAAACCCCCTTGTTTGGCCTGTTCTTTTTTTACAATTTGATTATTTGATGAAAAAAGTATGATAAACAATGGCTTTGAATTCAATTGCTGCAATATTTTCTCTCTTAATGCAAAGGGATCATCATCAGGCACGTGTTGATTGATAAAAATCAAATCGGGTATTGATCCTGCGCAAATCGTATCAATATGGTCTAAGGCCTTTTTTGCGCGATCAAAACAATTCACATGCATGTGCCAGTATTTTAAACGCGCTTCTAATGCTTTTGCACTTTTGATTCGGTTTTCGATGATTATCGCATTTTTACCAACAAATTTTTGAATCGCACGGGTTGGCGGTTCTTCTTTGTCTACAAATTCAAAATTGATTGTAAAATAAAAAGAGGTGCCTTGATTTAATTCGCTATAAAACCACAGTTTTCCATTCATCAGCGCAACCAGTTTTTTGCTGATAGCAAGCCCTAAGCCAGTACCACCATAATGCCTTGTAATAGAAGTATCTGCCTGGGAAAAACTATCGAAAATGGTGTCATGGTACGATGGATCAATGCCAATGCCGGTATCTTCAACTGAGAATAACAATGCTCCCATTTGTTTATGATCTGATGCCACTTTTAAAATGACTGCACCTTTTTCTGTAAATTTGATCGCATTACCTGTGAGGTTCATCAGTACCTGCTGAACACGCACCGGGTCACCTCTCACATATCGGGGAACATCAGGCTCAATGTGTATGATAAATTCAAGATTTTTTTCGTGCGCTTTAAACGATAGTGTTTTTCCTATATTCTCAATAATTTCTATCAAGTCAAATTCAATAGATTCAATGGATAACTGGTTTGCCTCAATTTTTGAGAAATCCAAAATATCATTAATAATATTTAACAACAACTTACCTGAGGAACTGAATAGATCGACATATCGTTTTTGTTCTGAAGAGAGCGGGCTGTTCTGAAGCATTTCTGCCATTCCCAATATGGCATTCATTGGGGTGCGAATTTCATGACTCATGCGGGCAAGAAAATCAGTTTTGGCCTGATTGGCCATTTCTGCTGCATTACGCGCCTGTTCGGCACGTTCGCGATCCTTTCTATTGCTGATATCCAGTAGTGTTCCTTCGTAATATAACAAATCGCCCTTGATTAAAACCTCACCTTCAGTATCAAATACTGCGCGTGCACTGATTGAACACCATATTTTATGACCGGATTTTTGGTATAACTGCGTTTCAAAATCAATCACCTGTGAATCCTGGGTCAATATATGACGAAATTTGGATAAATCATCTGGGATGACAAAGGTTTGCCTGGCCATATCGGTTATTTCCAAAAGCAGCTCCGCCTGAGAATCAAAGCCTAAAATCCGCGCCATTGCCGGATTGACATCTAAGAAACGCCCATCAGGCATCATTTGAAAAATACCTTCAACCGCATTTTCAAAAATGCCGCGATATTTTTTTTCTGTGCGTGTTAAGAAATCTTGTTTATCCTTAAGTTCGGTTGTCATTTCATTGAATGCTAATGCTAACAATTCTATTTCTTCAATACCTTTCACTGAAAGACGATGTTTATAATCCCCATTGCGTATCTGATTGGCACCATTTTGAAGTTGATTCAATGGAACGAGTATCCGACGTTCAATATGTTTTCGGAAAAGAAAACCCAATAGGATTGCCAGGCATAGAATAATAATATGCGTGAGCATGGCAATATGCTGTGCGCGAACATACGTCTGGGCACTGCGCTGAATAACAATCAGAGCAGCAGGTTGATGATTGAATCCCTCAATGGGGATAATCAAATTCAGATCACCCCCCTGAATAAAATTTGCGTAAAAAGCGGGTTTGTTGTCAGACAGAGGTTTGTTTAATATCATCTCTGGAACTGGATTAAATACGGATTCATCATCTGCTAAAACAGCCCCCAAGTATGCGCATCCTTGATAAATCGCAGTATTGATGCACAATTGTTTTCCTATGGATTGAATTAAATCGCTTGAAGGAGATATGTTTTTTCTGACAATGATTGCCCCAATACGTTTTTCATGTTTTTGATCATAGATGGGTGACGCAGCAGTCATTAACAAGTTTAATTGTGCATTATTTTTCGGGAAATGAAACCCTTCCTGCTGCATTTGATGCTGGGAAAAGGTTTCTATTGCCACAGATGTTTTTCCTGATAAGGCATCTTCAAGGTAGGATGTATTCGCAAAAGAATCGCCACAATGCTCGTGGGCATGAATTCGATGAACCACTTTTTTATTCAAATCCACAATGGTCACCATATCCACATTATCTGACTGCATGCATGTTGATAAATTTTTATGTTTGAATTGTCTGGCTTCAGGGGAAAATAATAATAATGTATCGTGTTTTCTTGCGTAGATTTTTGACAGTTGCTGAAGGTCTTTTAATGCGTTGTCGTAGATTAAATTTGCCATTTGACCTTCACAACGCATTTTATGCATGGCATGATTTCTGATTTCATTACTAAAATACACAATAGAAAAAATTGTCGCAATGGTCATTGGGACGACCATTGCAATAAAGAAAGACAGGATTAATTGTGTGGCCAGTTTTGTTGTTTTCACTTTAATCAAATCCAGCATATCGAACAGGCCAAACAAGGGCCCGCTGCGATTTATTCATATAACCCGATTTGCCATACCATAGTTTCATTTGATACATATATTTCGGGCCAAACCGATGGGGTGTTTTTGACCAATACCCAATACTTGTATGAATGGATTCAAATGGATGTCCCTTAGGTAAAGCCGGGTTTTGCTGTGAGTTATCTATGATTTGTTTCCACTCTTCAATTGTCGGAAGCCGCCAACAGCAAAATGAGCCGATATTGAGGGTTTGACAATATTGGACTGCGTTTTCATAATTTTCTGGTATAGTCTTTGGGGCTTTTGCCCACATGAGTTGTGTACTCTTATCTGTGATTGTGCCATTACCATTATTTATGAATCGATCTTCTGGTGGAAGTAACGTAAATGTTGGGGCCTTTATTATGACAGGCTTTGAGATGGTTGCAGGTTCATTAATTGAAAAAATTCCAGTTTGAATCATCCCGGCAAGCCCTGATGGATTGTAAGCCATGACATAAAAAGGATTATCTCCTGATTTATAACCTTTTATTTGTGTATGCCACATGGTATCCCTGCCAGACATTTCATAGGCAGTATCTTCAATGATCAGTTTAACAGCATGCGCTTTCTGGTCTGTTGTTGCTGAAAAATGAAAGAGCTCACCTGGTTTTCCCTGTCTGGGATTCACATTGATTTGTGTAATATTTACAAGCTGTTCTTGTTTTTGAAACACATGAAACTGGCCTGTTTTTGTTTTTCCAGACTGATTATTTTCATTATACGAAGTAATCGTGTAGGTGTTTAATCCTGTTTTATTATTGACATGATTTTTATGCCAGATGGTATTGATTCCATTCATTTCTATGGTGTCGCCATTTAAAACTAAAACAGTACGTTTTGCCATTACATCAGTCGTCACTGAAAACAAAAGATGTTCATTTAAAAAGAAACCGGTTTCCATGGGGGAAATATCTACAGAAACAATACCGGGTACAGGCACTGTGGGTTCAACAACTTTTATCCTTCCTTTTGAAGAAATCCCTGGACTGTCTTTTAGATTAAATGGTTGGACTGTAAAATGATACATTTTAGCTTCAGTAAAAACATGCTTAAAATAAAAATCTCGATAGGCGGTATTCATGGGGTAAGAAATATTATTCATTTGAAGAATCATTCGTTTTGCAGGTTTATCGGTGCGAACATGGATTGTGACAGGCTCATCGGGTTCAGGTTGCTCTGGTGATGTTCGAATCCATTTGACTTTTGGGGTGCCGGGCATGACCTCAATATGATCAATATAAGACACCCCTTTTATGTTTCGTTTGTTCACCGGGATAATTGCAAAATGCAATACGCCCATTATATCAATTGTTTGCGTCAACTGCCACTCGCGATCCTGTCCATTCATGGGGATTTGATCATTGTTCAGGATGAGATTGACCTTTTTTGATGGTTTATCTGTCATCACATGAAAAAAAACATCAGAACCGACATCACATTTTTTTGGAGAAATCTCAGCATGAATAATTTTAATGATATCCAAAGGGATGTCTTTAATATCAACGATTTGATCCTGAGCCAGACCTTGCATGCCGCGATGATTCTTTGCCACAACTTGCAAATGGACTGTCTGGGATTTATGAATTCGGGTTGTATAAAACCATTCTGTACCTTTGCCTTTAAAAATATCTTTTTGGGTATTCAAATTAATGTAAACCATTCGTGCGGGCGAACTGGTCTGGGCATGAATCAAGAAATGTTCCCCTTTGTATACAGTTTGAGGTAGGATTGAAATTTCGGAAACATCGGGAATTTCCAATGGTTTTCTTGAGATAGAAAAGTTTCCTGACTGCCTGTCTCCTTTTTCTTTTAATTGATTCAAGGCAACGATGTCATATTCAACAAGGCCGGGTTTATTTATTTGAGTTTTAAAAATCCAATCTCGCAAACTGCCTCTCATTGCGTAAGTTTCACCATTGATTTCAATAAAGACTTCCTGAGCCGTCCTGTCAGTAACACATGTAAAGATAAATTCATCATCAACATATCCATATTCTGGCCTGACATTAGAACGTGTGACATTCACTGGAGGCACATTAATTTCAATAAATCCCTGCTGCATTTTTCCAATAACACCTGATTTATTCGATGTTGCTATTGTGTAGTAGGATTTGCCAATTTTGTTGATTTTCTTGCTAAAGGACCAGTTTTGATGGTTCCCTTTCATTTTATATTTTTGGCCATTTAAATACATATGAACATGGTCTGAAGGAATATCTGTTTTGGCATAAAAATGAAAGGTTTTGCCTAAAAGGCCTTTTGAAGGAGACACACGTGAGGAAATAACATTGCAAACCTTTGGTGTGGGCATGACTGTTTCTACAAAGCCTTTATATTGATCCCCTTTAACATTTTCTTGGTTCCAAGGCGTCACGTAATACATTGTTTTGCCAATATTTTTAATGGATGCCTTGTATTTCCAAATTTTATCCATCCCAACCATCTGATAAAAGCGCCCATTCATTTTAATTGACACTCGGGATGCCGGATCTGTTGTTTCGCATGAGACAAGAAACGAATCACCCGTGTAACCAATACTCGGGTTTGTCTGGCATGAAGCAACCTGTGTTACAGGAAGACGCTTGGCTTTTTCCAAAACAAATTGCCCATCCTGATCATTGACATGTTTCAGGCGGCCATACACAACTTCACATCCTGTTTGTTTTGGAATGGGACCATGAATCAGATCAGAATTTAAAAGCGTGTCAGACAGTGCCACACGACGTTTTTTCACATTATTAAAAGCCTGTTTGAGATAATAAGCAAACAATCCTAACTTTTTAGTCTTTCTATTGTTGTCCCAAAAGCGATCATTTAAAATAAATATTTCTCGTGATTTCAGGTAGGATTTTTTGTTCAGCCAATCTTTGTATAATGTTTGAGAAATAAATGGTGGCGTTTTTTGTTTATCAAAAAGATGGCTGGAAAAATAGCCTTCTGAGATAATCACAATATGTCGCACCGCATTCAGATTTCTTTGAACCAGTGTATTGATCAAATATTTGTGACTAAACCAGTTTTTTTGAGAAGGTTCACCATCGGATGGCACCCAATAGGTTTCGCCATTTTCATCCATTTGACAGTGCCCTGAATAATAAATCAACAACTGATCTTGGTCAGTCAGGCGTTGACCTAAATCAATCAAATGTTTTTCAATCACAGCATAAGTGGGTGACGTTTTGCTGGATAGTTTAATGACTGTCTTACTCTGGAAATCATATTGTTGAATGAGGATTTTCGCCAGAGTTTCAACATTATTTGCCGGTGAATGCAGGTCTGGATAACTGGTATACTGGTTAATACCAATTAACAAGGCATAACTTTTACCCTGTTTGTTTAATTCTATTTCATAAGCATGAGATATGCCGGTTACAGCCAACCATGCAATGAACACGACAAAAAATGACCATTGATTTTTTTGTGTAATTTCTAACATGTTACCAATCCCAAAGACTTGAATGATATTAAAAATTAAGCAAGATAAATGCCAAACGTATCAGATAACAACGTAAATATTCATTTTTTTTACATTTTTATCTTATCATGATTTGTCAAAATTGCAAGGATATATTGATTTGAATTGTTTGTTCATTGTATTACATCATTGAAGCGGAATACCAATTGCAAAGAATGGTTCAAGACTAAAAAAAAAATTAGTTGAATTTCAAAACAAACGACAAGAAATATATATAGGATGCAGAAAGTGCAGGCACAAGGATTACTGAATCATGGCCTACCTTGTGATATTTTTCCCCACAATCCCCAGGCCAAAACAGTCAGATAAATCGAAACAGAAAGACCAATCAAGAAAAGTGCAATCAAGACCTTTGACATATCGCTTTGTGACATCGCAATGCTGATCTGATAACCAATACCCGATTCGGCAGAAATAAATTCAGCCACAATTGTACCCACCATTGCAAGCGTTGCACTTCCTTCAATTACAGTCAGAATTTTCTTTTGATGTTCATATGCCCGAATTTTTATTTTCAAATCCCAGGTTAATGTATTTGTTACATTATAGAACTGTTCAATATCTGATACCGGTTCGGTAAAAACGCCCACAAATGTCAGTAAAAGTGGAAAATAACAAATCATTGATGTAATTAAAAGGCGTGGTAATATGCCATCACCCATTAATATAAAAACAATTGGAGCAATGGCGACCACTGGATACGACTGAATTTGATATGCTGCTGCTTTGATAAACGTTCCAACAAATGAGTTTATGCGACTCAAAACTCCTATAACACTTGCCAAAAAAATAGAGAGTACATGACCCATAACAGCAATACCCATTGATTCAATGACAGCAGTTATGTAAACAGGCATTATTCGTTTTGCTGTGTGCGCAATATCAGCCAGTGTCGGTATGACATAATCAGATAGTCCCATACTGTATTTGATTAACAGCAGCATGGTCAATCCAATCCCATACAAAATAAGAAACTGAATGGTTCGATTATGCAGCATGAACAATCTCCAACATATTTTCTTTTAATTTATCATGATGAATATCGTTGTTCATGCAAAGATTTTGACCCTTGAGTGGAATGATTTGAGGAGAACGCCCCATTGAACGAAGCACCACAATTTGATCGCAAAATTTGCATATCTCTCTGACATGATGAGAAATATAAACAAAAAGTTTTCCTGGGAATTGTTTTTTTATGAACAGAATTATTTTTTCACGCATGCTTTCATCAACATTGGCGAGACTTTCATCCATAATCAAAACCGGTTGATCTTGCAACAGGTATCGGATCAAGTTCACTCGATTTTTTTGGCCCAATGACAATTGATCGAATTTTGAATGCATGCAATTCTCAATTCCAAAAAGATGAATCATGTGTTGCCAGGTATTCTTTCTGTGCTCTGTTAAAACAGATTCATAATGCATTTGAATCGTTTGCCATCCAGGCAGTCGTTCTTGATTGGTTGTATAGACAACTTGAGATTGGCCCAATGGATTGATAATTGTGCCCTTATCAGGCTTTATCAATCCTGAAATGAGCTTTGCCAATGTCGATTTACCTGAGCCTGATTCACCAAACAATCCATGAAAGCCAGGGCCTTGTAATTCAAAGTTTATGCCTTTTAATATCTGGTATTGTTTGTTGTATGAACAGGATATGTTTTTGCATTGTATAAACATGAGATTGTATATTGTTTTATTTGCGTGTTGCTCCTATGATTATGGGAATGGTTATGTATGTAACGCATAGGTCTACAAGTTTTGGTATTTTTCAATAACCGAGAATATACACATGTCCGAGAACGTATGTATATTCTTGGTTATTGAAAAATACCAAAACTTATAGACCTAAGCACACAAAAAATCAAGAAAAAAACGAACAATATCGAACATATTTCAATTGAAATTAACAAGTTATTAACAATATAGTTCATAAATATCAAAATTCTTGACATACCTAAGGAATGCTCGAAAAATAAGTTCCTCATTTACTTATGTGCCGTGAACGTGTAGGGGCGAACCTTGTGTTCGCCCATCGTACATAGGAACGAAAGAGTTATTAGTTCGAGGGCGAACACAAGGTTCGCCCCTACATCGGGCTGGCACATAAGTAAATGGGGAACTTATTTTTCGAGTTTTCCTAAGGAATACTTTTTCATAACATATGATTTTTGTGCATTAAGGTTGTAAACACTAAAAAAAATAAACAAAAACATATTGTAAAACGCTGAAAGGTTGTATTCATATATATATTATTCCTCAATATTGATAATCAAATCTAATCTTCCGGCTCTACCCAAACAATATGTGTTTTATTAATAAAAAAAACCCGCCCGCATCCACTGGCACTTGCTGCATCAAACAAAACAACAAAGGGCGTATCAGTTTTCGTAAATACATCAGAAACACGCTCTTTCTCTTCAATATTGACCTTTCCGCTTAAAGTTGAACCATCAGCAGTGCGAATCGTTATGTTTTTTGTATTTACTTTAAAACTCTTTTTTTCTTGTGACAAACATTCATTCATTGATTGCTCCTTTAATTATTGCTATAGACTTTAAGATAAAGATTTTGGACTGCGTTGGCGCTTCGTCGATGTACTATAGTATTATCTCCTTGCGTCGCCTTGCCAAAATCTTTATCTTAAAGTCTATATAATGTAAGTATATTTTAGTTGAGCAAAATTAATGCCACAAGCGTAAATGTTTGGAGTTATTTATGAAAGACAAACAAGGTGTTTATTACTTTCCATATGCAGATAACAAACAGGTTCGAATGTATGTTCGTGAATCTGATAATACAATTGAATTTCGACTTTGGAAATCAACAGAACCTGATATATGGGAAAAACATGGCTGGGTGCCTTACGAAGCAATACTGGAAGCAATCAAAATGTATGATCCTAAAAAAAGCGGGAATTTTGACCCTTCCTATGTATACGACCAGGCTTTGGCGAAAAATCTGTTGAAAAAATAGATTGTTCAAAGTGGCCCACTCCTTGCAAAAATTATATTTAAACAAGCAGGGGATAAAATAAATTTGTATGGTTTTATCCCTGAAGTCCCTTGAAAATAATAGATTTCTTGGGAGGCAAGGAGGTGAAAAATGGATATTCAAAATATAAATGCACTCACGCAGGCGGCAAAAACATCCCGGCAAAATTCAGCCCAGGCGCAGGTAAAAGAATTTCAAGAGTACCTGGATGCTTTTTCCGAAAAAACAAAAACGAGTGAAACATCTCAATTAAAACCTTCTGGAAATATTCAAAATGTTCAACCCATGCCATTTGTTAATATGGCATCTCCTCAAAAAGAGATGGTTGAAAAAATGGGGTCTGTACTGGATTTATTTGAAACCTATGCGTTAAATTTGAGTGATCCACATAAAACGCTTAAAGATATTGAACCCACTTTGTTGAATATGAAACAAGCGGCTGACAGTTTATACAAAGAGAATTTTTTACATTCAGACAAAGGGAATCAGTTATCTCAACTGGTCAATAATTTACAGGTGACCGCATCGGTTGAATATTTTAAGTTTCAACGTGGAGATTATATCTGAATGGGATAACCTTATCGGAGTGTTTCTTTGAATAAATCACCATATGTATCTTGAACAATTTGAATGATTTCATCAGGAGACTGTTGTTTCAAAATTTTTTCTAAAAAAGGGGTCATATGTTCTGTGCTGATCTGACGAATAATGCTTTTTACAGATGGGATTGAAGGCGGGTTCATACTGAATTCATCAATCCCTAAAGCCAGCAAGATCGGCACATGAAAAGGATCTGCTGCCATTTCACCGCACATAAAGATTTTTATATTTTTTTTGTGCGCTGCTTCTGATACAGTTTTTACCAACCGGATAATTGCTGGATGTAATGGTTGAAACAGATGCGCGACATCATGATTACCCCGATCAATGGCCAGTGAATATTGAATCAAATCGTTTGTTCCAATACTAAAAAAATCAACATAATCTGCCATCAAGTCCGATAAAATTGCGGCTGATGGCACTTCTATCATAATTCCCACTTTGATATTTTCATTAAACCGGATGTTTTCACTTGCAAGTTCATTCTTTGTTTCATCAAGAATCTTTTTGGCAGCAACGATTTCCTTTATTCCAGAAATCATAGGAAACATTAAACGTACATTACCAAGCTCAGATGCGCGAAGAATTGCGCGTAGTTGTGTTTTGAATATGCCAGGTCGTTTGAGACAATAGCGAATGGCCCGAAGTCCAAGGACTGGATTGGTTTCTTCATGTTCTTTTAAAATACCGACTTTTTTATCACCATTGATATCAAGGGTTCTAATTGTAACAGGCATTGGGTACATCAGATCCGACACTTCCCGATAATTTTCAAATAATTCTTCTTCAGTAGGAAGTTCTCTATTGGTCATATACAGAAATTCTGTTCGATATAAACCAATACCATCCGCACCATGATCCAATACCGATACAACTTCTTCAAGCAGCTCAATATTACCCATCACTTTTTTCTGTTCACCATTGGGGGTCATGGCAGGTTTGAAGCTATTGCGCATCATAATTTTTTTGCGCTGCTCATAGATATTTTTCTTTTCTTCGTATTCTATAAGGGATTCATCACTGGGATTTAATATAATAAACCCTTTTGTGCCATCAACAATAATAATACTATCGCTTGTGATAACCTCTCTTGCGCCTGTCAATCCAAGGACAGCCGGGACTTGAAGTGTTCTTGCGATAATACTGGTATGCGATGTTTTTCCTCCGAGTTCTGTAATAAATCCCTGAACTTTGTGTAATTGAATCTGACTGGTTTCAGCTGGAGATAAATCCCGTGCAATCAGAATGACACGTTTGTTAATGTTTTGGATTTGTTCTTGTGATTGATTTCCTGTCAGGTTTCGCATGATTCGATCTGCAACATGAACGATATCATTGCCGCGCTCCCGAAAGAAGGGATCAGACATATCATTGAACTTTCGCTTTATTGTTGTAGATACTTTTTTTAAGGCCCATTCTGCATTAATTTTATTGGTTTCGATCATTTTGCAGGTTTTATCGTATAGTTTTTTATCTTTCAGTAAAACCTTGTGGGTTTCAAGAATAAACAATTGCTCATGGTATTCAGGCGAGACAGAAGCAATAATATTATCCATTTCTTGCGTTGCACGATCAACAGCTTTTTTAAATCGTTCGATTTCAGTATCTAAGTCACTATCAAACAGATAGTATTGCTGCATGACATCAACGCCTTCTCGGTCTACAATATACGCTTTACCAATACAGATCCCTGGAGATCCGCCAATCCCCTTAATAATTATTTCTTGAGAGGTATCTAATGGTTTATAATTCTCCGAATCCATTTTCAATCCTTGATACAATTTCATGAAATATATATTTGTCATGGATATGGTCAATTTCAAGTGTTATTTCTGAGCCTTTTGGGCAATATAATGTCAATAGATCAATTACACTGGCAGCATCTGCACGTTGATCATCTTTTGACACCCAAACACCATGTTTTGCCTCTCGGGCAACTTCAACAATTTTGAGTGCAGCTCGAGTATGAAGACCTGCATCGTTTATTATGACCATTGTTTTTTTCATAGAACAACCATATATGACAAATTATCAATAATTTTTTTTTAGTTATTATTCGTTAAATCATCGCCTCATGGGCTTAATTATTCAACAGTTACATGAACAAAATTTTGATGCGTTTATATCATGTAAATATCTGAAATGTCAAATTGAAAAAAAATCAGGAATTCTCGAATAGTAAGTTCCACATTTCTTATATAATCAATATATAAAAATAGGTTGATTTTATAGTTCATGTGGGCTAATTAACTTAGTAATTCATATAAAACATAGAAATCTAACAATAACCATGTAAACAATAAAATGCAATCAACAGGCCGTCCAAAATGGAGGAAACCTTCAAAGGCAACAGCGGCCTTACAATAACCAATAATAAATGGAGGTCATTAATGACATCTACACAGATTCCCGGATTAAATATAATTGAGGATGCTTTTGAATACTGGATTGATTCATTCCAGCGAGGTATCCTGTTTTGGGATGCGATTCGGAAACGTGGCAATAACTATTTAGAACATTTACACAAAGGTCAGCCGCCTGTTTTAATTTTCGATTACGAGGTCATAATTGATGGCCGAACGTTAGAAAGAGCTGTCAATTATTCCCTGTCTCGAATCCTCCCGCGTGAGGGCCAAACGACAGATCCCAATAAGCGACCGATTGTTGTAATTGATCCCCGTGCCGGTCATGGGCCAGGTATTGGCGGTACAAAGGAAGAATCTGAAATTGGTTTGGCTTTAAAGGATAGTCATCCTGTATATTTTATCTTTTTTTATACCGATCCTGTCCCAGGACAAACCTTAGCAGATGTCAAAAATGCTGAAATTCACTTTCTTGAAGAAGTGAGAAGAAGGCACCCCAAAACGGATGAACCTTCGGTGATTGGAAATTGTCAGGCAGGATGGGCAACAGCTTTGCTGAGTGCCGATCGACCAGATATAACAGGTCCTCTGGTTTTAGCAGGATCTCCATTATCGTATTGGGCAGGTGTTGATGGTTCCAACCCCATGCGATACCGCGGTGGACTTTGTGGCGGGGTCTGGTTGTCATCGTTTTTCAGCGATTTGGGAAATGGCACCTTTGATGGCGCCAATCTTGTATTAAATATGGAATTACTAAATCCTGCCAATACAATTTGGACCAAGCAATACAATCTATACAGAAAAATTGATACTGAAGAACCGCGCTATTTAAATTTTGAAAAGTGGTGGGGCGGATTTTTCTGCATGACATCTGAGGAAATTCACTTTATTGTTGACAGTCTGTTCGTTGGCAACAAGCTCGAACAGGGAATGAAAATGGAAGATGACAGCGAAATTGATCTGAAAAATCTTGATGATCCGGTTGTTGTATTTGCATCACAGGGTGACAATATCACGCCGCCCCAGCAGGCGCTTAACTGGATTATCAAAGTTTATGGCTCTATTGAAGAAATCAAACGTCGACAGCAGGTGATGGTTTACATGGTGCATAAAAAAATTGGGCATCTTGGTATTTTTGTTGCATCCAGTGTCGCTAAAAAGGAACATAAAGAGATTATTGGCAGTATGGACATGATTGACTATCTCGAACCCGGATTATATGAAATGGTTATCGAACAGGGAAACAATGAAATGGTCATGGCAGAAAATCGGGTACGTTTTGAAGAAAGAACCTTTGATGATATCATGACTCTGGATGATGGCATGGAAGATGAGTTAGATTTCGAACCTGTTGCGTTCTTATCTGAAGTGAATGATAGTGTTTACAAGGCCTTTTTCAGTCCAATGGTGAAGATGACCACAACAGAATTTACCGCAGAATTTTTAAGACAATTGCATCCACTACGTGTGCAAAGATATCCTTTTTCAGACCTCAACCCGATGATGTTTCCCATTGCGACAATGGCATCTATGGTACGAAAATATCGTAAAACTGCATCTGAAGATAATTTATTTGTGGAACTTGAAAAACATATGTCAAAAGGGATTGAAACCTGTATGAATTTCTATCGGGATATGCGCGATATGTCTCAGGAATCTGTATTTAAGTCCATTTATGGAAGTCCCATTGTCAGGCTCTTTTTCAATAAGGAAGTACCAGAAGAAGTCCAGGCAGAACTGGATCGACAGAAAGAACAGGCCCAGAAGCAATCTCTTCTTGAAGATGAAGATGTATGGCTCAATAAAATGTCTGAAGGTAGTTTTGTTGAAGGCGCAATTCGAATTATGCTGGCGGTTGCCAGTGCGGATCACATTGTTGATAAAGCGGAATACATTGTCTCTGAATCAATCGTTCGTTCTCATCCTGTTTTGAAAAAAATACATCCATCCATATTTAAAAAGAAAGTCAAAGAACAGTCTCGTATTCTTCAAACCGATCAAGAGTTGGCAATTGATACGCTTGTCAAGCTATTGAAAACGCCTGAGGAACGTGCTGAAGCATTCGAAATTGCACAAAAGGTGGCAATGGCAGATAAGGTTTTGGCTGATGAAGAAAAAGTTCTGTTGGATCAAATCAAAACAACTTTGGGGATTTAGGCAGGCACATATTTTGTGGACAAGGGCAAACACAAGGTTTGCCCTTACAAATAATGACCAGGATAATTGAATGGACGCAATAAAAATGTCAGATACATCAGAAAACGTTTTGATCGTTGATGATCAAAGGGAAAACCTACTTGTTTTATCTGCATTGTTGAAACATTATGGATTTATCGTCAATCAATTGAACAGCGGATACTTGGCACTATCAACTGCAAAAGACCTGAAGCCAGATGTTATCATACTTGATATCATGATGCCTGGAATCAATGGCTACGAAGTGTGTCAACAATTAAAAGCTGATGATCAGACAAAAGACATCCCAGTAATATTTATCAGTGGTAGGAATCGCACTGATGATATTATCAAAGCTTTTTCAGTTGGCGGAGTTGATTATATTACCCGACCATTTCGAAAGGAAGAAGTCTACGCACGTGTGAAAACCCATATTACACTTCGGGAGTCACTTCAACGAATTGAAGCACAAAACAAAAAATTACAGGAAGAAGAAAAATCACTTCAGGAGGGCATCAAAAACTTTGAAGCTGTGTTTAACGCAACAACAGATATATTAATTATTGTTGACTTTAAAGGAAATATTATTAATGCAAATCCACAAACAATCAAAACATATGGATATACAAAAGATGAATTAATCAACATGTCTGCACTACAATTAATTCATCCTGACAGCAGACATCTTTTTGGCGAATTTGTAAATAAGATCAAAAACAATGAAGTGATACGTTTTGAATCAAAGAATGTTAAAAAGGATGGAACAGTCTTTATTGTTGAAGTTCAGGGGTCTATTTTTGAATATAAAGGACAACCCCATTATCTCGGTGTATTACGAGATATCACAAAACGTAAAGATGCAGAACAGGAACTTATTGAGGCCAAAAAGGCTTCTGACACTGCAAACAAGGCTAAAAGTAATTTCTTAGCTGTGATGTCACACGAAATTAGAACGCCCATGAATTCGATCATTGGTATGACCGATTTAACTCTGAACACTTCACTGAATTCGGATCAAGAAAATAATCTGAGCGTCGTCAAAGAATCTGCAAATCTCTTACTTGATATCATAAATGATATTTTGGACTTATCAAAAATTGAAGCAGGCAAGTTGAAATTGGAACAGATTGATTTTGATTTGCACTTGCTTCTTGACAATCTTGTGCGTATTTTTACTGCACAAGTCGAAAATAAAGGGCTTTTTATACATGTAGAAAAGGGCGCACAACTGCCCCAATATATTAAAAGCGACCAAATCAGACTAAAACAAATACTATTCAACCTGATAAACAACGCGATTAAATTTACTGAAACAGGTGGCATTACGATAAATGCGAATCAGGATTCGTCATTGTTTCTCGTATTTTCAGTATCAGACACTGGTATTGGTATTCCTGAAGATAAGCAAAAAATGATTTTTAACAGTTTCAGTCAGGCCGAGCTATCAACCACAAGAAAACATGGGGGAACAGGGCTTGGATTGACTATTTGTAAAAAACTCATTGAAATGATGGGCGGTGAAATAAAAGTGTCCAGTGTGCCAGGAAGTGGCAGCACATTTATTTTTAAGATTAAGGTGGACATTGGAAATAAAAACAACGTGCGAGCAGAGAATAAGGTTGAAAATTGGGAACAGTTGCAAAAGACATCTCGAACACTGAATATTCTTCTTGCAGAAGATAATAGAGTTAATATCAAAATTGCGAAAAAGTTTTTGATAAAGATGGGACATAGAATAGTTTCAGCCATGAATGGAAAAGAAGCGTTGGATCTCCTTTCAAAGGAACCATTTGATCTTGTGCTTATGGATGTTGAAATGCCTGAAATGGATGGATTAGAAGCCACGCAGCACATACGCATGGGGGATGCCGGGCCTGAAAATTCGAAAATCCCTGTCATAGCAATGACAGCGCATGCACTGAATGAATTTCGTGAGGATTGTTTAAAAGCAGGTATGAATGATTTTGTGTCAAAACCTGTAAATTTTTATAAATTAGGCAGTGTTATCAATAAATATTTTTCTGACTCACAAGAGTCATCAGATACAATCATTGAGAAACAAGATGAAATCGATACAAATCAGATCTTAAACAAAAAAGAAGCGTTGATACGTTTTGACAACAATGAAGAAATTTATGAAATGGTTTGCAATTCATTTTTAGAGGATACTCTTGTGGTCATGAATAATCTTCATGAGGCAATCACCAATAAAGACGATACAAACGTTTGTTTCCATGCCCATACATTAAAAGGTTTTTGTGGGAATATCAGTGCAAACACCAGTAAGGCTATCTGTCAAGAAATAGAGGCCACAGTTAAAAAGGATGAAAAAAATAATGAAAAATTGCTCTCTTTGTATAACGCACTGGAAAAAGAGCTGGATAAGGTTAAAGATATTTTATGTTGACCATAAACAATCTCCAAAGCTCAAAAAAAAGTTATTATCTTATGAATACCAAAACAGAATTTATTACAAACCCGAAACGATCACCTGATTCCCGGTCACCGCAATAACCTCAATTGCAGAGCCTTTATCAATAAATCCGCCACGTGTGACAACATCAACACGCATATCATTAATATTTGCAGTTCCTGATGGCCTTAGAGCAGATGTTGCAATGCCTGTTTTTCCTAAAAATGAATCCAGCGCCTCGGATTGAGACACCACGCCTTTTTCTCGGGACAAACTTGTATTCAATGACAATCGGGATTTTCCCAATCGTTTGAACCCCCAAAGAATAATGATTGGCACAATAATGAGATCCAAACACAAGGCAAAACTGCCTGCTGTTACAGATACACTTGAAAACAATAAAAACAGGGAATAGCCAAACAATCCTGTTGCTAATGCAGCTAATATTCCGCCTGATGGGATAAATATTTCTGCCAGCACAACAATACCTGCCGATAGTTGAAGCAGTATGGATAAAAGTATTTCATTCATATTTGTTTCACAATTATTCTCACACCTTTAATATTAATAACACGCACCTCGCTCCCTTGAGGAATAAACTCACCTTGCGTAACGACATCATAGAGCTCTTTTCCAACAGTCATTTTTCCAGAAGGTCTTAAAAGGGTTTGGGCAATTCCCATGTCACCAATATCAGGGCGTCTGGTTGATTGATCGGTTACATGTGCATCGGCAAGGTTTGTATCCAGGTAAGGGCCAGATACAAAATGTGATGTTTTTGGAAGTATTAAACGAAACAACACGATAGATAATACCCATGCAATAACCGCTGACCCCAAAACTTTAAGGCTGTTATTCATCATCAATTGACCTTCCCAGGGCATATTTGGACTGGGAATGACAAAATCCTGAAAGCTAAAAATTAATGCCAGTGCAATACATGCAATGGCGCTCAAGCCTGATATTCCAAATCCAGGAAATACAAATATTTCAAATCCCATCAAAATGATACCCAATGCAATGAGAAGTAATTCCAAATGATCAGACAGGCCCACAAAGTACTGTGCAAAGAACACAATCCCCAAAACAATGAGTCCTATAATACCAAATACACCAAAACCTGGAGATTTAAGTTCCATATACATTGCAGCCATACCGATCAGCAATAATATGGATGATACAGAATATATCCATCGAACCATTTGCTCTGACCAGGTTTCTTCAATATTGATAACAGGTTGATCGGATAATGATAAGTCTTCCAGAATGTCTTCAACATGATGAACTGATTTTTTTGAAAATCCCAGTGTGTGCGCCTCAGTATCATCCATTGTTAATAATTCATCTTTAGGCACGATGGTCTTTTTTTGTTTGATTGTTTCTTTTTGCTGATCAGTCAGATCGTTGTAGGCATGTTGATCCATATACACAACATCATCTGTGTTGTATACGATTTCATACACCGCTTTTTCAGAAGATACCATCGCCTCTGCCAATAATGGGGGATAGCCATTTTTTTTGGCAAGTGCTCGAAATTTTGCGCGGAGCGGGGATTGAAATTTTTCGCCCAGCATTTGAGGCCCATCAGAATCATATGTAATAGGGGCACAGTCTCCAATCGTTGTATGGGGTTTCATATAAAGTACATGACAGGACAGGGTAATCAGTGCTCCCGCAGAAATAGCTTTATTGGTAACAAAAGCAACTGTTTTTGCATATTTGACGTTTGTCATTATATCAACAATATTAAGCGCCGCATCAACACGTCCGCCAAAAGTGTCCATTTTGAGAATTAAAACAGCATCCGGTTTGTCTGCGATTTCAAGCAATCGTTTTACATATGCTGCCATTGCAGGCTCAACATCTCCTGTAATGCTTCCTACATATACAGTTGTTTGTCCCCAGGTGATTACAGGACAAATGAGGATCCATAAAAAGATATTGATCATTTTTTGCATGCGTAAATCCTTTGTTCAAACGTTCAAACGATTGATATTACCTGAGGTCATTTGGTGAAACCCGAGTTGTCTGAATGCGAACGCCGATCAATCCACTATCTAAAATATAGCTATATCGAGATCCATCACGAATAAGAACCAACTCGACGCGCTGTTTTTCTTTCTTTTTTTTTTTTACAACTGAGACCAGTTGCGAGGCCGATTTGATTGGCACAGAGTCGTATTCAACGATAATATCGTTTTTTTGGAAACCATGCACCTCAGCCTGACTTCCAGGAACAATATCAAGCACTTTTACTGCAATAACAGTTTTTTCTTCATTCTTTGACTGTGAATGGCCAGGATTATTTCCAGGCTGCACGTATCGCGATTTCCCTCTTGAATAAATCAACACATGTGCCAGTTGATCTCCATTAAACTCAAACACGTAACTTTCAACATCTAAATATCGTAACAATCTTTTGATAGATTCTAATATGGGCCCTTTGGCTTTATAGGTAATGCGCTGCTCTGCATGATATTTTAATCCTGCAATTCGAATGCCGCATTCTTGATATAACAGATCTTCAAGTTCGCTGAGACGTAATTCCTCTGCATTGCAAATCATGATGTCATTTTCACAAATAATGGGAGCGTTTTGTGTATTGGCACGCGACTGAAAAACCATTAAGAATATGCATACAAATACAGTTATTCCAGTTCGGGTCACAAAAAATAAATGATTTTTGATAATCGAATTCATTTTAGTTTGATGTATCCGAATTTATTTGATTTCTTATTTTCACATTGTCATCAATCAATCGTTTAAAAATTTTAAGTTTTTGGGGATCTTTGGATGCTTTAGCCGTCTCATTAATCAATGCGCTTAATGGGATATCTTTTGGAGTAACAGCCCCAAGGTATTGTGTTTCAGAAAGTTTTTTCTCAAGCATCTGCATTTTTGACAAAAGGCGATCATTTTCCTTTTGCAGATGCGTTAATTCTTCCTGTAGCGTCTCATTTGACTGTGTGAGCTGATCGTTAATCTCATAAATATTCTCAAGATCTTCATACAAATCCAGTTGAGATCGGGGGGCTTTACGAATAACCTGCTCAAGTGTCGCCAGGTTGTCCAGACCGGTTGAAGAAAATTTCCATGAAGTCCTTAATCTTTGGGGCATCGTATCAGTCAATCGTGCTTTTGTTGTCATTCTCAATAATGATGCCCTGACATTTTTTATATGCACATTGCCATATTGTTCTGGAAATTGAATACTGATGTCACAATCATGAATCAATTGTGCAGTTTCATCCGGGCACAACAATTCGCAATCCATGCTGTCCATTCCCACATTGATCAGGTTGGCTCGGTAAGTTTGATTTCCAATATGAATGTCTGCTGTTGTCTTTGGAATGATAAATCGCATATACCGATCTGGCATTTCAGGATCCAAAACAACCCGGGTAATCTTTCTAAACTGATGAAAGGTGCAGGGTATGGTCAAATAGAACTGAATGCCTCTGTGTTTATATCGGTCTTTTTGACGCAGTGAATCTGTTGCAGACATCATCACAAATGGTGTATTTAAATTGACTTTAGACGCACGCATTTGATCAAAGATGTCGAAACCATTCAGCCCTGCCATTTCAAGCCCTGAATAAATCAAATGATATTTTTCTTCAGAAATTTTTTTCAGGGCCTGATCATCAGGAAAAAAAGTATCAATCTCAACCGGTCCATACAATCGCACCAAAAACTTTTTTATAATCTTGAGAATCACTGTCGCATTATGAATAATTAAAAAACGATAGCGCATGAGAAAACCTGTTCATTACATGACAGTTAAAAAATCCGAAGATTTTTCTGCTTTTGGTAATAATCAAAAATATCAGTCAAAGAATATCGTGGTTTGAATGAATAGGTATTTTTAAACAGGTTGCCATCCAAAACAACAGGATATTTGTAATAGTTAAGTAAATAGTCAGGAAATTCTTTGATATTCATTCTGCGAACGATTTGTCTTGACAATGATGGCGGAAAAGGTGGAATGGGAACAGGTACACCGCCAGCCATCTTTATTGCCTTTTGATAGGGGAGCCAGTCTTCAGTAACCACATTATAAACCCCTGGTTTCGGATTTTCATAGGATAAAACAATTGCTTCAGCCAAATCATCAACATGGATAAACTGCATAATCGGCGAAAACCCCAACAGACATGGCACATATTTTCGATTCAGTAACAGGCTGACAGAATTTTGTATGCCAGGCCCCAAAATATTACAGGGTCTGAGAATTGTTGTTTTCAACTCTGGATTTCTCAGCATATAAAGCGCTGACAGGTATTCAAGTTCAACAGCATCCGCTAAATGAGATGAATTGTTTGAAGCTTTCATGGGAAACATTTCATCAATCAATGATGGATTATAAGGATGTGCGCCATATACATAAAATGTGGATAAGACAATAATATTGTTAACGCCATATTTTAAACTCAAGTCAAAAATCTTTTTACTGCCTGTAACATTAACATTGTAACGTCGGCTCGGCGTATCTTCATATAATAAAATTCTTCCGAGATGAATGACGCTATCAAGTTGATGTTCCCGAAATACCATTTCAAAACCGCGTTTTGAAAAATCAATTCGATAATTGATAATGGTATCATCATAATAGGTGCTTTCCTTGAAGCCCACACCAATAATCTCATATTCTCGTCGGAATTTGAGTTTGTTGATAACACGCTGGGCCAATGCACCTCCTGCGCCTGTAACCAAAACTTTTTTTTTCTTAATGTTCTCCATTACAAAAACCTCTTTCCTCTTTGTTTTAAGCCTTTTTGGATAAGAAAGTTAATTTGTTTCTTAACATACTCTACTTTTTTGATCATTTCATTTTCATCATCAATATCGCCTTCCAGATAAATAGGTTCGCCAAAATTAATAATCACTTTTGCTGGAAAGGGCCAGGGAAAAGCAATGGGAACATAAGGTATGGAAAGTAATTTTGCTAAAGGATCAATGGAGCCCATTGATGGCATGGTTTCCTCACATCCAACAACCCCCACCGGTACAATGGGGCTCTTGGTCTGAACAGCAATACGAACAAAACCAGTTCCCATGTATTGAAGTTGATATCTCATGCGATAGGGTTTTCCTGAACCACGCACACCTTCAGGGAAAACAATGATAATTTCACCATTTTCAAGCATTTTAATGCAATTAATCGGATCTCCAATTATTGCGCCAACTTGTGTAAGAAACGTATATACAAAAGGAACTGTGGGAAAAAAACGTTCAATCATTACTCTGGGCGCACGCGGACCACCTGGGTTGGTTGCCAATGCTGTGGCAATGAGTGTGCCATCAATGGGAAGCTGGCCACTATGGTTTGATATTACAAACGCACTGCCATCTTTAGGAACATTCTCAAGGCCATAGCTTTCTACTCTAAAATAATAATCATAAATTGCTTTTAAAACTGCCAATCCGATTTCAGCAGTGCCTTGATTGTAGCCCCAGGGATCATATCCATGATCCCCCATTTTTTTAGGCATCATCTTGACTAGTTCTTTAATTTCATCAGTTACTAATACCTTGCTAAGCATTTCAGGCATAAGTTCGGTAGATTGAACCATCCCTTCACGCATACGTTGCTCGCCTTTCTGGATCATTGATAATGAGCGACCCATGGTATTGGTAAGTGCTTTTAGTCCTGTTCTGATCATTTTATCTCCTCAATGTTTTGAGATCAGTCTGTCTGGCATAGATAGACCGATTAGAATTGTTACAATCTGTCCTGTTGGGGACATTTGTTGTATTGATATTTATGAGACTCCTATCTTGGCCGAAATCCATCAAAAGACTTTTTATCGGGCAGATATCCATCCGCATTATAAAATTCAATAAATCGGTTGAGTTCAACTTCGTCAATTTCCCAATCTGGCGTAATATCATCATGCGCAAAGTCTGAAGAATGAAATGGGCACGCATTTAAGGCATCCGATTTTTCAGGTGCATAACCATCTTCACTATTGTTGTCACAATGATATCCACCCGCGTTGTGTAATTGAATTAAACGAAGCATTTCGCTGATATTGATTTTTAAGTCTGAAGGATTGTAATCCCCTGCATGATATATGATTCCTGAAAGCTTAAAAATGATGTACAGGGCATCTTCAATCAATATCTTTTCTGAATCAAGCGAAGCTGAAGGATAACAAATTTCTGGATTCATATTGGCAATCATCTGAAGTGCAATAATTAAATCATTAAGAGACAATACACCATCACCATTAAAATCGGCCACTTGTTCTGGTTGATATTGAGAAACATTTACCATAAAACGACTTTCATCAATCAACGCGCCATCAGACACAGTTACAACAATCTCACCTTTTCCACTTTGGTGCGGTGCGGGTTGAATGGTGAGAAATCGTTTGCTTTCTGTTCCCTGCAAGAGAAAAGAAGATGGCGGAAACAAAGACTGGTTCTCTGATAATACGCTGACTTGAAGTTCATTGGGCAAATGATCAATATCAGAAATAGTAAAGGCAATGGGTTGCGATGGGGTATTTTCAAGCAAGATCAAATCAGAAAAGTTTGAGATTTCAGGCGGGTCATTAACAGGTTCCATAATGATTTGTATTGTGGTGGATGCCACTTCAATGTCATTGTTTTCCAGTTCTCTTGATTGACAGGAAACCTTCAAGGCAAAGTCTGTATGATCATTTGGCGGCGGCACGTATTTCAGAAACAAATCATCAGTTGTTTCAAGTGTCCAACATGGATCTTCAAAAATAGCAGGGGCTGACAATGCCCCTCCTGGTGGCAGACCTGTCAGACAAATATTTTCAAGAACTTCCGATCCATCCTTGTCCAGCAGATGAATGCCAAGGGAAATGAATATATTCGGCCTGTCTTCTTCGCCATGAATGGGCGAAATATATGAGATAAGCGGATGATTCGCAACAGGCGCGACATCAACCTGAAACGTTGTCATTGTAACATCATATGAATCTGAAAGGGTCAGTGTAATTAAGGTACTGCCAGATTGAAATGGGACAGGTTCGATAGAAACAACATAATCTGTGCCTGTATATGTTATGTTGATATTTTCATCTGGAACCAGTTCAGTATTGGATGACTGTGCAGTGATATCAAGCTGACCAGAGATTGTTTCCAGATCATTGGCTTTGATAATGAATTCATGTAATTGATCTTCTGAGATCTGTTGTGAAAGAATCGGCTCAAAGGTGGGCGGTGTGTTGATCAAAATTGAATAACTCCTGGCAACATCGAAGGTGTCTGTGCTTTCCAAATGCACATACCTTTCCAAAGGTGTAAGTTGCGCACCTTGTGCAAGAATTTGAATATCAATACCTTGATCTGTATCCAGATTGAAACCATCAGCATCAAAAAAATTACTTAAATTGACAACCGCTTGTTCTGATATACCATCACCGACAATGGCAGAAACCGGATACATTGCCAATGGAGATTGTGCAACCATCAAAAAACCATTTGGATTGAAGGATTCATGAGATTGCGGAAAATGGACAATAAGTTGTGGCGCATGGTTAATGAACTGCGTTTGTAATGCGGTGGTAACAGAGTATATTTTTGGGTCAGGTGACACACTAAAATAATAGGTTGTTGCGGGCAAACAATGAGAAACATCGATTTGGGAAAAATTTAATGCGTTCATTTTTTGCCGCAAGGATTCATTTTCCTGGCGGATTTCCCATGAACTTTGATTGGAATCCGAATGGGCATAAAGGGGATAAGAGTTCATTTGAAATTGTTCTGTAATTTCATAGGTTCCATTGGAGCTGATATAAATAGAGATATCTGATATTGCAAGTGCCCCACTGTTGATCGTAAAAGATGCAGGAGTAACATCAGATACAAATACAGGCGGCATCAGTGCATATGAAGCGGGTTTAATCAATATAAACCCCGCAAAAAAACAATATATACTTAGCAGTGAGATCCTTAAGAGTGCCATATAAAACCTTAGTTATATAAATAATATTTTTTATCTATAGCTTTTATAACATCTCGAACTTTATCATCTTTTTTAGCAAGTTCCTGAAAGATTTCGGCCAATTTTTTTACATCATGAATTTCTTTTTTCATTTTTTTTACTTCATCTTTCTCTTTTTCCATTTTTTTTTCTCGTCTGTATTCAATCAAAAATGGCGTACCAAAAGTAACAGCTATTAATGAAAGAAATAAAAGTTCCAGAAAGCTAATACGTTTATCGATCTGTTCAAATTGTCTGTTCATAAATTGAAGCATTTCTTCAAAGCGTTTATCTACGCGTTCAAAGCGTTTATTAACCTGTTCAAAACGTTTATCAATCTGTTCAAAACGTTTATCAACCTGTTCAAAACGTTTTTCAACCTGTTCAAATTGGCTTTTCATAAAAAAGAGTATTTCTTCAAAGCGTTTATCAACCATTTCAAAACGTTTTTCAACCTGTTCAAAACGTTTTTCAATAAGCTCATAATTCTTATTCATTTGCTTGATTTGTAAATCAAATTTTGTATTATTTATAGACTGGTATAATTCCATCTTTTCCAATAACAATTTATTGGAGATTTCTTGTATCCCTTGATCATTTTGAGCATATAATAATGAAATAAAACAAAACAAAAAAACCAGGGCATTTGTAAATCGAATCAATAAATACATGTTAACCTCCTTATTCCATTAAGTGGCATATAAAACCTCATTGAGTTTGAGCTGTTTGAGAAGAATGAAAGGACAGTTCACCCCCTGTTAAAATTACAAAATGCTTAATCCCTGCGGATTTCATTCGATGTGCCATTTGCTCGGATGCGCCATCACCGCTGTCAATAAGCACAAACAATGATTGATGCCGCTTCAAACGATTGTCACGAAAAGGGGAATGCACAACTGGTATATTGGGATATCGATTCTGTATATCAGACAGGGATCGACTGCGATTCTCCTGGTTTCTGATATCCAGAAGCAAGATATCGGTTCGTGTGTTCACCATGTTTTCAAAATCAAGGAATGTAATATATGGGAATTCTTCTCTCATCATGCCAGAAGTTTTCGTAATTGGATAGTTGCTTGCTTTCCATTGCAAAAATCCACCTTCCAGGGCTTCTGCCCGAATACCTTCTTTGTTGTCGAGTGCAGAAACAGCCTTTCTGAGCGTCTCCTGGTTCAAACCATCACCATACACAACAACATGCTCAAGTCCGGGTAATTTTTTGTAGGGGCATAAACGTGCAGGAATGTTGATCGCACCTGGAATATGGGATTTTTGGTACTGTTCTGTTGAGCGGATATCAATGATCGTTATCTTTTGATTGTTGATAATTCTATCATTCAATGATGAAAGGGTCATTGCATTTGCGCTGTGAATTGCTAACAAAACAAATATGTAAATAACGTATTGAAATTTCATAATGATAATCCTTTAGTTATATAAAGAATATTTTTTATCTATAGCTTTTATAACATCGTGAACTTTATCATCTTTTTTAGCAAGTTCCTGAAAGATTTCGGCCATTTTTTTTACTTCATGAATTTCTTTTTTCATTTTTTTTACTTCATCTTTCTCTTTTTCCATTTTTTTTTCTCGTCTGTATTCAATCAAAAATGGCGTACCAAAAGTAACAGCTATTAAGGAAAGAAATAAAAGCTCCAGAAAGCTAATACGTTTATCGATCTGTTCAAATTGTCTGTTCATAAATTGAAGCATTTCTTCAAAGCGTTTATCTACGCGTTCAAAGCGTTTATCAACCTGTTCAAAACGTTTATCAACCTGTTCAAATTGGCTTTTCATAAAAAAGAGCATTTCTTCAAAGCGTTTATCAACCATTTCAAAGCGTTTATCAACCATTTCAAAACGTTTTTCAACCTGTTCAAAACGTTTTTCAATAAGCTCATAATTCTTATTCATTTGCTTGATTAGTAAATCAAATTTTGTATTATTGATAGACTGGTATAATTCCATCTTTTCCAATAACAATTTATTGGAAATTTCTTGTATCTCTTGATCATTTTGAGCATATAATAATGAAATAAAACAAAACAAAAAAACCAGGGCAATTGTAAATCGAATCAATAAATTCATATTAACCTCCTTATTCCATTAAGTGGCATATAAAACCTCATTGAGTTTGAGCTGTTTGAGAAGAATGAAAGGACAGTTCACCTGTTAAAATTACAAAATGTTTAATCCCTGCGGATTTCATTCGATGTGCCATTTGATTGTTGATAATTCTATCATTCAATGATGAAAGGGTCATTGCATTTGCGCTGTGAATTGCTAACAAAACAAATATATAAATAACGTATTGAAATTTCATAATGATAATCCTTTAGTTATATAAAGAATATTTTTTATCTATAGCTTTTATAACATCGTGAACTTTATCATCTTTTTTAGCAAGTTCCTGAAAGATTTCGGCCATTTTTTTTACTTCATGAATTTCTTTTTTCATTTTTTTTACTTCATCTTTCTCTTTTTCCATTTTTTTTTCTCGTCTGTATTCAATCAAAAATGGCGTACCAAAAGTAACAGCTATTAAGGAAAGAAATAAAAGTTCCAGAAAGCTAATACGTTTATCTACCTGTTCAAATTGACTGTTCATAAAATGAAGCATTTCTTCAAAGCGTTTATCTACCTGTTCAAATTGTCTGTTCATTAAATGAAGCATTTCTTCAAAGCGTTTATCTACGCGTTCAAAGCGTTTATCTACACGTTCAAAGCGTTTATCTATCTGTTCAAATTGTCTGTTCATTAAATGAAGCATTTCTTCAAAGCGTTTATCTACGAGTTCAAAGCGTTTATCTATCTGTTCAAATTGTCTGTTCATTAAATGAAGCATTTCTTCAAAGCGTTTATCTACGAGTTCAAAGCGTTTATCTATCTGTTCAAATTGTCTGTTCATTAAATGAAGCATTTCTTCAAAGCGTTTATCTACGAGTTCAAAGCGTTTATCTATCTGTTCAAGGCGTTGATCTACCTGTTCAAAACGTTTTTCAATAAGCTCATAATTCTTATTCATTTCCTTGATTAGTAAATCAAATTTTGTATTATTGATAGACTGGTATAATTCCATCTTTTCCAATAACAATTTATTGGAGATTTCTTGTATCTCTTGATCATTTTGAGCATATAATAATGAAATAAAACAAAACAAAAAAACCAGGGCAATTGTAAATCTAATCAATAAATTCATATTAACCTCCTTATTCCATTGAGTGAGTAACAAATCAGGGTACGAATCAAAAAAAATAATTAATCAGGATTATCCATGATTTAATCACGTTTTTCAAGAATATTTTTTCGCATTGACCGCAATGATTGCACTTCATTACATACAGTCTGGTATTCACATGAGGCGCAGTCCAAGCTGACCTCTTCATGCATTTTCATCATGGCCCGCACATACTGGAATACATGTTGTGATAGGGGGGCCAATTGCTTGATAAAGTTTTCATCGGTAATCAAAATCACTTCAACAGCCATGACATAAGGTAATTGATTATATAAATCAATCCATGCGCTGCCAAGATCAAATAGAGATAAGCCTTGTTTTAGGGCATCCTGGCTGATGCGGCTCCATTCCCGCATTTGTTGTGATGCTGCCCGCATCATATATCCATTTAAATTTAATTTGAAACGATGCAGATCTAATTCTTGATATCGATCATATGTGTTTTCCGAATCAAAACCTGTAACATTTAACATTACAACTTTACCAAAAGCCATATGAATATCGGAAACTTCGGTAATATCATTTCCAATTAATGTAATCTGATCATTTTCTATTGATTTTTCAGTCCAAACAATAAATGCCAGAGATGTATTCTGCGGATGTCCCAATTCTCTGCCAACATTTTGTGTTAAGATAATTTCTTTTTTATCGCTGTTATTGATAAAAGGGGTGTATTGCCTTTTGCTTTGCCTTCGAATATTCGTTTGTGAAGTCTGCTGGATTCGTATTTGTAGTTCATTTATTATGCGATTAAATGGCATATCTGCTTGTATCCTTACGTAATGGGCTAAAACAGGGCAAACAATTATATTTGAAAAGTCCTATGCATTGTCAGAACCATTGAACAATCCCGCTTGAATGATATTAAAAGCCAGACTCAGTGTATTTTTTAAATCAACGTCATACGCAAATGTTTTTCGACTTTCTTCCCACAATGCCAATCCTGAAAAAACAGCCCAAACGACATATGCAATTTCTGTTGTATCATGATCTGCAAAAGTCCCATCCTTAAGGGAGTCATCGAAAACCATCCCTATCGTTCGAATGGCCTTTCTGGATAGACGATTTATTTCATCAAGCAATTCTGAGGACAGATTTTTAAAAGTCTCGCTGGAGTGCAAATGAAACATATTTCTTAGAATCAGTGGATCAAACTCATACACATCATACAAGGCTTCTTTTAAGGAAGCAATCTTTTCCCTGATACCAAGTTTTTGCTCATTGTAGACATGTTCGACACGCATTTGAAGATACTGCAATATCCGCAAAGTCAGCGATGCACATAACTCATCTTTATTTTTAAAATAAAGATAAATTGTTCCTGCACTTAACTCCGCCTCATTGGCAATATCTTCCATGGTCGCGCGACTATAACCTTTATCAGAAAAAACACGCCGGGCTGCAACCATAATCTGTTGCCGGCGTCTTTCTTTCTCTCGTTCTTTTCTTTCTTTTATACCCATAATTATGAATCCAATTCATTTTATAGTGTTTTATTAAGGATTTTAAGTTATCTTTATAATATAAGGATCTCTTCGTCAAGAAAAAAACGTGTCAGGTTATTGTCAGCAAATTAATATCTATAATGATCCGATTTATAGGGGCCTTCTATGGGCACCCCAAGATAATCCGCCTGTTTTTGGGTCAATGTTGTTAGAGAAACCCCCAAACGATTTAAATGCAATCGGGCAACTTCTTCATCCAATTTTTTGGGAAGTGTATACACGCCAATTTCATGATCATTTTGCGCCAGTTCAATTTGCGCCAGAACCTGATTGGTAAAACTGGAACTCATGACAAAACTTGGATGTCCTGTCGCACACCCCAAATTAACCAGACGCCCCTCTGCCAAAACGATAATGGATCGACCAGATTTCAATGTCCATTTATCCACCTGGGGTTTAATGTTCTCTTTTTTACAGTCAGATGTTGTTTCAAGGTATCGCATATCTATTTCGTGATCAAAATGGCCAATGTTACAAACAATCGCCTCATTTCTCATTTGTTCCATATGCTCACCACGTATTACATTGCAACAACCTGTCGTAGTTACGTAAATATCCCCAATGGAAAGCGCCTTTTCCAAAGTAGTGACCTCAAAACCTTCCATTGCTGCCTGAAGTGCGCAAATGGGATCAATTTCTGTAACAATCACGCGAGCTCCAAAGCCTTTCATGGATTGGGCACATCCTTTTCCCACATCACCATAACCGCAGACAACGATAATTTTGCCTGCCAGCATAATATCAGTAGCCCGTTTGATTCCATCAGCCAATGATTCCTGACACCCATACAAATTATCAAATTTTGACTTTGTTACTGAATCATTCACATTCATGGCTGGAAACAGAAGTTCTTTTGCTGAGTTCATTTTATAAAGTCTATTGACGCCAGTAGTGGTTTCTTCAGAAACCCCTCGAATATGTGTTGCAATCTGCGTCCAATATGAAGGATTTTTTTGGTATCCAGCCTTTATCCGATCCATAACAATCTGAAATTCGGCATTATCATATTGTTTATCCAAAAGTGAAGGTTCCTTTTCAGCCTTAACCGCTTCATGGATAAATAAAGTCGCATCACCGCCATCATCAACAATTAAATTAGGACCGGAACCATCGGGCCATTTAAGTGCTTGTTCAGTACACCACCAGTATTCGTCAAGATTCTCACCTTTCCAGGCAAACACTGCTGCCATGCCCGACTTTGCAATAGCGGCAGCCGCATGATCCTGTGTTGAAAAGATATTGCATGATGCCCAGCGTATGTCAGCACCTAGCTCATACAAGGTTTCAATCAACATAGCGGTCTGAATTGTCATGTGCAGACTGCCAGTAATTTTTAATCCTTTCAATGGCTTTGATGTGCCATATTTTTCTCGAATTGCCATTAATCCAGGCATTTCGTTCTCAGATAATCGCATTTCTTTGAATCCCAGTTCCGCCAATTCAATATCAGCCACTTTGTATGGCAACCCGGGCTCCCATTCTAAAAAAGCCATAAATCCTCCATTCCTGACAGGATGTCAGGTGATTTTTTGTTATGCAAATGCGTAAGTGGCAGAGCCACCTGGTATGCATTCCCAGGCAGAGCCTGGGAACGAGCACCTCGAACACCACAACTCGTCTGCCATTTTTATTCATCCTGTACAATTTTCAAAATTGCCAATTCCCTGGAAACCCGATCAAACCCTGGCAAACAAAGAACACTTTTTGGAAATTGATCGGAAATCTCAATATCCGACTGCAACAACACAGCAACAATTCTTAATTGATCTGGATGCTTTTGAGACATTGTAAACAAATTATTAAATTCAACATGACATTTCTGATCTTCTTTATATAAATGATCCCACAAACAGATGACTGTCATGCATCTATTATTTGATATATCTGGATCCAGTTGGGTTAGAAAAGATCTGTTTTTTCTTTCTAAAATTTTATGTAAATGTTCTTTCTCTCTTTGAGCATCGGGTGTTGCACTAACATAGTAAACATGGCGCACTTTTTCTTCGAAAAACTCTTCCTTTTGAATACTGCTCTTGGAAATATCAATTGCATCAATGGCATGATGCATATTGATTTCATCAGCAATCCGCGACACCATGTCGGGTAAAAGTGTTTTTTCACAATGGTCGGTCATAATTACGATGCATATTTTCGAATAATTTCATCCGGTGAATGAACATTTTTTAAGATGTTATCCCTGTCTAAAAAGAGATTTCCACGTAAATCCAATAATTTTAATTGCTTTAAGTTTTTTAACCCTGAAGGAAACGATTCCAGTTTGTTTTCTCTTAAGATCAAATGCTGCAAGAATTCCAAAGATTGAATTGCATCAGGAACATGTGCAATTTGATTTCGACTAAATGATACAAACTTTAAATTTTTTAATTGTTCAATCCATTGAGGAATTTGAGAAATCTGGTTCCCACCGACACCAAGATCTTCCAATTGAATCAAAAAACGTAATGCTTCGGGTACATGCTGAAATTGATTACGTCCCAAATACAATATTTCAAGATTTGTCAAATTGGCAAAACTATCAGGTAATTCAGTCAAAGAATTCACCCGCACATCCAAAATCTCCAGGTTTTTAAATTGGCCAATAGAATCTGACAAGCAATCAATATTATTATTTGCCAGATTTAATTTATTCAGATTTTCCAGCATTCCAATTTCATCAGGTAAAGTTTTGATATGATTATATTCCAGAGATAATACTTTTAGTGAAGACAATTGCTTGAGATTTTCTGGAATGTGAGTCAATTCATTATTCTCAAGGTATAGTTCTTCTAAATGTGTTAATTGCGTAATCTCATCCGGTAAATGCGTGAGCGCCAAATTAAAAAGTTCCAGTTGGGTCGCTCTACTCTGATATGCCTTCTGAATAATGTGATTAATATTCTTGCGTTCCATGCTGTATTGCTCCATGCAAGATATTTTATTTAAAATGTTGAACAAATAATTGTTTCAACGTCCGAATACTCATGAGCGCATCAGCGCCTGAAACCGAACCATATGGATCAAATTCACCGGTTTCAAGGGGGGGCATGATCAAATAACTGGTACAAAATAAAATTGCTCGAAAAAAATGTTGCGTTGGATGGACATCAGAAACACCATCTGGATTATTTATGGGATGAAAATCACTCACTACCTGTGGATTGATTAAATTAATGATCTCAAAAACAATTTGTGCAAAATCAGCCCGGGTCAAGGGCATTTCTGGTTCAAAGCCATTATTTGAAAATAAGGATAATCCCAGCAGATTAATTAACAACACCGCTTCAATTTCCTGTTTCAGCGCATGACTGTCAATATCCCTTGCGATTTGTGGTTTTGGTTTGAAGGTGTAATTGGTATTCTTTTCAAATAATTCATGAATATCAAGATTGTGATGAAGTATATAGCACATATCGGCACGTGATATCTGTGGAATAAGTGGTAATTTTTGTTGATACTCACATAATGCGCATTGTTCAAGATTTTTAATCTGACAAATCATATCATAAGCACTTTCTTTATAGGTGCCACCATAGGATACCACTTTGCTGAAATATGTTTTTGCTTTGTTATATTGATAAACTTTTTTATAAATTAACCCCATGAAATAATAAAGATCTGGTTGCTTCCTGTATGCAGGAAGGGCATGATAATAAGCATCTTCAATTGTTTTTAATTTTTTGTTGTCCCAATGGGTTTGAATCGTATGGGTCTGAATGTATAAAAAGTAATATTCCGGGGCGTATCGTGTATGCCTGACTTTGTTTTCGATTTTTTTTAGCGCTGAAAACGCCTGATCATGTTTATTGTCCTGTAAATCGCATTTTGACAATCCGATTGTGGCTGGAATGTTATCCGGGTCGATTCGCAATATATCCACGTATTCAACATAAGCCAGATGGTATTTTTCTTCAAAGTATAATGAATCCGCATTCAAAATCTTTTTCTTGATTTGTTGCTGGACACGATCTACAGTTTTTATGTGATTTATTTTTGGTTTATTAATTATTTCAATTTGTTGAGGGCGTTTTTCTATTTGTTGAACAGGTTGAGATTCAACAAGATAATGACCGCATCCTGCAAACAATAAAATCATGAATATGGATATGTTTTTTAACCACATATATACGTTTACCTCCAATCTGATTAATCAATCACAATAATGACCCGACAATGCTTTAAAATGGTTAAATGTTCGATCAAACTTTTAAATCGTGAAGATTCGGTATTGCTAATTACGATATTGATCAGCCGGTCTCCTTTAACGCCAATTCCCTTTACAATAAAGGGCTTATCGCCAACCCGATGATGCTTGCTCGCACTTTCAAAGCTATTGATGTAAATACAGGTGCCCGATTGCACAGCATATTCTCGACTGATATACTGTGGTCCATAAACTTCATCGCCGCTCTTACTGACAATGATTGGCGCAAAACATGTTGATATTTTTAAACCTCTGGCATCAACAATCAAGCCTGAATATTTTTCTTCCTTATGCCATGAAGTCTGCTTTTGGTTCATAATGCTTGAAATAGATTCAATATATCGTATGTCATCAGGTAAAGCAAGTTGAGAAAAACCACCATTCATAGACATTTGGACAGTGATTTCAACTGTTCCATCGGAAAGATACTCTTTTTTCAACACGCGCGCATTTTCAGTCATTTGCTGAATTTGATCCTGAAAATGTTTATTTTTTTTTTGAATATCCACTGCCTTTGAATTCGAATCAATACATACATTTAATACTGTTAAATATAAATTATCAAAAGCTTGCTGAAGTGCATTTTCTTCTGCAATTTTTCTGCCGATAGGATTGCCATGAAATTTTTCCGAAGGAATACCTTTACCTGTTGAAATAATCGCCAGAGTTGTCCAGTTGATATAACCCGATTCATGCGACTCAATGACCGGTGTTTGTGCATGACCATCATTTACAATGATCCCGATATTGATTACTACGAGAATAATGATCAGCGTTACAGGTTGTTGTCTATAATCAGCCAATAAAATATTTCCTTTTTATTCAATTTAACACTCAAATGTTTTTGTATTAATAAAATAATATTAAAATGTCAATAGTTTTAGGGGTTATGATCAAGCATGTCATAAAAATTGCAATGGCATCACCCATAAAAGAGGTTTATTATGAAATTTATAAATGCGATTATCGTACTTATAATGGTTGTTTTTTTATCGGTTTTGAATTCATGTGGTCCAGGCGGTGTTGATGAAGACAACAGACGTTTGGTATTTGAGTATGATGTTAAAACGATTGAGAACAATGATACGCTGGAAATGCAGTTTTACTATGGAGACAATCATTTTTTGACGATGAAAAACACCGATGGTGTACTGGAAATTCATCCACATCCAGAGGCATCACAAACAGATTCTGGAAGTATCTGGTTTGCCCAGCCATATTTTTCAGGGGCAGTTTTGGGACATACCACAATCACGACGCCCCTTGTATACGAGAATGGTATCAACATAAAAGCGATGGGACACATTTCCAGAGGGGCAGATCAAAGTGCTGGACTCTGGAGTATGGAATTGTTATTTTCCTATGATAAAGATTTACATCAGATTTCAGCTTCAGGGCAAATGGGGCTATCTGTCACAGACGATATTTTGTATGACCACGTTTTCTTATATAAAATCAAAAGCCTGTTTTTAAAAAATGTTGTCTTATTACCATTGGATTATCAATCTGAATCTACGAGACTTACTGGCAACACTGGCTGGATGGAAAAACTAATCATCAATGGCATTGATGAATGGCTGCCCGACCAGCAATCCACCCTTGAAACAATGAATATTGATAACATGGTTCGTTTTCAAATATTGGGTGATTATTATCGACCGGATACCAGCGCGTATGGCTATGAAGCAATAGCCCCTTCATATAAACCAGACATTGATATTAATGCGCAATCTGACAATACATTAATGGGATATATGTGCAACTATGATATAGACCATCAACAGGAAATCGGGTCAACCAATATTGAAATGGCCACAAAGATATCACTTAGACCTGATGAAAACAACTATACAGTATCCATTGAGTTTACATCACGATCAATAGCGCATTTAGATGGCACATCTCAGGCCAATGCGGGTCAATCCTGCGCCTATATTCAAAATAAAAATTTATCATGGGGTGATGGTATCTATTGGGTGGATCTGGATCAGAATAATCAAACAAACCCGGTTCAGGTCTATTGTGATATGACAAATGATGGCGGCGGATGGATATTATATGCGTCAATTAATGAACCACAGGAAATTGGGCAGATTAAAGCAGCGGATTATCAATTTGGACGTTTAAGTCCAAATCTAAACGACATTGATACAGGAAATTGGATTTTGCCTGCATCTCAGTTTAATGGACATATGCAGGTGATGCGATTAAACATGGGTGCAGTTAAAGATTTCTTTATGCCCCATTCAGGCACCTCTTTTGAAAGTATGTTGATGCATCCAGATCAGCATTTATGGTATTCAACACCTTCTGGCAGCTTTATTCAGCCCAAATATGCAGACTCGGGTTTAGGGGGAAGTGAATACCTATGGCCCCGAGACTCAGTTGACAACGATAATCGATCATCATTAAGTTTTTGGGGAAGTGACAATTTTGGGGGCAGCGGGGGATGCTGTAGTCTTTCCCATACAAGTACTGACTTTCAATGGGGAAGAGCTTTTAAATTATGGATTCGGTAAGGAATAATTATAGACTTTAAGATAAAGATTTTGGACTGCGTTGGCGCTTCGTCGATGTACTATAGTACTATCTCCTTGCGCCGCCTTGCCAAAATCTTTATCTTAAAGTCTATAGAAAAAAAGTTCAAACACACATAGGCGATAAAAGCGATTGAGATGCATGAATTGCAGCACCAATTAAGCCAACCCTGGGATTAATAATGACCTTGACAGGAATATTTTTTAGTATTGAAGACATGCGTCCTTTATTATTGAATGATGTTATAAAATTATTGGTTTGAAACAATTTTAGTATTTTTGGCGCAATTCCACCCGCAATATATAAACCACCATAAGGAAGGATTTTCAATGCCAGATTACCTGCCTCAGAGCCATAGGCTTCGACAAAAAGCTGCATGGTTTCTTCACTAAGGCGATCAGTCTTTTCCAATGCCGCTTTACCAATATACTCATTTGGATCAACAGTTCTTTCATTCGACGTCAGCTCTTTTTCCCAGGTGCGAACTGCTTCTGCTATTTCTGGTGTTTCATCAGTAAAATCGGAATCTCTAAGGAATTGATATATTGAAATAATTCCCAGCCCAGAAACAACACGCTCCACAGAAACACGACTAATGTTATGTTTGGCCAATAAATATTTCAAAAGGTTGAATTCTAATGCGGATTGCGGTGCAAAATCTGTATGTCCGCCTTCTGAAGGAAAAACACGCACTGTATCCACATGGCGAATAATAAAACACTCGCCCAATCCTGTTCCGGCACCAATCACTGCCATAGGGGCATCTGCCTGGAACTTACCGGTCTGCAACGCATAAATATCATGATCTGTCAGGCCGGTTACGCCATAACCAATTGCCTCAAAATCGTTGATCAGTCTGATATGCGGTATACCAAGGTCTTGTTCCATATGTGACGCATCCAGCAGCCAGGAGAGATTGGTCAATTTTACAGTATTATTGACAACAGGGCCAGCAATGGCAAAACACGCTTTTTCAGGTGCAGGTGTTATCCCTGTTTTTTCTTCAACTTCAAGAAAAAATTGTCTGATTATTGGTACCAGATCTCTGTATTCTGCGCTGATATAACGTTGTTCATGAATGGTTTTCATCTGTGTTGATGATTGTATTGCTTGACTGGTTCGTTCCACCAGTTGAAGAAACGTCTTGGTTCCACCTATATCTCCAGCTAATATTAATGACATTTTCTTTCTCACTTATAAATAATATGCCTGTTTAGGAAAACTCGAAAAATAAGTTCCCCATTTACTTATGTGCCAGCCCTACATCGGGCTGGCACATAAGTAAACGGGGAACTTATTTTTCGAGTATTTCTTATCAATTCTGCAAGCCATATCCATATGCAAACAATGGATTGTATTTCTCATCACCAATGTTCAGGTTATCATCATCATATTTCGGCCATGTAAAGCTTAATTTCCCCTGAAAATCAAAATCACCAAACAATACATCAGCAATCCCCGCACCCTCTGATCCTGGAAGCCATGCAACAACAAAAGCATCAGAGGCTTCAATCTCTTGATTAACCACCAGTGGACGTCCACTAATAAGAATGACAACAACAGGAATACCTTTTGATTTAATATTCTGAATGGCCTTCAAATCTTCGGGATGTAAGTCACATAAATTGAGTGATGTCCCATAGAGTTCTTCACCATTTAAGGGTTCAAAAAGATCTGATCCATATTGCGGAGACATATGCTCCGGTTTGATGGCTTTGGTTAATCCGATTCCAAGGGGGTAAATGTCACCAAAGCCCTCCGCGTAAGGTTTTTCACCAATGACGACAATTCCAATATCATGTTTATCAGAATCAGCATCTTCGCCCATCAGATTTTCACTTAAACAAGCATTGGGTGCGACCTGTGAAATGCCTTCCCATACAGAAGTGCCCCCCACAATTGATTCATTATCCAAAACACCTTGCCACTCAATTGTAAAACCACCACATTGAATGCCGCGGCTGTTTGCACTTTTTCCTGCAACGATTATTCTCGAATTTTTATTTAGAGGAAGTGCCTTATTATTTTTTAACAACACTAAAGACTTGCGAACAGCTTCACGTGCAACGTCACGATGCTGTGATGACCCCAGGCATGTGGGTGCCTGTGACAGTTTTCGCTCAGCAGGTCTTGGTTTGTCAAATATACCCGCTTTAAATTTGACCCTTAATATTCGGCGAACCGCATCATCAAGCCGCTCCATAGAGACACGACCTGTTTGTACATGCGTTTTCAAATGATAATAAAATTCTTTCCATTTTTCTGTGACCATAAACATATCTAAACCCGCGTTCATGCCAATGGCAACTGCTTCAAAATAATCATCTGAAAGATAATTGATACCATCCCAATCTGTAATGACAATGCCATCAAAGCCCAATTCTTTTTTCAACATATCTGTAATCAAATACTTATTGGCATGGCATTTTATGTAATTCCAACTGCTGAAAGAAATCATCACAGTTAAAACATCCTCTTTCAGCGCAGTTAAATAGGGGGGTAAATGTGTTTTTCTAAGTTCGACTTCACTGATTGGCGCATCACCAGTATTGGCACCATGCAATGTTGCACCATCAGCAATAAAATGCTTGGCACAGGCAATAACATTTTCCTCGCTGAAATTTCCCTGAAGTCCTTTGACAAATCGTCCTGCATAACTGGTAACAATATCAGGGGTTTCTGCATAGCTCTCATATGTACGTCCCCAATGATCATTACGAACTACAGCCAGAGTTGGTGCAAAGGTCCAGTCAACTCCTGTTGCAGCAGTTTCTCGTGCAGTAACCTTTGCAATACGTTCGATTAAATCTGGATCATTCGCAGCGCCCAATCCAATATTGTGTGGAAATATAACAGCCCCTTTTGCATTGCCATGGCCGTGGATGGCATCAACACCATAAATAATTGGAATGGCGAGACAGTTTTCGTTTTCTTCCATTGATGCCGCCCAAAACGTATCATTCATTTTGATCCAGTCTTCAGGCATGTTATCTCCAGGGGTTGAGCCTCCCCCGCTCAATAATGAACCAATATGATACTCCTTTACTTCTTCAGGAACAATATATTCTCTTTCTACCTGAAGTACCTGGCCCACTTTTTGACCCAGCGTCATTTTGGAAATAAAATGATTCACCTTGTTTTCAATGTTTGACATTTGAAATACCTCCCTGTTTTATATTGTATGTTTGACGTTTTTTATTGGATGCGCCATCAAAGTAAGGAATACTTGAAAAATAAGTTCCCCATTTTTTCTTATTCTTGATCTTGATCCAGAAGAAGCAGATCAAGATCAAGAATAAGATCAAAAATAACAGTTGTTCGAAATGATTATTCGAGAATTCCTAAACGAATTTTTTGAAAATATTTATTTAATTTTTTTTACAGATATATACTCAATTTTCATAAACTGATCATTGATTTTGTTTTTACCTTCGTTATTAATATAGGACTTACAATTTTGTAAGGCTTGTGGACTCTTATCAAACTGGTTGCCTGCCCAGGTTCCGCACAATGTAATATTAAAAATCATTTTCATGTTCTTGAATTTACACCTATTTGCCTTTTCGCAGGTTTTACATTGCCATTCCTGATGAACTGCTGCGTCACATTCCATGCTTGTGTTGTGTAAAAACACCTCATTTTTCAATTGATTCTTCCATTGCATTGGGTCAGGGTTCGGACTTAATGGACCACCCTTTTTTCGAACAGGTGCATCAGGTTCCCAGTAGTAATATTGAATCGAATGTTCTTTCCAGAAACACACAAAGGTTCCTTCAGCATTGACTGAATAAAAAGGAGTTCCGCTGCAACCTGGATTCGGATCGACTCCAGGCTTGGCATTGGCACAGTTTATTAGATTTGTGGCCTTGTTCCAAGTTGTATCACACATATTCGGACATGTATGGATTGTATTATGGATCAGATGATCTCCATTAATTGTTTCAATAATGTCAATTTCTCCAGCAGATGGCCAGTCTGTTGAATTTACAGGACTTGGTGTATCGTAAAAGTGCCCAATACCTGAATATGCATCCAGCTCATTATCGTTTGCGATACGCCCCTTTTCTCTGTAAAGCCATTGATCCTGCCTGCTTCCATTTAACCACCATGCCGGCCAAATGCCCTTGTTTGAAGGCAACGTCCCCTTAAATATGAACAATAATCCTTTCATATTTTCGTTGATATTATAAAAGACTTTTGATGTCATCCTGACTGAATCAAACCTGTTATCACCATTTCTTTGCTTGATATACAGGTAAAGGCCCTCATTTTGTATTAATTTGATCATATTGGCATTGATCCATTTCTGTCGATCATATACAACATCACCTCTTGTTGGATCATTATGGGGAAAGGTCGTAAAAAAGAAATTTTCAATATTTGCCATATCAACATTGTCATTTTTAAAATCCAGCGTAAAGGTTTTGTTTTCAATAGAATCAATGTTTACTGAATTGTCTTGCTTGTTTTGTTTTCCATGGCAAGAGATCATCGTTGACAAGAAAAAGAGAATAAGACATTGAGATAAGAACCAATAAAAAGCTGTTTGCTTCTTTTGTTTTTCTGATAGAATCATCATTTTTCCTTTGATATTTGTTAAGTAAGGACTCATATTATTGTATTATCTTCATAAATAATACAACAATTTCTACTTTGCTTTTTTCCAATATATAATGCCTGGTCTGCATTTTGGATGGTGCCATCCAGTCCAACATCATTATCGTAATCTGCCACGCCAAATGTCATGGTAACTGACATTGGTTTGCCCTGAAATACAAACCGGGTCTCTTCAATTGTTTTTCGAATTCTTTCTGATAATTTTTTCCCCTGAATTGAATGGGTCCCATTGAGTAACAACAAGAATTCTTCTCCACCCCATCGTGCGGCAAAATCATCTTCACTAATTGATGTTTTTATTATGTCAGCAACCTCAATTAAAACATAATCTCCACAATCATGGCCATATGTGTCGTTAAATTTTTTAAAAAAGTCAATATCTGTCATCACAATGGAAAAAGGCGTTTGATGCGTTTGATAATTGGCAATTGATTCTTTGATTTTTTCTACCATATGCCTTCTGTTTGGCAGCTTTGTGAGCGGATCTGTTCGAGACATTTCCTGTAGTTTTTCCATTGTGATTTTCAACTTAATGTTGTTTTTTTCTATTTCATTCTTAGCGCAACGAAGGCTCTCCTCCATCTTTTTTCTCTCAATGATTTCATCTTCAAGTTCTTGATTTTTTTCCGCAAGTGATTTCGAGCGCTTTTTCACCAATAACTCAAGCAACTGATTTCTTTTTTTAATACTGATTGTTTTTATAATATAAATTACATAGAATATCAATAATAAAACGAATAACATTAAAATCTTAAACCATACCAACCGCCAGAAGGGCGGAATAATATTGATTTCTAATTGATACCCCTTATCATTCCATAATCCATCATTGTTTGATGCTTTGATTTGGAGCATGTATTTACCATCAGGAATATTTGTATATCGCCCAAAACGTTTGTTGTTCATCACGTTCCAATCTGTTTCAAGCCCATTCAGTCGATATGCATATTTATTTTCTTCTGTTTGAATATAGTTCAATGCAGCATATTCAAACTCAAAAAAGTTATCTTTCCAGCTAAAAAAGACCGGTCCCAAATCATTGAAGAAGTGTCTGTCGAAAATATTTTCACCGCGCCGCTTCAACGATGTCAATACAACTGGCGGCCTGTATTGATTTACCTTTATATTATCTGGATTAAAATAGTTAAATCCATTAATACCGCCAAAATAGATTTCACCCGAATGAGATATTGCAACAGCCCCAATTGAAAATTCATTGTCTTGCAAACCATCATTGGTGGAAAAATTTTGAAAATTTCTGGTGGTGGGATTAAACCGCGAAATCCCAAAATCAGTGCTGATCCAGATATTATTCAGATGATCTTCTTGAATACCTTTAATATTGTTATCTGGCAGGCCATCCGATTTTTTGAAAGACATAAAACGATCATTTTCTCTAATATACAGGTTTAACCCCCCGCCAAGAGTGCCTATCCAGAGTCTTCTTTTTGAATCTTCAAAAATATGCGAGATACCATTATTTGAGATACTTTCTGGTTTAACATCATGTATATATTGTTTAAAGCGATTTCTTTCCCTGACAACTTTATTCAGGCCATTTGTTGTGCCACACCACACATCTTTGTAACTGTCCTCATAGATAACCCAGACGTTATTATCGCTCAAGCCATGTTTCTGTTGATTATAATGATAAAAATTTTTGTAAATGGGATCAAACAAAGACACGCCCATGTGCCAATATCCAATCCACAGTATTTCATGTGAATCTTCATAAAGGGAATAAACTCTGTTGTCTTTTAAGCTGTTTGGATCATCCTGTATATTTTTAAATGTAAAAAAAGTGTCTGTATTGCGATCCAGACAACTCAATCCGCCATCAGTGCCAATCCATAAATCACCTTTTTTTGTTTCATATATTGCTCTTACAATATTATTCGGAATGCTTTTTGGATTCTGTGGCTCATTTTTATAATACGTATACTTACCGGTTGTTCTGTCGAACCGGTTTAATCCACCGCCTAAGGTTCCAATCCAGAACGTCCCCTGGCTGTCCTCAAACAAGCAATTGACATTATTGTTGTTCAAGGATCTGCCCTCACTGGATTCCTGTTTCACATGAAAAAAACAATTGTCTTCCCAGACATATTTGTTCAGCCCATCTCCCCAGGTTCCAATCCATAAAATGCCTGAGCGATCTTTATATAAGGTCCAGATAATATCACTTCCAAGGCTTTCAGGTCTTTTTGGATGATGCCTGAATTTTTCAATGCTGCCTGATTGATAATCCAGTTTGATCAAACCATTATTCCAAAATCCGACCCAAATATTGCCATCTTTATCTTCTGATATACCTCTGACAATATTATCATCAGATATATTAAAGCCATTTTTTTTACTTAACCAGCTTGTAAATTCACCTGTCTTTGGATTCAACAGATTTAATCCACCGCCCCAGGTGCCAACCCAGATATTTCCGCGGCGATCCTCATAAATGGTATTGACAGTGTCGCCAGGTAAATATTTTGAAGGGGAAACAGATTGTTGATCAATGGTTTGATAGTATGGATACCTGATAAAGGCATTATTCTTACGATCGTATCGATTAAGACCATATCTTTCTGTGCCAATCCAGATGTTCCCTCTTGAGTCCCCATATATCACATTGATATGATTGCAGGATAAACTCTGCTTGTTGGATTCAGAATGGACATAATGCGTTACACGCCCACTTTTCCTGTCAAAAGTATCAATTCCGCCGCCATAAGATCCAATCCATAACACGTTGTTTTGATCTTCATATATTGTTCTGATAATGGGATGGCTTACGATTCGAGGTGTATTTTCAGGTAAATGATGGACAAAAGTTTCTGTTTCTCTGTGAAATTGATTTAATCCACCGCCTTCAGTGCCAATCCAAAGATTCCCATCAGTATCTTCATACAATGCATGAACAACATTATTGCTGAGACTGTTGTCATTGCCTTCAATATTTGTAAACACTTTTAATTCATAGCCATTAAATACATTCAATCCATTTTGTGTACCAAACCACATATACCCTTTTGAATCTTGAAGTATACACAAAACATTACTTTGTGAAAGGCCGTGCCTTGTTGATAATTTACCAAACCTGATATGATCAAATGCAAGGGATGAACTGCTTATCATCATAATAAGCATTGATGTAAAAATAATATACGCTTTCATGACACCGATTTTTTTATTTATATTGTTAGTCATCTATTGTTCTTATCGTGATACCAGCAACAAAATAAAATGTTTACGCTGATACACGAACAAAACAACCATAGGAAAGCTTGGAAAAATTGGATGCTCATTTTTGTATCAAAAATAAGGTACTGTAAAAGACAACGCATGCGATATCTCTACAGTACCTTTCGCTCAAATCGAACCATATCGAGAATGGAGAAGATATTTTCAGAGTATTTCTAGGGGAATAAGAGTTCAATCTTTCTTTTTGTTTAAATACTCAAATGTTGTCTGCAAACTGATGTCAGCAGATGACGTACCAATCAGTAGATTAAAAGAACCATCTTCTACCTGCCAGCCTCCCTTCACTTCACTCCAGAATGACAAATCGTCTTTGATAATTGTCATTTCAATCTGTTTTGTTTCATGCGCTTTAATTGTCACACGTTTAAACCCTTTCAACTCTTTTTTAGGACGGCTTTCTGAAGATTCGATGTCTTGAATGTATAATTGAACAATTTCTGCGCCATCTATCTCACTCGTATTGTGAATATTGCAGCATATGATTAGGGCTTCATCACCAGTAATTGTATCTGACGACAAGGTCAGGTGATCAATTTTGAATGTGGAATAAGACAGTCCAAAACCAAATGGAAAAAGCGGTTGAATATTTTTTGTGTCATACCATCGATAACCGGTGAAAATGCCTTCACGATAATGGATATCAAAGTTGGGTGAACCCCGATTCCATCCTTGAAATTCACGCGGCAGTTCGGTTTCTTCAGGTAAAAAATTTCCATAGTAATGTGTGTCGCTTTCACGATGTTCAATTGAGAATGGAAGTTTGCCAGAAGGGTTAATTTCACCAAATAGAATTTCAGCTAATGCTTGAGCGCCATAAGTTCCTGGAAACCAGTTATAGACAAGCCCTTTAACGTCATCTATCCAGGATGCCATCCCAGCCCCGCTTCCCACTGAAAGCACGACAACAGTATTTGGATTTAAACGTGATGTTTGTCGGATGTGCTCTTTTTGCGTGTCTGATAGTTCAAAGGGTCGATCCATAAACTCATGTTCAAGCATTGTTAAGAATAGCACAGCGATGTCTGCATTTGCAATAGGATTATTGGGCACATCAAAATATGTTATTTCGATATCTTTTTTACAGGCAATTCTTTTTATCGCATCCAAATATGTAACAAGCCTTTCACCTGGATCAAAA
>Ga0272440_1000186_pt1 | contig 52199 bp, 28 predicted proteins | sample SSMMMBAug17_FD_192440 | JGI IMG/M metagenome (GOLD analysis project Ga0272440, IMG submission 192440) | Marine sediment archaeal communities from Little Sippewissett salt marsh, Falmouth, MA, United States - SSM-MMB-Aug17 | ecosystem: Environmental > Aquatic > Marine > Wetlands > Sediment ...
GACACCAGTTGCCAATGAATATGGCGCAGCGATCATTACAGTAAGAGTTACTGATCCGCAAGGTGAGAGTGCATCAAATACGTTTAATTTATCAGTATCATCTATCAATGATCCGCCTGTTATGACAAATATTGGCAACCAGACCATTGATGAAGATGCCATTGTTACAGGAATCAGCCTGACAGTTACCGATGTTGAAGATGCACTTTGCAGTTTTGATATCACAGCAACATCATCAGATCATTCATTGATTCCCAACGACAACATCTCTTATACCTGTAGTGCAGGCGCATACCATTTCACAATTGCACCCATTGCTGACAAGAATGGAACAGCAACTATCGTAGTTACGATTACAGATAGTCAAGGCCTGGCAGTATCCACCAGCTTTACTGTTTCTGTAAACGCTGTCAATGATGCCCCTGTTTTAGCCAATCCCATTTCAGACAGGATTGCCACTGAAGGAACATCATATTCATATGAAATGCCATCAAATACGTTTGAGGATGTTGATTCCGGCGACAGCCTGAACTACACAGCAAAGCAATCAAATGGCAGTTCATTACCTTCATGGTTGAGCTTTGATCCAGCCACGCGAATATTCAGTGGGTTACCCTCAAGCAGCGATGTGGGGTCAATTACGATCATGATAACAGCAATAGATGGCTCAGGGGAATCAATCACAGATACTTTTGTATTAAGCGTAAATAATACCAATTCAGCACCGGTTTTGGCCAGTCCAATTGCAGATCAAACGATTTATGAAGACGCTCTATATTTATTTACATTTGCAGAAAATACATTCCGAGATGATGATGCCGCTTTTGGAGATACATTATCCTATGCCGCTATGATGGATGATGGCAGTGCATTGCCATCATGGTTGTCTTTTAATACGGGCAGCCGGCATTTTTCTGGCACACCGACCAATGCTGATGTTGGCAATTATACTATCAAAGTCATTGCAGAAGATACACTTAACCTGACAGCAATGGATACTTTTATTCTAACAGTTGAAAATATCAATGATGCGCCACAGGTCAGCATTTTAATGGCAACAAACTTACTGGTCAATCCTGGGGCTGAAACCGGCGATATGTCCGGTTGGACAATTTTAGAAAATGGCGGCAGTGGCTGGGATCTCAGAGGAAGTCCATATATTTATGAGGGATCATATGGCTTTATTACATCTTATGGATGGTGTCGAAAATACCAGTTACTTGATCTGCTTGCTGAAGGTTTGTCAGCAACTTACCTGGATTCAGAACCTGAGGTTTTTATAGAAGACTGGGCAGGGAAAAGACAAAGTGATGATTCCTATCAGCTCAAGGTTGAATTAAGAGACGCTGTTCAGCAGGTTCTTGATTCTTATGATTCTGGTGTTGCTACGATCAGTGGCTGGACAAATTTTTCTCATACATTCCAATCATATGGCGCAGGGCTTCGATACATTTACTTTGAGCATGGCGGAAGAGATTCAGAAAACTGGTCAGGAAACTATGGTGCCACTATGGACAATTCGCTTGTCAGTATAAATATACCGGCAGACAATGCAACAATTGATGAAGATACTATTCTTTTGTTAGCATTGAGTCTCTCAGATATTGATGGAGACAACCTGACATTAAGTGCATTATCTTCAAATACAAGCCTGGTCTCTGTAAACAACATTATTTTCAGCGGCATGGGTGAATCCCGAACAATGACCATTACGCCAACAGCAAATGAATCCGGTACTGTAACCATTACTGTAGCTGTTTTTGATGGCGATCTGACATCGACAGCATCTTTTGCATTGACTATCACAGCAGAAAATGATGCCCCCATCCTTGTCAATCCACTTACCGACAGTATTGCAAATAAAGGAACATCATACGCATATACGATTCCAAACAATACCTTTGCAGATGTTGATTCCGGCGACAGCCTGACTTATACAGCAACGCAATTCAATGGCACTCCATTACCTGCATGGCTCAATTTTGATCCTGCCACGCAGATATTCAGTGGCTTGCCTTCCAATAGTGATGTTGGCACAATTACCATTACAATTACAGCGACTGATGGTGCTGGAGAATCTGTTACAGATACCTTTGAATTAAATGTAACCATTACCAATTCAGCACCGGTTTTGGATAATCCCATTGCTGATCAAACAATTGATGAAGATACATTCTATACCTTTACATTTGCAGTAGATACTTTCAGGGATGATGACATCGCTTCTGGAGATATTTTGTCTTATACAGCCATGCTGGATGGTGGCAGCGCATTGCCATCATGGTTGACATTTAATCGTGTCAACCGAAATTTCTCAGGCACACCAACCAATGCTGATGTGGGTACATTTACAATCACAGTCATTGCAGAAGATACACTGAACATGACAGCAATGGATAGTTTTTATCTGACAGTTGTGAATGTCAATGATGCGCCGGAAATCAGTGATATTGTAAAGGGTGGATCTATTATTTCAATTACCGGGCTCACAATTGATGAAGATACCATCGCAGATGCAATAACGTTTTCAATTTCAGATATTGATGACAACAATTTGACAGTATCACTGGATTCATCCAATACAACCTTATTACCTTTGATAAATATGGCTTATAATTGCATTAACAATAACTGCACAATGGCACTGACACCAGTCGCCAATGAACATGGCACAGCAACCATTACATTGACTATCAACGATCCGCAAGGCTCAAGTGCATCAAATGCGTTTAATTTAACAGTATCATCGATCAATGATCAGCCGGTTATCACGAGTATTGCCGACCAGACCATTGATGAAGATACCATTGCCACCGGAATCAGCCTGACAGTGACAGATGTTGAAGATGCAAATTGCAGTTTTGATATCACAGCAACATCATCTGATATGTCATTGATTCCAAACAACAATATTTCTTATACTTGTAGTGCGGGAACATACCATTTCACCATTGTGCCGATTTCTGATCAGAGCGGAACATCAACCATCATAATAACAATTGCAGACAGTCAGGGTAAGGCACTATCAACCAGCTTTATTGTTTCTGTAAATGCTGTCAATGATGCGCCAATATTGGCCAATCCAATTTCAAACCGAATTGCCATTGCAGAAACAACATACGCATATACAATACCATCAAATACCTTCGCAGATGTTGATGCCGGCGACAGCCTGACTTACACAGCAACGCAATCCAATGGCAGTGTTTTACCCGCATGGCTTAGTTTTGATCCTGTCACACAGGCATTCAGCGGATTGCCATCAAACAGCGATGTTGGCACCATTACCATTACGATTACCGCAACTGATGGCTCAGGTGAATCTGTTACAGATACATTTGAATTAAGCGTCAATAATACCAATTCAGCACCGGTTTTAGATAATCCCATTGCTGATCAAACAATTGATGAAGATACGCCTTACTCCTTTACATTTGCAGCCGATACTTTTAGTGACGTTGATACTGAATCAGGAGATACCCTATCATATACAGCCATGCTGGATGATGGCAGCGCATTGCCATCATGGTTAACCTTTGATATGGCAAACCGAAAGTTTTCAGGTACACCGACCAATGCAGATGTTGGCAAATATAACATCACAGTCATTGCAGAAGATACGCTGAACATGACAGCAATGGATAGTTTTTATCTGACAGTTATTAGTGTCAATGAACCGCCAGTTCTGGGAGCTATTTCAGGAAAGTCAATGAATGAAGATACAGTTCTCCATACCCAACTGACAGTTACAGATGCTGAAACCACTGATTGTAATAATCTGAATATTTCGTTCTCCTCCTCAAATACCAATCTGATTCCAGATGAAAACATCTCCTATACCTGTGGAAGCGACGCTTTATATCTATCATTAGCACCTGTAAACAACCAGTCAGGCATTGCAACGATATTCATTACAGTATCAGATCCGGAAGGTCTGACAGATATGACATCCTTTGATGTTAACGTAATATCGATTAATGACATACCGACAATATCAAGTATCGATTTTCAAAATATGAACGAAAACGAATCAATCCAGATAACATTTACTGCATCAGATATTGAATCAAGCACATTGGCGGTAACTGTCATATCAGCCGATCAGGGATTAATTTTAAACAGCAGCCTGATCCTAGAAAATAATGAGGATTTCTATACCCTTACAGTGACGCCCAATACATATCAGACAGGTGAAACAGATATCAGTATATCTGTCAGTGATGGTACTGACAGCACATCAGTAACCTTTTCAATAGCGGTTAATGAAATTCATTATATGGTCTCAGGGCATGTCGCCAACCATGTTGATATTGCCAATAGTGATCTTCAAAATGTCCTCATGACATTATCAGGAACCTATTCCTATTCTACCATGACAGATGCATCAGGTAATTATGCTTTTACAACAGTTCGTCCGGGCAGTTATACATTAACCGCATCAAAAACAGATGATATCAGTCTGGACCTGGCTGATGCCATTAAAATTTTGAAAGGTGCTGTAAAGCTGATCACTCTGAACTGTTATGAAATGATTGCTGCAGATGCCTATATTGATGGTTATTATGGTGCATTTGATGCGGCAAAAGTGGCACGTTATGTAGGCGGGTTGGAATATTGCTTAAATAATGATTGTAAATTCTGGCAGTTTATTCCTGAAGAACTCAGTAGCTGTGAAACCTGGCCCTTGATTGAAATTGAAAACGCAAGACATTACATAGACTTGAATGGGGATTTACTTGATCAAGACTTTATCGGAATTGGCTGTGGGAATGTGTCTCAGTAATTATTGATTTGCGAGTATATTATTTTCAAGGTGCTGAAATTTAAGTCAATGAATAAAAGGAGGATCTTTTGAACACATTTTTAATTGGGGAATCTAATTTTAAACGTATTCGAGAATCAAGTGCATATTATGTGGATAAAAGTTTATTGGTCGAAGAAGTTCTAACATGTCCCTATCAGGTCATATTAATTACACGCCCCCGGCGTTTTGGCAAAACAATTAATCTCAGCTTACTTCATTATTTCTTTGAAAAAACAGATCAGGATCATGCAGAATTATTTGATGGCCTTGCCATTAAACAATCGGATATTTTTACTGACTATTTTTCACAATTTCCGGTCATTTTTTTAACATTTAAGGATATTAAACATTCCACCTGGGGTCATTGTCTTGAAAATATAAAATTAACCCTTGCACGCATATTTAAAAAATTTCATTATTTATTAAAAAATCAATTTCTTTTTGATGACGAAAAAGAAATGTTTACAAAAGTAATGAATGGTACTGCAAGTGAAGTAATTTATGGTAATAGCTTACAGTTTTTATCAGAGAGACTTTGCAGATATCACAAAAAGCAGGTCATCATCCTGGTTGATGAATACGATACGCCAATTCATTCTGGCCATAAATATAACTATTACGATGAAGTCATTTCATTTATGCGTAATGTGTTAAGTGGAGGATTGAAAGATAATTCAAGCTTATTCAAAGGCATTATGACTGGCACGTTACGAATATCCAAAGAATCTATTTTTACAGGTTTGAATAATCTGGGCGTATTTCCTTTACATAAACAACGATTTAATCCCTTTTTTGGTTTTGATGAAGCTGAAGTAAAAAAAATTCTGGCAGATTTTAATCTATCTGAAAAATTATCAACCATGATCAGATGGTACGATGGCTATAATTTTGGTGGAAAAAAAATATTTAATCCCTGGTCTATCGTTAATTATATATCAAATCCTGAAAGCGGGCCAGAACCCTACTGGTTAAACACCTCCAGTATGGATATGATTGAAAAAGTCGTTACCCCAAACAATACGCTACTTCGAGAAGAGTTAAATGATTTGATCGAAGGCAAACCCATCACAAAAATAATTTATGAAAATATGGTATTCAGCGATATTTCAAATCCCAGAAGCGATCTTCTGTGGAGTTTTTTGCTTCATAGCGGTTATTTAAAAGTAATCACAGAAGTAGAAAGCGATTTAAGAAAAAAATTTGCACTTCAGATCCCAAACCTTGAGGTTCGGATTATTTATGTAGATCTCATTGAAAAATGGATCAAAAATCATGTTGATTTACGACAATTGGAAATGCTTCTGAGTTCATTAAAAAATGGCGATATCACACTTTTTGAAAAACAATTAAAAAAAGTGTGTATCGAAATAATGAGTTACCATGACTTTGCCGGCAATCCGGAAAAAGTCTACCATGCCTTGGTTTTAGGTATGCTGGTCTGGCTTTCCAATGATTATATCATCAGATCCAATCGTGAATCGGGCTATGGCAGATATGATATAATTTTTATTCCCAAAGACAAGACCAAACAAGGCATTATTATTGAATTTAAACGTATTGACGAAGATGATATTGTTGAAAATGTATTAGATGATGCATTAAGGCAAATTGAAAAAAAGTGCTATGATGTAGAATTAAAAGCGGCCAATATTCATAAGATATTAAAACTTGCAGTGGGATTTACAAGTAAAGCGGTTTATTTAAAAAAGTAAAATATGGAAAAATCATGATTCAGACAATAAGGGTAAATCAGGACGAATGTATGAATAAAAAACTAATTCAATTAATCAAAAACAACGAAGACTGGCTAATGGAAAAAATCCTCCATTATGCCATTGAAAGAGAATACTCAAAATACACCTCAACATTAAAAGAGGCCTGGCGGTTATCCATTTCTGGATTATCCCAATCATTTATCAATGGACTGGAAACAGGTCGTACAGATTTTGAATTGCATCCTGATGAAATCTACAGCAAAGATCCTATCGCAAAATTTGGTATTAACGAAGCCATTCTCCATAGAGAACGTGGGATTGATATTGGAATGTTTCTGGGATTTTTTAAATACTATCGTAAATGTTATTTGGAACTGGTTGAGGTTCATTTTGATGGTACTGAACATGCCACTTACAGCAGATGGATTGATCTTTTCTTTGACAGGGTTGAAATTGGCCTTTGTAGTGAATGGATTAATACAAAAGAAAAAAAATTATTCAAGGAACTTCAAGATGCCAATCGGAGAATGACCAATGAAAAAAATAAATATCTGACTATTTTTGAAAGCCTGGCCCAACCGTTGATATTATTGTCATCCGAGTTGTACATTGATAATATGAATCATGCAGCATCTATCCTGTTGGATAAAACCAGTGTGTCGGGTTCAAAATACTATTCAATTGATTTCTCCAAACATGATCTGACAGAAAATCATCCATTAAAAAACAAACATGTAAAAGATATGTTTCCCTGGTTATATCCAGATATTCTTAATTTTCACTCAGAAAAGCAAAAGCAAAAAAGCATTGAAAAAACAGTTCGTCTTGATAATGAGGATTGTTCGTTTCAAGTGCATCTTTCTCAAATGATGGATGTCAGTCAAAAATTTCAGGGCATTTTGATTGTTCTTGATGATATCACTCAGTTAAAACATGCAGAAAAAGCTGCTGAACAAGCCAATAGTGCCAAAAGTGAATTCCTGGCCAACATGAGTCATGAAATACGCACACCAATGAATGCAATTTTGGGGATGAGTAATCTGGTCTTAAAAACTGATCTGGATACCAGACAATTCGATTATGTGAAAAAAATTGATGATGCGGCAAAATCATTGCTGGGAATCATTAATGATATTCTGGATTTTTCAAAAATTGAAGCCGGCAAGCTGGACTTGGAATATATTGATTTTGATTTAAATCAGGTCTTGCAAAATCTTACCAGCTTAATCGCTGTTAAATGCCAGGAAAAAGGCCTGGAATTGATTTTTGTCGTTCATCCAAAAACACCCATGTTATTAAAAGGCGATCCTTTAAGACTTTCTCAAATTCTATTAAATCTTGTCAACAATGCTGTCAAGTTTACTAAAAAGGGTGAAGTGATTGTTTCTGTAAAGCCGCTAAATATTGAAACTGAAAAGGTTGAGCTTCAATTTTCAGTGCGAGATACAGGTATTGGAATGACTGAAAGCCAACAGATTAAATTATTTCAACCCTTTCAGCAGGCCGATACCTCTACAACGCGTCAATATGGTGGCACAGGACTGGGCCTATCTATTTGCAGGCAGCTTGTGGAAATGATGTCCGGTGAAATCAAACTTGAAAGTGAACCAGGAAAAGGCAGCAATTTCTTTTTTACTGCCAGACTTGTTCGACAACTTGATATCCCTCCCATAAATGAGGTATTGCCCAAAACCTTATTGCCGCTGAAGGTCTTGATTGTCGATGATAATGAAATGTGCAGGATCGTACTGACAGACTATCTTGAAAATTTAAAATTTTCAGTTACATCTGTAGATTCTGGGAAAAAAGCAATCACAACAATCAAAGAGACAATAGAGAATAAGACCAAAGCCTTTGATCTGGTCCTCATTGATTGGAAAATGCCGGAAATGGATGGGCTTGAAACTTCGAGAATCATTCGCAGACAAATTGATCCTGATAAAATGCCAAAAATTATTATGATAACTGGTTTTGGCCGTGAGGATGTGATGAAACAGGCGGATGAAATTGGCCTGGATGGTTTTCTCTTAAAACCAACAACCCAGTCCACTCTGTTTGATTCCACAATGGTAGCCTTTGGGCAAGAAGTTCGAAGTGATTATCAAAAAAGAAGTCAAGGTGAATCCTTGACAATAGATGGGTTGAATGCCATTCGGGGGGCACAGATTCTATTGGTTGAAGATAATATGATCAATCAGCAGATTGCTACAGAATGGTTGACTGAAGAAGGCTTTTTTTTATCCCTTGCAGTAAATGGTCAGGAAGCCATTGATCAGGTACAGAAACGAATAAAGGATAAATATTTTGATATTATTTTGATGGATCTCCAAATGCCGGTAATGGGAGGTCTTGACAGTACAATTGCAATTCGAAAATGGGAGCAGGACAATGGCTATTCGTCAATTCCCATTATTGCGATGACAGCAGATGCCATGTCTAAAACTAAAAATAAAGTACTTGATGCTGGGATGAATGACATTATTACAAAACCAATTGATCCCGAATTGCTTTTAAAGAAACTGGTTCAATACATTCCAGCAAAAGAACGTGAACTACCTCAGGAATATATTGACAAACGACAGGCGAAAAGAAAAAAACAAAGACTGCCATTTGATTCTCTTGCAGGTATTGATATTGATTCAGGTTTAGATAAGGCACGTCAAAACGCAAGTTTATATCTGACAATCCTGAATAAGTTTTATGTCAATCACAAGGAAACAGCAAAAGAAATCAAGGCTGAAATTGACAAAAAGGACTTTGAAAGTGCAGAAATCAAGGCGCATACTATTAAAGGACTTGCTGGAACAATAGGTGCGAAAAACCTTCAAACTAAAGGGCAGGAATTGGAAAAGGCCATTTATAATAGAGAAATATCTGCGATATATGAATTAATTGAACGTTTTTGGAATGCATTAAATGAAGTATTACAGGCGATTAAACCTTATATCAGGATAACGCCATCGTCTGAAAATAATAACACGCATTTGGAACAGGGTGATATTAAACAGCTAAACCAACTTCTCATTGAACTTTCAGCATATCTTGAAGATGCAAAGCCCATCCAAATCAAAGCAATTGTAAAAGAAATCAAAACGAAATCGTGGCCGGATAAAGTCAATTCTGATATTTTAGACATTCTGGAGCAGATAAAAAAATACAGGTACAATGATGCTGCAAGGATTGTCAATAATTTAATTGAGTGTATCCAATAGATCTTTTTCTTTTTTAGAATTAATTAAGAACAAAACAGAAACACCAAAGTTGAACGATCATACAATATTTATTGCAAGTATTACTTGACATATAACCTTAATTCAATGAAAATGGGACAATTTTTTGAAAATAACAGTCCTTATCTATGGAGGGCATCATGGATGATACAAAATACATTGTAGGAATTGATTTGGGAACCACAAATAGCGTTGTTGCATATTGTTCCATTCCCAATGATTTATCTGATGTGTCTGAGATAAAGATATTTAAAATACCACAACTTGTTGATGCAGGTAGTATTGGCAATTCTGACACACTGCCATCATTTATTTTTCATCCGGGAGAAAATGATGTACCTGATGGTGCGTTGGAACTCCCATGGGATAATGGACTTTTACATGCAGTGGGCGAATTTGCCAGAAATCGCGGTGCTGAAATTCCCAACAGATTGATTGCATCAACAAAATCATGGCTATGCCATACAGGTGTTGATCGAAATGCTCCTATTCTTCCCTGGGACAGCCCAAATGACACACAAAAAAGATCTCCGGTTCAGGCCACCGCAGACATATTAATACATATTCGCAAGGCGTGGAATCATGAAATTGCCGGTGATGATACCACCCTTTTTCTTGAAAATCAGGAAATCTATTTAACTGTTCCAGCATCTTTTGATGCTGTGGCACGAGACTTAACTGTCAAAGCAGCAGAATTGGCTGGTCTGAAAAAATTATCTTTACTGGAAGAACCACAGGCTGCATTTTATGCATGGCTGGAGCAACAAGGGGAAGATTGGCGAAATCTTATCAATGTTGGTGATCGCATTCTTGTTTGTGATGTTGGGGGGGGGACAACAGATTTCAGTTTAATCCAGGCTTCTGAGATCAATGGCGAATTATCCCTGGAGCGCGTCGCAGTTGGCGATCATTTGCTTGTAGGGGGAGATAATATGGATATCGCGCTGGCGCATGTTGTGGCTCAAAAAGTATCAGAAGACGGTCATAAACTGAATCCATGGCAAATGAGAGGTCTGTGGCAAAGCTGCCGTAAAGCAAAAGAAGAGCTTTATTCAAACAAAAAAAAACGAACTTACCCCATAACAATACTGGGACGTGGCAGCAGTTTAATTGGTGGAACAATTGAAAGTCGTCTCACACGTGAAGAGTTGAATGACAATATCAGTGAAGGTTTTTTTCCTTTATGTGATAAGGATACAGAGCCAGTGCAATACAAACGTGTGGGAATGAAAAAAATGGGACTGGAATATACTTCTGATCCGGCTATTACACATCATCTGGCAAAGTTCCTCAAGCATCATACGCAGGATAACAATCAATATCCAACAGCAATATTATTCAATGGCGGTGTGATGAAATCTCAGGCCATGCGCAAGCGAACCATACAGGCAATTTCTGCATGGAGTGAGTCCAGTAAATCAATTCGGGAATTGACCAACCAGCATTTTGATCTGGCTGTAGCAAAAGGGGCTGCCTACTACGGCCTTGCCAGAAAAGGAAAAGGAATAAGAATTCGAGCGGGTTTAAATAAATCTTACTACATTGGCATAGAGCCATCACTTCCTGCAGTTCCTGGCATGTCAATACCTGTAAAATACTTATGTGTGGCACCATTCGGCATGGAAGAAGGTTCGGGTGGGGATATTGTGGGCCAAAGTTTTGGGTTGATTGTGGGTGAAGATGTCAAATTCGATCTTTATGCATCAAACACACGAAAACAGGATGAAATCGGTTCATTTGCCGAAACTGATCAGGATGATATCAACCAGGTAACATCCATGGAAACTCAACTGGATCTGGATAATGATACTGCCGGAACCATGATTCCAATTCATCTTCAGGTGTCGGTAACAGAAATTGGGACGCTTGAAGTGTGGTGTGTCTCTCATGAGAATGATCAAAAATGGAAACTGGAATTCAATGTTCGCCAGGAAAACAATCAAGGCCAGTAGACGATGAAAGAAAATACCAATAGTAATACACACTCCAGTCTTCAGATCGAGTTTGAAAGACGTATCCTTCATGGTCTGATAGCTGAATGGAAACATGCCTCATATCGTTTGAATGATTCATTGCGCAAAAATTTTATCCCCCCCACTTTTTCATTAAGCGATATGAAAGGCAAATGGGGCTACTGGTCACTTGAGAAACGAGAAATATGTCTGAGCCGTAATCTCATACAAAATTATTCATGGGGAACTGTTCGGGAAATACTACACCATGAAATGGCACATCAACTGGCAGAGGAAGTTTTAGACGGTAGGTTTGAAAAACCGCACGGGCCTGCCTTTCAAAGGGCATGTATCTTTTTATCTGCCAATCCAAAAGCCAGTGGCAGCTACCCCACATTGGAAGATCGTATTCATTCTGAAATTTCATCAGATGAAGATCGCCTGTTGATTCGTATCCAAAAGCTCATGGCACTGGCTGAAAGCAGCAATCAGCACGAAGCTGAGTTAGCCATGACAAAAGCCAATGAATTGATGACACGATTTAATATTTCATTGATTAAAGACAAGACGAATCGATCTTATGAAAGTATATTTGTGGGGAAACCCGCCTTGAGACAATCCAGAGATACGCGCTCGCTTTCAATTTTATTGAACAAGTACTATTATGTAGAATGTGTATGGACGCCGGCATATGTTGTAGAAAAAGAAAAAATGGGCAGAGTTCTTGAATTGAGTGGGACATCCCAAAATATCCAAATAGCTGAGTATGTATACTATTTTGTTCGTAACTTTATTGAATCGCAATGGCAGAATTACAAAAAAGAAAAAAAAGTAAGCCATCATCGACGTGCAGATTTTGCTGAGGGGATTATTGATGGCTTTCAGTATAAATTAAAACGTCAGCAGCGACGTTTAATACGTAAAAGTTCTAACGAAGAGCGGGCCTTGATCAATGTTACAGACCCGGGATTAACAGATTATTTACATACGAGATATCCGAATCTTGGAACACACAGGACAAAAGCATCAAATGTAAATGCGTCTATTGTCAATGATGGCCGACGTGTCGGGAAGCAACTGGTGATATCCAAAGGTATTTCAACAAGTGGAAACAGTTCTCGGACATTAATGATTGAGGGGTAATAAACAGCGTAAAAACAAGCATATACAGAATCGTTGATTGATATTACTTAGATAATACCTGCATTTCGCGGATAACATCCTTAAGATCAATAATGCCATTACCATCAATATCACCCATTACTTCTGTGGCGTCAGATTTTACCTGAACTGTCATCATTGCATCAGTCCAGCTTTGATCAAGTATTTCAGAAGCCATAATTTGAAATGCACCGGGTTTTCCATTTCTATATTTGAATAATGCAGAATATTCACCTTCACGAATGACAACAAGAGCATTTGATTTATGCCATGCCCATTGATCATTCAGCACATAAAACCAGCCAGAATCAGGACTTTCTGTTTGAAGCCAGATTTGTGTATCAGATTCCATAATAACAGCACCACCATAGTCATCACAGGCCATGATGCGAATATAAGGGGTTACTTTATCTAAGGAAATGGGTTGGTTGGTTGATATAAATCTTAATTCTTTTACAGGGTTATCAGATATGGATGGCGAAAATGGAACAATTGTCAATGTACAATTCTTTCTTGTGCTTGAATTGATACCTCCATTTATCGTGCCGCCATCATCTTTTAAAAACACTGAAATTTGTACCTGACCATTTTCATTATCAAAAGGATAAAATTCCAAGTCACCGGTAATCGGATCAATTGTTGGCTGTAAATGAAACAAGTCTTGATTGTCAACAGATACACTAAAGGTTAATTCTTGATCAACTTCATTCGGTGCGCCGGAAGAAATATTTGTTGCCCAGTTTGTAAACACTTGCAGACCTGATGTTTCGGTAATCGTTATAGCTGCTGGTATGGAAAAAGTTGGTGCATCATTAACAGGCAAGACCTCAACAGAAAAGGTTTTAGAATACCATTTCATATTATATTGTGCATAAACAGTAATATTTGTTTTTCCAAATGAATTGTTTTTTGGATGAATCATTATTGTATTTTTATCCCTGATTATCGGATGTGGAATGATATCGGTCTTTGAGGATTCTGTCCTCATTGGAATATTTCCTGCTGAACCATTGTTCGGAATATTCAGCGAAAAAGGAACTGGTACAAAAGGATTATCTTCATAAATTATGATGTCTTCGATATCAGATATATAAAAACTATTCATCTCTACCACTTCAATTTTTATTCTGTGACAAAATTCATCCGCTATCCAAAAACCGCCTGACAAATTTTGATCATTACAGATTATTTCGTTCAAATCAATCGTCGCAATACCCGTATCTTTTGCTTTTAAGACCAATTCTACGATCGGCCCAAACTGTGTATAGACATTGTTTCCATATATGTTCACAACAGCAATGCCCTGGATTTGAAGCAATTCACTTAGAGAGTAATCAGATAAAATGCCATTATCCTTTCGAAAACCGAGTGGTTGCAAAACCTCTGAATCATAGGTGATGCGAATTCGTATATGTTCGATTTCTTCTGATATATTGGTATCATCCAGATAAACTGGTAGAGTAAGCTGATCTCCTTTTTCCAGAGTCAGGGTTTTGATTGAACTGGCATGGGTTGAATATACACACAATAAACATAACAGTACTGTTGTGATGAATATATTATTGTTTAAAATCATATGACGCTCCTACTTAAATTATGGATAATGACTGGCATTTTCATTGGACGTATGTAGAACATAGTGCCCTTCAGGCAAATTTTAGATTAGCCTAACTATTGTGCATTTTCGGAAAGCCTGTTTGATATTTGCTTCAATTACAGTCCCGCTTGCTAACGCGCGCGGCTCAGATTATAAGCTGCCGAAAATTTCTGAGCCGCGCGCGTTAGCAAGCGGCATTGCACTTGAACCAATATAAATCAGGATTTTGTTTTTCCGATATATCAAGGTAAGGGAAAATTATAAATGCATACGTGTCTTTTTTTAGAATCAGAATTTTCAGAATTAATATAATTTTTAGAATTAAGAAATATTAGAGTTGTTATATTAAACCTCTATTCTTAATTCTGTAAATTTGAAAATTCTGTAAATTCTGATTCTAATACAAAAGGCATAACTGTTAACTGTTTTATGATAATTCCCCTAACTTGTATATACGTCCATTTTCATTTATGAAAATAACCTGTCATTAATAACTAACAGATATTCATTGATAACTCAATGAAAAATCACAAAAAAAAATAAACAGGAAAACAAGGCAAATGTAAATGGCCGTTGCATTTTAAGGTTGCTTTATGCTTGTACATTTGATACTCATGTTGATGTTAAGCGCATCGGTCTACAAATATTGGTATTTTTTAAGATAATGAAAACATTCAAGATCATCGTTCCTCGTTCCCACGCAAAGCGTGGGAACGAGATTCCTGAGTTTTTTCATTATCTTAAAAAATACCAAAACTTATAGACCTATGCGATGTTTTTAGTTAGAAATCACTAAAGAAAGGAATATCAAATGATCAAATTAAATATGGCTTATCAACGATTGGACCCTGCATATCTTTTTTCGGATATCGCACAACGTATTAAACAGTACCAGGCATCCCATCCTGATGTAAAAGTGATCAAATTAGGCATTGGTGATGTTACGGAACCTTTACCTGATGCCTGTATCAAGGCCTTACATAAGGCGGTTGATGAAATGGGATCAAAAAAAACCTTTAAAGGATATGGCCCTGAGCAGGGCTACGATTTTTTACGTGAAGTCATTGCAGAAAAGGATTTTCAAAGCAGAGGTGCCGACATTTCTGCTGACGACATATTTGTGAGCGATGGAACAAAATGTGATATTGCAAATTTTCAGGAATTATTCAGCAATCAAATAAGGGTTGCTGTGATGGATCCTGTCTATCCTGTTTATGTGGATACAAACGTAATGGCCGGCCGAACAGGAATCTCATATCAAAAAAGATTTAAGGAGATTACTTATCTGGAATGCACACCTGAAAACAATTACATGCCTGATTTGCCAACATCTCCAGTCGATTTAATTTATTTGTGCTATCCAAACAATCCAACCGGTCAAACCATTACCAAAAAAGAACTTGAAAGATGGGTCAAATACGCAATAGATAACAAAGCACTGATACTTTATGATGCGGCATATGAATCATTTATAAAAGATCCTGACCTTCCCCGAAGTATTTACGAAATTCCAGATGCCTCAAAGGTGGCAGTAGAGTTTCGAAGTTTTTCCAAAAGTGCGGGTTTTACAGGCTTGCGATGTGCCTATACTGTTGTGCCTGAAAACTGCCTTGTTTATGCAGATCATGGTGCAGGATTTATCCTGAGAGGGTTTTGGAATCGTCGACAAACAACAAAATTCAATGGTGTATCATATCCAGTTCAATGTGCGGCGCATGCAGTCTATTCTGATGAAGGACAGGCTCAGGTGAATGGACTGATTGATTATTATTTAAAAAATGCAGCGGTTGTTCGCGAAGCGTTTATGAATCTGGGATATGAATGTACCGGCGGCGATAATTCGCCATATATCTGGATTAATGTCAAAACAGATTCATGGACTTTCTTTGATTCACTTTTAAAAGTCACCGGTGTTGTTTGTACGCCGGGCATTGGTTTTGGCGTATGCGGAGAATCCTTTATTCGTATCAGCGCGTTTAATGATTATCATGCGGTGCTTGAAGCTGTGGAACGTATTCAAAAAAATCATGACAAAATACTTTCTGAAATTAAACTTGATCTGCCTGATAAGGCTGCTTTATCTTAGTATTGTGGTCAAGGGAATTAATATGAAATCAAAAGCAATCCTGCCATTTCAACTGGGAAACCCTGTGCCCCCTGAACTTTTTATAAACAGAAAGAAAGCATCTCCCTTTTAATACTGACCTGATAGAATAATATGGCATATGTTTTGCGTTTATGCACACTACTTTAATAAAGTTTACGGGCATAATCAAATCGTTTATTTGTGTGACCCCTTCTCAAAACGTTTATATTTAAATATGGATTTACAATTTACACAATTTTGATTGCCCTTGATGATCAAACAATTATGTACTGAAATCAAATGGAGATACAATTATGTGTCGATTATTTGCATTGACAAGTGAAACCCCGCAATCGCCGATTGTTGCGTTAGAGGCCCTGGATATTATGAAGGAAGGCCATGATGGTTCGGGAGTCGGTATATTTTTGACCGGGCTTGGGGGGCCATTTGAGCAGATGAAAGATTGCCCTGTATTATCGGGTATTTTTACAGAAAATGGTTTAAGACGTCTGGATACATTTATGCTGGGCACTGGCTTTATGACCAAGCATAAACTTTCTATACGTGTGGCCAAACGACAGCCGCCATCTGGAATTCCCAAGCGTGATATATATTTGATTCGTGCTTATGAATATCCAGAAGATTGGGATGATTATTCCGAACAACAAAAGCATGACCAGTTGTTGTCCATTCAATTAAAATTGCGCGAAATGGGTCAAGAGAATAAAGATATGATTATATTCAGCTTCTGGCCGGATGTGGTGATGATAAAAGAAATTGGTGACCCCATGACTGTTGCTCATTATCTCAAACTCGACCGTGATGAATTAAAAGCCAGAGTCATCATGGCGCAGGGACGACAAAACACCAATTATGCCATAAATCTCTATGCCTGCCATCCTTTTTTCATTCAAGGCATATCTACAATGACTAATGGAGAAAATACAGCATTTATTCCCATACGTGAATACCTGCAATCACGTGGCTTTTCAGGATACCAGGGATATCAGTCAGACTCAGAGGTGTATACGCATATTTTGCATTACACGATTAAAAAACTGGGACTTCCCTTAGATGTATACAAGCATGTGATTACGCCTTTACAGGATGATGGCATAAAAAATCATCCGGATGGGGCTTTTTTGATGCATCTCAAAAATACCTGCCGTTCCCTGATCATTGATGGCCCAAACTGTGTCATTGGCTGTTTACCAGATTACTCGCTGTTTATGGTTCAGGACCGAAAAAAATTACGTCCCGGTGTTGTTGGCGGTCAGCCAGGTTATTATTGTTTTTCATCAGAAATTTGTGGCCTGGATGCTGCAGTTCCCAATCGAGATAAATCTTTGGATTTTCAACCGATGCATTTGGATACAGCAGTTGTCTATGCAGATCGTAAGGAGGTAACTTTATGCCGTCAAACCGACCCATTACCCCAAGTACGTTAAGTCTTAAAGATCTTTACTGGCAAGTACAATGGGATAAAAATCGGTGTACCATGTGTGGCTCATGTACTGCCATTTGCCCTGTCCATGCCATTGAGCTGGGCGTGTTTCGTCAACGAAATGTTCAGCCAGCAATTGGGGTAAAAGATGGTGCTATGTCAGATTTTTCCATATTTTATGGCATTCGTCAGAAAACTGACACGGCTTATGCATGTGTCGGATGTGGCATGTGCAGCATGGTATGTCCCAACGATGCCATCATGCCCGCTCGCTCTGATGAATCTGATAAATCCTGCTTTCACATCAATCAAGGCGGCCAACCCAGACGTCGCGGTGGTCGTCGCAATGACCAACAGTCATTTTTGGATCGCATTAAATTCATGCGAATTTCCATGCTGACTGATCCAGCACTGGATGCCGGACGACACGAGTTTGAACTTCGAACTCTCCTGGGACGTGTGCTTCAACCGGAAGACAATATAAATCGGTTTTTTAATAAAGAATGGATTCCACCTGTTCGCGAAATCTATCCCTTAATGATTGGTGCCATGTCTTTTGGGGCACTCTCTCCCACCATGTGGGAAGGCCTTCAGATGGGTGTTGCTTATCTAAATGAAGAATTGGGCATGCCAGTAAGAATATGTACCGGTGAAGGTGGATGTCCGCCACGACTTTTGAGATCTCGCTTTTTGAAATATGTCATTCTTCAGGTTGCCAGCGGATATTTCGGATGGGATGAAATCATCCATGCCCTGCCCCATATGAAAGAAGATCCTTGCGCCATTGAAATTAAATATGGTCAGGGCGCAAAGCCTGGTGATGGCGGCTTGCTCATGTGGTACAAGGTCAACAAGCTGATTGCTGCCATTCGCGGTGTTCCCGAACGTGTGAGTCTGCCAAGTCCACCCACGCATCAAACCATGTATTCCATTGAGGAATCGGTGGCAAAAATGATTCAATCCATGTCTATGGCATGGGGTTTTCGTGTGCCGGTGTATCCAAAAATATCGGCCAGCTCAACATCACTGGCGGTACTCAATAATTTGACTCGCAATCCATATGCTGCCGGACTGTCCATTGATGGCGAGGATGGCGGTACTGGTGCGGCGTATCATGTTTCCATGAATCATATGGGACATCCCATTGCCAGCAATATTAGAGAATGCTACTTGAATCTGGTTAAAGTGGGACAACAAAACGAAATCCCATTAATTGCTGCCGGTGGCGTAGGAAAAAGTGGCAATCTTGCGGCAAATGCCGCAGCACTGATTATGTTGGGCGCAAGTGTTGTCAGTATTGGAAAGTATATTATGCAGGCTGCTGCGGGTTGTCTCGGATCTGAATCTGATCGATGTAATATTTGTAATATTGGTCAATGCCCAAAAGGCATTACCAGTCAAGATCCCCGCCTGTATAGACGTCTGGATGCTGAAAAAGTAGCGGAACGTGTGGTCGATGTTTATTTGAGCTTTGATACAGAACTGAAAAAAATCGTGGCACCTTTGGGACGCTCAACATCATTGCCCATTGGTATGTCTGATGCCCTGGGTATCGATGATTATCATGCTGCACAGGCATTACAAATTAAATATGTTACATAGCCAGAAATAGGGTGATAATATGAAAAACGAGCATAAGTTCAATTTATTTGGTTTTTTAATCTGGGGCAAACAAAAAAATCAGCGAATAGAATCCCGGGTTTTGGAAGAGCGCGTTCAAAGAAATATTAAGGAAGGCCATCGTCGAATTGAGATACGTGCTTTTGGTCAACATGGAATTGGCGGGCGTTTATGGGTTGCCGGTGATGAACCTTTGCAGATTCGAATTACCGGCTCTCCTGGTCAGCGCGTTGGATCAATGGGGTTTCCCAACACCACCATTGAGGTGATGGGGCCTGTTTCTGATGATGTGGCCTGGTTAAATGCTGGCGCGACAGTGATTGTTCATGGAAATGCAGGTAATGGTGCGTGTAATGCCATGGCGCAAGGGAAAGTGTATATTGGCGGTAATATTGGCTCGCGCGGTATGACCATGACAAAGTATAATCCGCGCTTTAGTCAACCCGAAATGTGGGTGCTGGGTTCTTGTGGTGATTATTTTGCAGAATTCATGGCTGGCGGAACAGCAGTTGTTTGCGGGATTTCCCCTCAAAATACAGACAATATTCTGGGATATCGTCCCTGTGTTGGAATGGTTGGCGGCAAAATATTTTTTAGAGGCCCCCATCAGGGGTATAGTCAGACTGATGCACAATTGGCAGTTATATCAGATGATGAGTGGAATTGGCTGGTAGATGGTCTAAAAAACTATTTATCCCAAATCAAACGTGAAGACCTGTTACCGCAATTGACCATACGTGAAGAATGGCAACTCCTGAAAGCGCGCTCACCTTTTGAACGTCAGTCACGTGCGCGTAAATCCATGAAAGATTTTCATACGCAGGTGTGGGATCAGGAACTCGGCAAAGGCGGCATTGTGGGCGATTTGATGGATCTCAACACATTGCCAATTCCCCTTCTGCCAACAGGTGATCTGCGACGATGGATTCCTGTATGGGAAAATCATAAATATGCCCCGCCATGTCAATCATCATGTCCAACTGGCATTCCGGTACATGAACGATGGCAATTGATTCGTGATGGTCGCATTGATGAAGCAATTGATATGGCACTGGCTTACACCCCCTTTCCTTCAACAGTTTGTGGTTATTTATGCCCCAATTTATGTATGCAAGGCTGTACGCGAAACGATCATGGCATGCAACCTGTAAATATCAAAACCATTGGAAAGAAAAGTATTGATGCCAATCTGCCCGATTTACCCGACCTGTCAGGAAAACGTGTGGCGGTGATAGGTGGTGGTGTTTCAGGAATTTCAATAGCATGGCAATTGCGTCAAAATGGACACGAGGCTGTTATCTTTGATCGGAATAAAAAACTGGGTGGAAAACTACAATCTGTTATACCCAATACGCGAATTCCTTCAGATATTCTGGAGCATGAACTGGAACGAATTCGAAAGGTACTTCCCCATGTTCATCTTCAACAGGAATTATCCAGAGAAGAAACCGAAAAATTGACACGGGATTATGATATGGTCGTGGTGGCATCAGGAGCGCAAATTCCCAGAATCCCACCCATTCAAGGCAAAGAAAATCTGATTCCCGCATTAGATTTTTTACGCCAGGCCAAACGCAATGACATTGATGTGGGGCAAAAAGTTGTGATTATCGGAGCAGGAAATGTGGGCTGTGATGTTGCAACAGAAGCCTATCGCCTGGGCGCACAAAACGTTCTATTAATTGATATTCAAGAACCAGCATCCTTTGGTGAAGAAAGAAAAGCAGCTGAGAAGGCCGGGGCTCAATTTAAATGGCCGTGTTTAACTGAAAAAGTGACATCTGAGGGCGTATATTTAACAACCGGTGAATTATTACCCGCTGATCTCGTTGTTATCAGTATTGGAGATATCCCTGAACTGGACTTTTTACCAGAATCCATTCAAACAGAAAGGGGATTCGTTGTTGTTGATGAAAACTATCAGACAACTGATGGCAATATATTTGCCATTGGTGATGTTGTTCGTCCCGGACTCCTGACTGATGCCATTGGTGCAGGTCGAATTGCTGCCAGGGCCATAATGGATAAATTTTCTGGTAAGCGGCCAAAATATAAACCTTTGGAATCGGTTGATCGTTCACGTATTAAAATGACATACTATGATCCCCGCATGATTGATTTCAATAACCCCAATGAATGTGCCAACGCCTGTGCATCATGCGGCACATGTAAGGACTGTCAAATTTGTGTAGAACTTTGCCCGCAGCATGCCATATCAAGACAGGATGCAGATAACAGTGACGGCTTCGAAATGGTGGTTGCTCCGGATCGATGTATTGGCTGTGGTTTTTGTGTGAATGGATGTCCTTGTGGTATATGGACATTGGTTGAAGCAGAAATGAAAGGCTAGACATATTTTTGGGCATGTCCGATCATTCGGACATGCCTTTATAAGGCCCCGCCGGTTCGGGGAATCCTTAATACCCGAAAAACTATTTACCAATACAAAACGTCGAAAAAATATCGTCCAAAACCTGCTCATGACAGACAGCCCCTGTAATCTCTCCCAGGGCATCTAAAGACAACCGGATATCAATTACCGCACATTCAACCGGTAAATTTTCGTTATAAGCTTTTTGTGCCTGCATGAGTGCCTCGCCTGCTTTTTCCAGACACTTTTTTTGTCTGAGATTAATCATGAATTCAGGATCAGGCAAGTCAGCGTCTTTCAGTATCAAAAAATCTCGGATAGCCTGTTTGAGAGATTCTATGCCAGTATTATGTCGTGCGGATATGCATATCGGTGACGGCCATTGTGATGGCAAATTGCTTATTTGCATGCATTTTACCCGATCTATCTTATTGGCACATATAATATATTTGCAATCTTTGATCATCTGGTACACATAAAAATCATCGGATAATAAATCCCTGTCAGCTTCAACGATAAAGAGTATCAGGTCTGAGTGTTCAATCAGATCCTTTGCACGAGTGATTCCCTGCTGTTCGACAGTATCCAGTGTTTGATGTATTCCGGCTGTGTCATAAATGGTTATGGGAATGTTGTCAAGACTGATCTGTGCATCAATAACATCACGTGTTGTTCCAGGTTGCTGCGACACAATGGCCCGTTCCTTTGTTAACAAGCAGTTCAGTAAACTGGATTTTCCAACATTGGGTCGTCCAACTATGACAAGGCGTATACCTTCACGATAAATTGATGTTTGGTCATAACTTGCAATAAGTTGATTGATTTGCGTGATCTGAGGCATCAACGAAATCGCAACAGGTGCTTCATCAAACATTTCATCAGGAAAATCAATGGTTGCCTCTATCGTTGTCAGACATTTCAGAATGATTTCTTGTAAACTGTTAATCTGGGCACGAAATTGGCCGCTTAAATGAGCAGATGTTAATTGAATTGCTTTTGGGGTCTGGGCAGAAATGATTTCTTTAAGTGCTTCTGCCTGTGTTAAATCCATTCGACCATTCAAAAAAGCGCGTCGTGTAAATTCACCCGGTTTTGCCAATCGAATATCTGGTATGGATACAATATTTTCAAGAATTGTTTGAAGCACCACATGACTGCCATGCGTATGAATTTCTACGACATCTTCACCCGTGTAAGAGCCAGGCTTTTTCATGCAAACCCAGAGGACTTCATCAATAATTTCAGCCTTGTCCTGATGGACAACCCAACCATGTATCATTTTATGAGAAACAACATTTTCCGGATGAAGTATTGTCTTATCTTTTTTTCTGAAAAAGACAAGACCCGCCTTAATTGCTAAAGGCCCGGATATTTTAATAATTCCGATTCCTGCTTTACCCATTGATGTCGCTATCGCAGCAATGGTATCGGACATGATCATTCGTTAGTCCTTTTTTCAACAAAACCGGTCAGATATTTGGTCTGTCCACTATCATCCCATTCGAACTTAAAGATTAAATTGATGGAGATCAACGTCCCCTGTTTATGACGAAATTTTGTCTCGACAGTAATCCAGTCTTTTTTTTCAAATGCTTTTTCAAGTGTTTGCTTACGAATATCCGGATGCTCATACAATACGTAGGCGATAGATGACTGATTCACTGTTTCTATGAGTTCATTTGGTGAATCATATCCAAACATATTGGCAAGAGCAGGGTTAGCATCAATAAATTTCCCTTCATGAGTGGTTTGAAAAATTCCAACTGGTGCATTTTCAAAAATGCCGCGATAATGGTTTTCTTTGGCTGCGAGAATTGTTTCTGTCTTTTTGTGTTTTTCTATTTCCTGCAACAGGCGATTATTAATTTTTTCAAGTTCATCTGTCCGCTGTCGAATTTGCTCCTTGAGCAGTTGTTCAAAGGCTTTTTTTTCCTTTTTCATTTTCGCCTGTTCAAATGCTCTTGAAACCGCATGATCCAGTAGAACAAAATCTTGAATAGGCTTGAAAATAAAATCCCATGCACCTATTTTTAATGCTTTAACTGGATCCATCATACAACCAGTGCCTGAAATAACGATAATAACAGCGTCAGCGTTCATTTCCAAAAGTTTTTCAGTGAATTCAAGTCCGGACATTTCAGGCATGATAATATCAACAAAAACAAGATCGGGTTTTTCAGAAACGTACAGACTGAGGCCATCAAATCCATTATCCGCCTGCATGACCTGATAGTTCTTTTTTTTCAGATATTCAGCCAGAACATCACGAATGATATTGTCATCATCAATAATCAAGATTTTTTTAGGTGTCTCCAATTTCATTATACGACTCCTCTTCTGATTAAGCGGATGGCGTCGATCCGAATTCTTGCAGATGATGCATATTCCATGAGATTTTTCTTTTCTTCAACAGCAGCCTGAATTTCTGTGTCTTTCACATTGGGGTTCATTGATTTGAACGTTTTTAATCGCGTAATTTCATTATCCATTTGCCGTTCTATTTGTTGCAGTGTCATTGCAATAATACGATCCGCCTCTTTTTGAACATATTGCTCTGATGTTGCAATCATCTTAGGGACAAGCTTCATTGCATCTTCAAATAAATTGGTGGAATACCTGGCATCTTCCAATCGCTTCTCAAAACCATCAGATTCAAAAAGCTTTTTGCAGCTTTTTAATTGATCATTTACAATCATACGAATGGGCGTTGACGGAATAAAGCGATCCATATAAAGGTTTTTGGGCGCAACGCATTCCATGATATACAAAGATTCCAGATAAATACATGATTTTCTAGAATCCTGCCAGATAGCCAGACTGCATTGCCCATTGCCTTCACCAATTAACAATTCCATTGCATTGCTGATCAATGGATGATCCCATGAAAGAAATGTTACATTTTCCAGCATCAATGATTTCTTGCGATCAAATGTAACCCGCATTTTGTTGTGAAGTCCGGATAATTTTTCATTATAGCGATGGGTCACGCGTAAACGATAGGTGCGGTGTCTGAGTTCATCTAAGGAAACGCCAAAATAACCAAATAATCGTTGGCAGTAAGGTTCAATATCAGAATCTCGATCCGCTTCAATAATGGTATCCTTAATTTTTTTTGCCACAGACATGTCAAATGAGTTTCGTTCCAGCAGTCTATCTCGGCCACGATTGAATGCCTGTTCCATTTGTTTGGAGAGCTCTATTGTGTCTGAAATCAGTTTTTCAAATTCATCCAGGGTGTCTGATGGCTCAAGTATTGTATCAATTAATCGATTTTTACAAATTTCGTACACAGGTTGGGCATAAGGGATGATTTTTGTAAAAGCATTCAGACCTTTATGATACCATATAATCAATTCCATATGCGGGCTGTTTTTGGCAAAAGGAATATGAATATAAATTGATTTTTGTTGACCAATTCGATCCAGTCGTCCAATACGTTGTTCTAATAAGTCAGGTGATGCCGGCAGATCAAACAGTATCAGATTTTGGACAAACTGAAAATTTCGCCCCTCACTTCCCATTTCAGAACATAATAAAATCTGTGCGCCATCAGGATCTGCAAACCAGGCAGCATTTTCATCACGTTGTCTTAAGGGAATATTTTCATGAAATACAGAAACCTGAATATTAATGTGATGTTCAATTGCTTTTTGTATGCCAACCACTTTTTCAGGATAGCAACAGATCAATAAGCATTTTCTATCTTTATGCGTCTTGAGGAAATCTACCAGCCATAGTATTCTGGGGTCGTTTTCAAGTTGAAAAATTGGTTTTTGTTCGGATAATCCAAGATCCAGCAACAATTCCAGGCTATTCTGCGTATAAAGGATTTCATCAGTGATATCATCAAGCGGCACCAGATTTATCACGCGCTTTGGAAAACCTTTGACAATGGATCGGGTATTACGAAACATGACTCTGCCGGTGCCATGAGTATCCAGAATTTGACTAATCAGTCTGGATTTACTTAATCTTTTTTGTGTCAGAATATCATCCAGGTGTTTAATTCCCATATTTTCGAATACTGAACGTATTTTTTCAATACTATCCAGGTCGATATTGTCTTGTTTTTCAATCTTGTCTACCAGAGCAGAAATTTTTTGATAATTGGCTGATTCATGAATAAATTCTTCATAATCAAAATAGCGATCCGGATCCAATAATTGAAGGCGGGCAAAATGATGTTCAAGACCGAGCTGTTCAGGGGTTGCGCTAAGCAATAATAATCCGCGGGTTTGTTGAGATAGTTCTTTTACTGTTGAATAGATTGGGCTGTTCATTTTTAAATGATGGGCTTCATCAATGACTATCATGTCCCATCCGGCATTGATTATCTGACTTTTGCGAAGTGAATCGTTTTCAATGGTTTCAATGGCTGCAAGAATCAGTTGTGATTCAGTAAATGGGTTGGCACTGCTGGACTCTTTTTCCACTGCTTTAAAATATTTATTATCTGCAATACGAAATGTGATATTGAATCTGCGATAGAATTCCACAAACCACTGGTAAAGCAAAACTTGCGGAACCATTATTAAAATTCGTTCCATCCGTCCAGATTGAACCAGTCGGTGGATAATCAAACAGGCTTCTATGGTCTTTCCCAGTCCGACTTCATCAGCAAGTAACACACGCGGGATGTAACGGTTTGTAACCTCATGAGCAATGTAAAGTTGATGCGGCAAGAGATCAATACTTCCTCCTACAAATCCAAAAGCGGCCGATTTTTTGAACCGATATCTCACATACAATGTTTCAAGTCTTAAAGAATAGGTTTGAAGATAATCCAATTGCCCGGCAGACAATTTGTCTTCAGGGGTATTCAGTACCAAAACGTGTGAAATATCAGTCTCTGGATAGTATTTCTCGCCATCATAATAAGATAACAAATGATCCTTTTCCGCAATCTCTTTCACAACAAACGAATGACCATTTTGTATCGTAATTCGATCTCCAACCCGAAATGCAACGCGCCTGATAGGCGCGCTTTCAATTGAATACATGCGATGAATATCCGTTGCTGGAAATTCCATTCCAATACGTCGCCGCTCAACAAACCGAATGATACCTACTCCCAATTCCGGTTCCATTTCGCTCATCCAACGCTGCCCTGTTTGCATTTCATTAGATTTTGTACTTTTTTTCATATTTTTTACTCTCAATCATTGTTTTTAGGATTTCACCTGAGTTCTTCAGGCTATGTCCGAAAAGTGCTTTATATTTTAGCATATTCTGAAGGTAACTTTCAACTGAAAAATTAGAAAACAATATTCGTACTTTAGGATATTATTGATACATGGCAAAAAAACTTGACAAATCAATTACATTAAAATACATTATGGAGATAACTTTATTCAGAAAATAATTATTCACTTGCAAAAAATGGTTCGGTTTATTGTTTTTTGTAAGTGAAAAGATAACAAAGAAAAAGGAGAATAACGTATATGTCTAATTTGATACCTCCACATGGTGGAAAAGGATTGACCTGCTGCTTGCTTGAAGGCGCAGCACTTGAAGCAGAGAAGAAAAAAGCGGAAGGTCTGAAAAAAATTGAAATCAGCCCTCGTGAAAAGGGTGATCTTATTATGATGGGTATTGGTGGTTTCAGCCCGCTGACAGGTTTTATGACCAAAGCAGACTGGAAAGGTGTCTGCGATAATTTCTTGATGGCTGATGGTACATTCTGGCCCATTCCTGTAACACTTTCAGCAGACAAAGCGGATGCTGATGCCATTAACATTGGTGATGAAGTTGCTTTGTATGATCCTGAAGGCAAAGAAATTATGGCCACCATGAATGTCTCTGAAAAATTTGAAATGACACAGGCTGATAAAGAGTACGAATGTGAAAAAACATTCATGGGCGAAGGCACAAAAACAACAAAGGAATTCTGGGAAGTTGCGCGTGATGATCATCCTGGTGTTCAGATGGTCATGAATCAAAAAGATGTTAACCTTGCTGGAACTGTTAAAGTATTGTCTGAAGGTGATTATCCCACAAAATATAAAGGCATTTATCAACGCCCGGCTGAATCACGAAAAATCTTTGAAGATCGTGGATGGAAAGAAGTTGCCGCGCTTCAATTAAGAAACCCCATGCATCGTTCACATGAATATCTGGCAAAGATTGCTGTTGAAGTCTGCGATGGTGTTTTCATTCATTCATTGGTTGGAAATTTAAAACCCGGCGATATTCCTGCTGAAGTACGTGTCCGATGTATTGATGCGCTGGTTAAAAATTATTTTGTTGAAGATAAAGTTGTACAGGGTGGTTACCCATTAGATATGCGCTATGCTGGCCCTCGTGAAGGATTACTTCATGCAACATTTCGTCAAAACTATGGTTGCTCACGTATGATTATTGGTCGAGACCATGCAGGCGTGGGTGATTTCTATGGCATGTTTGAAGCCCAGACTATTTTCGACAAAATTCCAAAACCTGAAGCAGATGGTAAAGCATTGCTTTGCACCCCGCTCAAAATTGACTGGACATTCTATTGCTACAAATGTGATGGTATGGCATCATTAAGAACATGCCCCCATGATAAACAAGATCGTGTCCTGTTGAGTGGTACCATGCTTCGAAAAATGTTGTCTGAAGGCGGCGACCTGCCTGATCATTTTGGTCGTGATGAAGTTGTTGCCATTCTGCGTGAATATTATGAAGGCCTCACCGAAAAAGTGCAAATCAAAACGCATAAAGCAGCAACAGGCTAATTCATTCGCATTATCAAATACATGATAACTAACAAAAAGGGGGCGTAACTGTCCCCTTTTTTTATGAATGGTATTCAGTCAGTATTATGAAAAAAAAACAGACGCATCATATAAAAGGCAATCTTACTTCCCGAAAAAAGCAATATAATTATCCGGGACAACTTGTCATTGATGGAGATATTGAGCCAGGATGTCAGGTGAGCGCGGATTCCATTGAAGTCAATAACGTAGATCAGGCCAATATTCGCGTTCGGTCCGGCATGCGTGTTCATGAAAGGATAACAGACTCAGACATTGTTTCAGGCGGCTTTTTTGAAGCCAGACAAATTGAACGCTCAGCCATACGCGCTGAGGAAGATATTATTATTCACGAAAAAGTATTACAGTCTGATCTTTTCACCAATACCAGGTGTTTGATCAATGATGGCACCATCGAACGATCCAATGTTATGGCATGTCGATTCATTGATGCGCATACAATTATCAGTACTGAGGATACGCCCGGGACATTGACAATTGGTTTATTATGTCCGGATGATCAGGACCAGAAACTTAAAACCGAATTTATGGCGTTGGAGCAGGAGAAAAAACAGTTAAATGAGGGCCTGGAACAAATCAAAAAGATTATTGAGGATACTTTTCAATTAAAAGAAAAGCTCAGATCAATCAAGCCAACCCTGAAAGAAAAAATGATTCATCTGAAAAAAGAAAAAAAATTTGACGCAATCAAGGAACTTGAACCATTTTTTCAGCAGCTCAATGATCGGGTTGAATCTGCTTTTTCGAACTATCAAGAGGCTATCGCCGGTAAAAAAAAAATAGAAGGACAAATCGAATCTTTTGATCAGGATAAACTGGATTCAATTAAAAAAGATTATCTGCTACGTAAAAAAGATCGTGTTGAGCGATCTAGACAAATAAATGAGAGCTTTTCACCATATATTAACGTGCGTGAAAGCATCAGTGAACACACACGCATTCAAGGTTTACATGCTTACAAAAGATTGCAGGAAACATTACAGAACGTTCGTATTGAAGAGGTTAAAATTGAATATGATGCACAGGTAAGTTCTGTTGGTCGTTTTGAAATACAGTGGGTTCAGAATGAATAGAATTAACTCTTTTAGAACATCCCTTAAATGAATCATTATATACAATGGAAAACTTATTTTTATACCCAAAATAAGTTCCCATTTCAAAAAATTTCTCGTTCCCACGCTTTGCGTGGGAACGAGAAACGATTCTTGAACTGTTTATTCTGGATCAAGATCAAGAATAAAATGGGGAACATATTTATGTATCGGAAAAACAAAATCCTGCTTTAAATTGGTTCAAGTGCAATTCCGCTTGCTAACGCGCGCGGCTCAGAAAATTTCGGCAGTTTTTAATCTGAACCGCGCGCGTTAGCAAGCGGGAATGTACTTGAAGCAAATATCAAACAGGCTTTACGAAGACGCACAAAAGTTAGGCTAATCTAAAATTTGCCCGAAGGGCACTATGTTCTTCGAGTATTCCTTAGCACTGTCTAAAAACTATCTCATGGTTAAGAATGGAAACAATTAAATCATATCTAATTCCTATCCTTATTGGCGGTGGTATATTATCGACCATCTCTGCCATTCAAAAAGTATCTTTAGGCTATCCATTGGTGCTGATATCTTTTATTGTTCCATTTACAGCTGGTGGCATTGCTGGATTATTGTATCATTTGCGCCGGCAGCTGGAATTAAAACACTATAAAAAAACTGAACAATACAATAAAAGACTGGAAGACATTCTTGATACAGTTCAGTCGGGCATTATTATCATTGATGCAAAAAGCCACATGATAAACTATATCAATTCAACAGCAAAGATTTTATTTGGATATCCGGATACTGAAATCGTTGGAAAAAAATGTTATGACTGTTTTTGCGATATCAATCCTGCGGATTGCCCCCTGGATAAACAAAAAATTGCTATTGAACATATTGAAAAAACAGAGATAAAGATAAATGATCATAATATTCCAATCATTCGCAAAGTGAAAAAAATTGCGTTTGACGACCACAAGCATTTTATTATCAGTATCATGGATATTTCATCCATTGTCACATCTGAAGAAAAAATTCGTGAAGCCAACGAGCGCGTTCGCATTGCAGATCGTCTAAAAACAGAATTTTTGACCAATGTGGGGCATGAAATTCGTACACCATTAAATGCTGTTATTGGCATATCCGAGCTTTTAATGAGTCAGGATTTACCTGATGAAACCATTGATGATTTACAACTTATCAAAAATTCAGGGAAATCATTACTCTTAACAATGGAAAATATCATGGATTATGCCATGGTAAAATCTGGCAATTATGTATTGCAACAAAACACTTTTAATATATATCAGTCGCTATATTATATTTCAGAATCATATAATTTAAAGGCTGTCAAAAATGGGCTGACATTTCATATGGATATTGAAAATTGTATAGACATGCAATTTGTTGGAGATTCTTCTGTTTTTAACAAAGTTATTGGCAATGTTTTAGATAATGCGGTCAAATTTACACATTCAGGCAGCGTGACCATAAAAACAACGATGATATCAAAACCATCTATGATTGATATACAAATTTCTGATACCGGAATCGGGATCCCTGAAGGTCAGCAAGAATATATTTTTGATTCATTTTATCAGGTCAATGGCTCAATGACCCGCGAATATGAAGGTACTGGAATGGGATTGGCATTGGTCGATTTTTTTGCAAAAAAAATGGGGGCGTCTATTCATATTGAAAGTGCCATTGACAAAGGATCGACATTTCATATTTGTTTACCGGTTTAAACCCAGATGAAATTAGCAATTGCGTCATCTATTGGTGCCTATGTGCCATATCATAGAAAATTAATGTCTTCACGCTTTTTACCCACCTCAAAAAAACAAATGTCTCAGCAGGGATGGAAGCAATGCGATATTATTATTGTTACAGGAGATGCGTATATTGATCATCCCGGTTTTGGTGCCGCTATTATTGGTCGGGTGCTTGAGTCTCAGGGATTTCGCGTCGGAATCATACCACAGCCGGATTGGAGAAATGCAGCGGCATTTAAGATATTGGGTCCTCCAAAACTATTTTTTGGTGTGACAGCCGGCAATATGGATTCAATGGTCAATCATTATACATCAGAACGGCATGTGCGTGATACTGATGCCTATTCTCCTGATGGAGTGTCCGGCTTGCGTCCCAATCGCGCATCAATAGTTTATGCGCAAAAATGCAGAGAGGCTTATTCTGAAGTTCCTATTATTCTGGGTGGTATTGAGGCAGGTTTGCGAAGGTTCGCACATTATGATTTCTGGTCTGATAAGATACGTCGTTCTCTTCTGTTTGATGCTAAAGCGGATGTGTTGATATATGGCAATGCAGAACGTGCCATTATTCATGTTGCTCACTTTTTGGCCAAGGGAGGCAATATTGCTTCTCAAGACTTTCTCATAAACATGCCTGGCCTTGCATTTATCAGTGCAAAAATTCCAGATCCATTCCAAATTCAAGATATTTCACAAAAGAATTGTTTTTTGAATTTGAAAAACAGCGCGTCAGTGATTCAATTGAATTCATTTGAAAACACGTTAGACAATCCAGTGTGTATGTCAACAAACACATTGAACGTTTATCATGCCACCCGACCAAACGCCCCGTCAATCATTCAACAACATGGGAATCGTTGGATCTGGGTCAATGCACCCGTTGCCCCATTGACAACAGAAGAAATGGATTACATTTATGACTTACCTTTTTCCCGCTTACCGCATCCCATGTATGGCAATGCCAGGATTCCAGCGTTTGAGATGATTAAGGACTCCATTACAATAATGCGCGGTTGTTTTGGCGGGTGCGCTTTTTGTTCAATTACCATGCATGAGGGACGAACGATTCAAAGTCGTTCTGAAGAATCGGTATGCAGGGAAGCAAAGACAATTGTCAATCAAAAGCCAAAACAATCGGGATACATATCAGATTTGGGCGGCCCGACAGCCAATATGTATAAAATGTCGTGTCAGAAACCAGAAAACCAACCTACATGCAAGCGATTGTCATGTTTATTTCCAACAATTTGCAAACATTTAAATACGGATCACCAACCATTGATAGATCTGTATCATCGTGTGCGACAAATTAAAGGGGTTAAAGGGGCATGGGTGGCATCAGGTATCCGGTATGATCTGGCACTGAAAAGCCCCAGGTATATTGAAGTATTAGCAAAATATCATGTGGGCGGATACTTGAAAGTCGCGCCTGAGCATTCTGTTTCCCATTGTCTGAAATTAATGATGAAACCTGATATTCAAATTTATGAATCATTTGAGCAACAATTTAAAAAAATTTCAAAAAAGGCTGGCAAAAAGCAATACTTAATTCCATATATGATATGTGCTCATCCGGGTACAAATAAAAAGGACATGCTTGCGTTAACCCAATGGCTAAAAAAGAAGAAACTAAAATTGGATCAGGTACAGATATTTTTACCGACACCATTAACATTATCAACAGCGATGTATGTTTCAGGAAGACATTACGTCAGACATCACAAGAAAATTTATGTTGCCCGGGGAGGGCGGGCAAGATCGTTTCAAAAAAAAATACTGCGATATCATGAAAATAATTAAAACATATTCTTATTCTAAGGAATACTTAAATAATAAATTCCTCATTTTTATTGGCATTTGTTGACATATATATGCGAATAGTGTTGGTTTAATATTATTATTGCTTGACAAAGCTTTTTTAATGACATTAAATTGCGTTTTATGATAACCCATTCACAAAAATAAATAAGGGAAATATTAAAAATGGACACAGAACGTTTATGGACATTACAGGATGTTGCTGAATATCTTCAAATATTATGATCGTAAAAATGATAATAAACATTCATGAAAATGCATTTTCACCCCCAAACATAAAAATGTATTTTGGTAAATAAACAAGAGCAATCGAATAGGTTCCTGCTGCCCATCCTCTGAAATATATAGGAGTATTAATTATGACAGAAGAAAATAAAGAAACCTTTGGAAATTTTGATCTTGCAAAAGCTTTAGAGTTCTTAAATTTATTTCCTTATCAAAAATGGAATTTACAAGTTAAATCTATTCAGCCATCCGAAGCTCTGATAATTACTCTGAAGCGTGCTGAAAGACAAATCACAACAGGCTCAAATGAATGGGAACAACGTCTTTTTATGGAACTTATTTTTTTGGAAGCCTTGGAGAATCATAACATAAGGATGTGGCAGGAAAAACATGTCGATGCAGGAGAATCGCCATATAAAGGAAAAGTCGACTTTGTCTTTACGCCATATCAGGCAAGTTTTAAGCTTCCATATGTCGTTCTGTCTGAAGCCAAAAAAGACAATTTTGAACAGGGTTGGGGACAATGCCTGATGGCTGTTAAGGCATCTCAAATAATAAATAAAAAGGATGGATACAACTTCGATATCTATGGAATTGTCAGTAGTGGAAAAATTTGGGAGTTTGGGAAATATACTCAAGATAATGAATTCTTTAAGACTGAAGCTTATACAATAAGTCAACCAGAAGTACTTTTAGGGATTCTAAGCGAAATATTTACAGACTGTGAAAGGGCTTTACTTAAGCGTTAAAGCCTAAATCTGTATTCTATTTTTTTTGAAAAAGACGAGGTATAATTGCCGGTATAGGCTTGTGATCATTACAGGTAATGCTGGTGATGGAAAAACAGCCTTTATTCAACAGAAAGTAGCTTCAAAGTTGCGCCTCCAGGCCGACTTTTTCCCTGTTCCCATCTTTTTACAGATCATTACACAGATATCCTTAAAAAAGAACCATGCCAATTTCGAGTTTATAATACATAACAGGACTTTGCTATTTGTTGGTAAAATTACAAAAGATTGGATGTCCATCCTTTTGGAAAAAGAATAACCCATTTATCAGCATCTGAACATGCCCATTTGTTTAAATCCTTACCTTCGAGAATCTGGCTTTAGTTGCGTCACTGAAGATGAAAATCGTAAAAATAAACATAAATACCGATACATATTTACTGTAAAGTTTTACACATACATGTTCCCCCTTATACAGATGTATACGTATAAGCAATTGAAACTATTGAAATATCAGTTTTTTTCATTTTATGGCATGGATAGTGTAATATTTACAATTTAATTATTTTAAAGAATCATGCATTTCGTGCAAAATTCTTAACAAATAATTGGCAATGATAATCAATCAATTAATTTAAATAAAGGAGGATATCATGAAAGCATTAAAGAAAATCGGTTTAATTATGATTATTTTTATTAATATTGTAAGTTTCATTCCATTGGAAAATTCGCAATTGGAAGCCGTGAAACTATTTAATGGCAATGTTACGAAAAATGAACGTTATCAAAAAAATAAAAGTTTGGAGAAGGCAAATATGTGTGAATCCAATATTATTTCTGATAATAATTGTCATAATGATTATGATCAATTTTAATAACAATATGAATAGTATTCATTGCATGGAAATTCTATTACTGTCGCCATGCAAGTGGCTTAGGAATGCTCGAAAATTAACGTCCCATTTTCATAAATCGGATAGGTCGGACAGGTCAGACTGGTCTGACTCTACTGAATGGGGAAATTATTTTCATAGCATTCCTTATTGCCGATTTGAATAGAGTGTCAACAGAAAAATATTGACATACATTCTGAAAAAAACTAATAATGCATAGCTTTTATATATTGATAGATACTTTGCAAGAGATGAACCATTCGGAAAAAATGGTGAGTATCTTTGAAATCTAAATCTAATAGTTAGAGAAAAGCAATGAAAATAGCACTTGCCCAAATAAACTCAACCATCGGCGCATTTGATCAAAATTATTCAAAAATGATAAAAATGATTGATCAGGCTAAAAAACACGCATGTGATCTGATCGTTTTCAGTGAAATGGTCTTAACAGGATATCCCCCAAGAGATATTTTAGAAAAAAAAGAATTTGTGAACAGTCAACCGATGAAATCACTGATACATAATGTTCATGGTATAGGGGTTGTTTGTGGCTGTGTTGAAGCATCTGAAAATAATTTATTCAATGCGGCGGTGTTGTTTGAAAATGGAAAGATTATTCACACAGCACACAAACGTCTTTTGCCAGTTTATGATGTATTTGATGAACAACGATATTTTAAACCAGGAAACTCATATGAAATTGTATCGTATAAGGGACATCGTTTGGGCCTGACAATCTGTGAAGATATATGGAATGATATGGAGTTTTTTGGAAAAAGCACCTATTCAAAAGATCCGGTTAAAGAAATGATTCAAAAAGGTGCAGACTGCATGATCAATATCTCTGCATCCCCTTTTCAAATGGGCAAAAATATACTCAAACGAAAAATGCTTCAAACACTCAGTCAAAAATATGCCATACCATTTGTGTATGTAAATCAGGTTGGGGGCAATGATAGCATTATCTTTGATGGCAGCAGTGTTGTTTTTGATCATTCAGGGAACATCGTGGCTCAGGCGCAAGATTTTGAGGAAGATTTAATTTTATATAATACAGAAACGAATCAAGGGGAGTTTCATCCCATCTCAGATAAGGATGAAGAAACTGTTTTCAAAGCACTGGTTTTGGGAACTCGCGATTATGTACACAAGTGTGGATTTCAAAAAGTCATTATCGGGTTAAGCGGTGGTGTTGACTCTGCACTCACAACCGCCATAGCTGTCAATGCCCTGGGGAAAGAAAATGTAAAGACTGTATATATGCCATCGTCATATACATCAAATGACAATGATATAGATACAAAACAACTGGCTGAAAATTTTGGCATTTCCCGGGATATCGTTCCCATTGATAAAACGTTCGATCAATTCCTGGACAATCTTCCCAATGATTTCAATCGGAACAATCATGGATTGGCCGAACAAAACCTTCAGGCGCGCATTCGTGGAACAATTTTAATGGCGTTTTCCAATAAATATAACGCCCTTGTATTGACAACAGGTAATAAATCCGAATTGGCTGTGGGATACTGTACCTTGTATGGCGATATGAATGGTGCCCTTGCTGTGATATCTGATTTACCCAAAACAATGGTGTATGAAATATCTCGATATATTAACAGGGAAAGGATATTCATTCCGCAACGCATTATCGAAAAAGCACCAAGTGCAGAGTTAAAACCGGATCAAACAGATCAGGATGATTTACCGGACTATGAGAGCCTGGATATCATTTTAAAAGCTTATATTGAAGACCACAAATCAATCGACCAAATTGTTGAAATGGGATTTCATCGCACATTGGTCTCTGATATTATTCAACGCGTCTACAGAAATGAATACAAACGTCAACAGGCCCCTCCCGGACTGAAAGTTACCTCTAAAGCTTTTGGATATGGGCGTCGGTATCCCATTGCACATTGGATCAAGGCCTAATCAATCAAATCAGCCATATCCTTTAAAAATTTTTTTACCCTGTTCACATTATCACTTTCAATTGATGCCATTAACTGGATACTGTGTGCTTCCTGAGCAAAGTCTTTAAATCCAAGATTGGATAACGCCCCTTTTATGCTGTGGGCTGTTTGATTAATGCGACTGATATCATTATCATTTATCGCCTTTTCCAGTGCGTTTAAATCTGAGCGCATCGCCAGGGCGGCACTTTTTAATACTTCATTGATCGACTTGTCATCAAAATTATAGTTTTGTTTTAAATTTTTTCGTGCTTGTTCGTTAAAGCTTATGGCATTACTTTGGCTATTTGTTTGCGGTTCAGTTATTGAATTATTTTGCCTGTCAGTTCTATTCAGATTTAACATACTATTCAGCGTAGAAATAAATGACTTTATTGTATAATAATTTTGTTCATTAAGTGAGTCATAAATTTTTATTTTATTCGCTTCTTCTGCCAGTTTATCAAAGCCACTTGCAAGCAATCCACCACGTATGCTCTTGGCAAATTTATTTATTCTGGAAATATTTTTTTCACCAAAGGCCAATTCTAAAGATTTTAAATCAAAACGCATAGATTGTATCATTGTTTTTAAGACACCTTCTATTGCATTATCGCCAATTTTAAAGTGCTGTTGTAAATATTGATACGCTGTGTCATGAAAATCAATTGCTTGCGTTTGTTTCAGGCTGTTTTCTTGAATTTCCAATTGTTTATGTTTATCAATATTTTGTTCTTCAGTTTGATTGACTTTTTGTTCTTCCAGATCTTTTTGGCATTCCCAATGCTTTGGTGTATCATTTGTAACGCCCAACGTATTATTCAGTGCTTGAAACAGATCTTTAGTAACAAAAGGCTTTGTAAGAAAACTATCCATTCCGGCATCCAGAGATTTCTGTCGATCTCTTTCCAGAACGTTTGCAGTGAGCGCAATAATGGGAATATGTTTTCCATGAAGATTTGTAATCAGTTCATTTTCTATGCTTTTTGCTATTTCCAGATTATCAGAAATTCCCTTCTCGCAATTTCTGATAATTTTTGTGGCGGTAAGACCATCCATTTTGGGCATTTGCATATCCATAAGAATGACATCAAATGATTTTTTCGTAAGAATTTCGAGTGCCTCAAATCCATTTTTCGCTTCTGTCACCTGTTGTCCATTATTTACAAGAACAATTCTTGCCAGATCACGATTGACAGGATTATCTTCAACTAACAAAATATTAACGCAGTATAAATGCATTGCACCTGTGCCAGTGTCAGATAAGGCATCTTTTTCCTGGGTGCCTGGCAAAACGTTGATCGTAAAATAAAATGTGCTGCCCCTATCTGGTATACTTTTTACATGGATAGTACCATTCATGAGCGCGACAAGCTGTTTACAAATGGCTAATCCGAGGCCAGTCCCGCCAAATTCACGTGCAGTTGAAGAATCTGCCTGAGAAAAGGATTCAAATATTGTGTCCTGTTTCTCCTGTGATATTCCAATACCTGTATCCTGTATCGTAAAAAGCAATGTAATTATTTGATCTGTTTGTTCTTTGGTTTCAACACAGACAGTAACTCCCCCTTTGCTTGTAAACTTAATGGCATTACCAATCAAATTTATCAGGATCTGTTTGAGGCGAAGCTCATCTCCGATAACAAAATCAATTGTTTGTGTGGATGCGGTAATATTTTTTAAGAATAGTTTTTTATCCTCAGCCTGAAATGCGAGCGTACTGACAACATTATGAAGCAATTTATTCAGGCTGAAATTGGTCTCTTCCAGAGTCAGTTGGCCAGCTTCAATTTTGGAAAAGTCAAGGATATCATTTAATATACCCAACAGACTTTCAGCAGAATACAATATATTTGCCAATAATTTTTGTTCTTCTTCACCAAGTGCCATATCCAAAACCAGCCTGGTCATCCCGATTACTCCATTCATGGGAGTGCGTATTTCATGACTCATATTTGCCAGGAAATCAGTCTTGGCGAGACTGGCTGATTTTGCCTGTTCAGTGGCATGAATAAGCTCTCTGTTTATCATTTCGATTTGTCTGGCAATTAACAAACAGAAAACCATAACAGTACAAATAATACCAATAATCCAATATGTTTGCATCTTGTTATAAAGCTTTTTACGATTTTGAAATGCTTGTTGAAGTTTTGTCAGATTCTGAGTACCATTATAGTAAAGGCGGCTTGCATTCTCTCGCATACGAACAAAGTGAGAGTCTGTGGTTTTGATCGCCAGGGTAATTTTTTGATTAAGCAATTTCTGAAAATCGTGATTTTGATTATCGGTTAATTGATTCCGCTGTTGAATTAGTGATGCCAGCGATTTAAAATTATTCTCTAAAAGAACGAGTTTGGGTTTTAAATCAATCGCTTCAAGACTTAATTCTTTTGATTCTGGCAAAAGATAATGAATTTCTCTGGTAATAAAATCATCAACCCTGACAAGATTAAGCTCCCTGATAACGCTAATTTTACCACCATTTTCAAGGACATCAAAAGCTTTTCGCACCGTTGCAAACAGCTTTTGCGTGCTATTTAACAGTTTATCCAAAATTCTCTCATTACGAATCAAAAACAGCTGATAATAGTTTCGTTCGATTAAATTGATTTGATCAAGGATGATTTCACCAATAGCGATATGTGCCTGTTCATTCGTCTCCTGAAAATCCAATTCTTCAATTTTGTTTTGAAAATAATAATTCAGCCATACCAGTGAATTTATCCCGATGATAAATATTATGGTTAAAAGGATAAGATATTTCAAGCTGGCTGTTTTAGGTATCATATTGTTTCCCTGATAATATCATGATTTTATTCATGTTCAATTGTTCTGGCTTGACCAACCTTGTCAAGGAAACCATATTCGTAAAAGATTTGTTGGCCTTTTTCAGAACCTGCATAAAGCATAAAAGCCCTGGCAATGTCTTCATGTTTGCAGCAGGTTGTGAGATTGATCAGAAGTTTTTTTTTGGGTGCAACAGAAGCATCAAGGCTTAAAGCATCCATTTTGTCTTTATTTTCCTTAAAATAGGCAGTCGCACGCCAATTGAATATAATATCTGCGGAACCATCTTTAAGCAGGTTGTTCATGGTTCGTGAATCTGACGATACCTTGAAGGCATTTAACAATACCTTATTATAAAGGCCTTCTTTTGTCAGTATTTTTTTTGCCACCTTGCCAACACTACTACTATCAGGATTACCAATCGAAATGGAGTAAGCGGGATTTATCAGGCAATTCAGATCTGCTTTAATGCCTTTGGGATTACCTTTGACCACAAGCAGTGCCATTTGATTGTATCCAACATATATGCAATCTGAGAGAAGTCCTTCACTGATATGTTTTTTTCGGTAAGAGTCTGAACCAGGAAAATAAAGGTCTCCTTTTTTACTCATTTTTAGACTTTGATATATGTCTTCCGAGCCACCTTGAAGCATAGTAATTTTGCAATTATGCTGTTTTTCTATGATATCCGCTATTTTCTGCATTGGATGAACCATCGTAATACCGCAATATATTAATAACTTCTTTTTGACTGTTTTTACAATATGTTTATCTTCACTGGTACATCCAGACATACAAGAAATAAGGCATACAGTAACCAATAGATTCATACATATTTTTTTCATTGTTCCTCCATAATTGTAAAATTTGTTCTTTTATATCTATGTTTTTGGAAATGCGTTCATCATGGCATCTCTTGAATATCTTGCTTGCATTATTTGAATATTATAATATTATTGAGTTGATTTCAACCCTTTTCAGATGACGATGATAATAACGATCAATGCAGGTTGACCTTATAAACTTACTGTCATAAAACCCTGCATTAAGAAAGGAGTCAAAAGGCATGTCCAAAACCCGAACAAACAGTATCGGCATGATCCTTGTATATATTCCCGCAGGATCATTTGTCATGGGCGGTGACGAAATTGCTGAACAGGCTGATGAAATGGAGCGCCCACGACATCGTGTAACGATTGACCGCCCTTTTTATCTTGGAAAATATCCGGTTACTCAGGCTGAATGGATTGCTGTGATGAACAACAATCCATCACATTTTACAGGAGACAGAAATCCAGTTGAACAGGTCTCATACAATGATGTCCATCAATTTATTCATCGTTTGAATAAACTCGAAAAAACGAATGCTTACAGATTACCATATGAAGCCCAATGGGAGTATGCCTCACGTGCGAATACGCAAACAACCTGGTGCTTTGGCAATGATGTTAATAATTTGGAAAAATACGCATGGTTCAGGAAAAATTCTGGAAAAACCACACATTCAGTGGGAGAACTGGCTCCAAATCCCTGGGGACTTTATGATATTCATGGCAATGTCCATGAATGGTGTGAAGACTGGTTTGATAAAAAATACTATGGTGTCAGTCCCAAAAACAATCCCACAGGCCCCAAAAAAGGGCTTGCCAGATCATTGAGAGGCGGAGATTGGGGGAGTGAAGACTGGCATTGCCGATGTGCATCTCGAAGTCTGGGATCACCTGATCGTCGTGGTAACCGGCTCGGATTTCGCTTACTTTATGCGGAATAATTCACAGGATATTTTTTCCGGCCGTTTATTTATTGTTGATTGGTCAAAAAGGATAAAAAATAATGAAAAATATATGGCTTATCCTGATTTCATGTTTAATTGTCGTCATACTATTTTTCGGCAGAGACTGGCTGTTACCTGAAGATTCTGAAAAACAACCTATTTACATTGCTGTTGTTGGACCAATGAGCGGTCAAGGACAATTGATTGGCCAATCTTTGAAACAAGGAACGCGTTTGGCCATTGATGCTTTTAATAAAAAAGGGGGTGTCAATGGACATCCAATAATACCACAATTCTATGATGATCATAACAATCCAGAAAAAGCCAAAAGCATTGCAAAAGAAATCTCAAACACTACTGCTGTTGGGGTAATTGGCCATTGGTTTAGCAACTGTGCTATCTCAGCACGAGAGGTTTATCAACAAAACCAAATACCGGTTATTACGCCTGGCGCAACAAATGTTCATGTTACGCGATTTAATCCCTGGTCTTTTAGAACTGTTTTCAATGACAGCATTCAAGGCCAGTTTATTGCCAATTATGCAAAAAGAGTGCTTCATTTTGATAATGCAGCTATTATATATGAAAATGATGCGTATGGCGGATACCTCGCCACTGTATTCGAAGCCAAAGCCAAAATCTTGAATATTAATATTTTGTATAATAATTCCTTTGAAACTGAAACCGAATCAAATCAATTGATGAATCAATTTGATGCAATGATCAATGATCTAAAAAAACTGGAACCTTCTTGCATGATTTTTTTGGCCACACATGCTGCACAAGGCGTTCAACTGGTTCGACGAATCAAGGACGCAGAACTTCCCAACGTAATAATGGGACCGGATGCTTTTGGTTCACAGCTGTTTCAAAGTGGTTTTGACAAATTTCCCAAAGAAAAATCCACTCCCGGTTATTACACCAACGACATTTATTCAATAACACATCTTATTTTTGACACGGCTGAGAAAAGGGCCCAGGAATTTCGAGATAAATTTCGAGCGGTATATCACAAAGAACCCGACTGGATTGCTGCCAGTACGTTTGACACTGTAAATGTTATGGCCAGAGCAATCAAATCTGCCAATATTGTTGCCAACACAATGGATATTAAGGCAGATCGATTTCTTGTTCGTCAGAGACTGTCACAAATAAATCATTTGGATCGTGCTGTCATTGGGCTGACCAAACCAATTTTTTTCGATATTCATGGCGATGCCATTGATCGACCCATTACAATTGGTGTATATAATGGCCGTCACTTGGTCTCAGCCATGACACAATTACAATCTGTACCAGGAAATGTTGATCCGCAAATACTTTCATCAGCCATTAAAGATAAACGTGTGGTCAAGCTGGACAATAGATATATGTATAAGACGCAAGTGGTTTATACCGGAATTGAACTGATTGAAATTCAAACATTTGATGACAAAAAAGGTTTCTGTAATTTAGATTTCTATTTATGGTTTCGATGTCGAAATGATATCAATATTCAAATGGATAATATTGTGTTTACAAACCGCGTACAGCCAGATAACAAAGAAAAATCTGCCTGGGCTGACAATATTGAATTATTAGAATCTCACAGGTATCAAGATCAAACCCAGTATCTGTTGTTTCGTGTAACCGGTCGTTTTCAATCTTCACACGTTCGGAATGCCAGTGATTTAGATCGTCATTTTCTAAATGTCTGTTTTCGCCACAAACATTTAAGCCGAAAGAATCTGATTTTTGTCATTGATATTATGGGAATGGGGCTTTCGCAACAAGTTTCCAATGATAGTTCACAGTTCATACTGACTGGAGAATTATCCAGATGGCGAATTGTTGAACAGAAAGTTTTTCAAGATATCTGGGAAAATAAGCAGCCCCAAAAATATATGCCCCATGAAAATGATGATTATTCGAATGAATTTTCTCGCTTTCATTTTGGTGTCGTTCTTCAGAAAAATAAATTTAGTCTGAGGGGGTTAATCCCAAAAACATATGTAAATCAATTGTTAATGATCACGCTTTTGGTAAATATTCTGTTTGCCATTCTCAACCGGCATTATTCTTTTCAAACATTAAAACGCAGCATGTGGTTTGTGGAAACACTATCAGCCTTTGTTTTCATGTTGAGCGTTGAGATTCTCATGATCAATCGATTATCCGGTCATTTAAATACATACTATTTAAGCCTTATCAAGATGGGGTTTGATATTATGTGGTGGCTTTTACCTGCATTTTTTATCAACCTCGCTGTAAAACGTTTTATCTGGTCACCATTTAAAGAAAAAAACAAACACAGCGCACCGCGCATTATTCGTAATTTTGCGACATTCATTATTTATCTGATCGCATTTATTGGTATTGTTGCATTTGTGTTCGAGCAGGAAATCACAAAAATACTGGCCACTGGTGGATTGTTTGCCATGATCATTGGTTTTGCTGTTCAAATGAATATTTCCAACTTAATCTCAGGTATTGCGATAAACCTTGAAGATCCATTCCGAATTGGAGATTGGGTGAAAATTGGTAATGCTGAAGGCAAGGTGGTTGATATTACCTGGCGATCTACCCGAATCAAAACAGCAGAAAACTGCATTTTTAGCGTCCCCAATAGTACGGCCACTGAATCGTTTATTGCCAATTTCAATTACCCTGATGATATCAACTGGTTAACTGTAACGCCTCATATAGATCCGCTGGCGGATCCCCAAAAGGTGAAAAAAATACTGATTGATGCTGTTCTGTCTGCAACAAATATTTTGCAAACACCTGAACCTTATGTCATATATCAGGGACTGACAGAATGGGCATCAGATTATCAGGTGTTTTTCAGTATCAAAGATTTTGCAAACAAACATCAAGAATTGGAAGATGTCTGGAAACGTATCTGGAAACATCTGGAATATGCTGGCATTCAAACAGTTATTCAGGAACAGGAATACCCGCTGCAAGCAAAAGAGCCGGTCAATTTCTGGGATGAAATGCCGCTGTTTCAATTAATGGCACCTGACGACAAAGAAAACGCTCTAAATCAAATGACCTGTCAGACTGTTTTGCCGCAAAAAACCATTATCAATGAAGGCGATTTTGGTAATTCGTTGTTTTTTATTCAGGAAGGCGTCATTTCTGTTCAGTTACGACTTGATGATGATACATTGGTGGAAATCAATCGCCTGGGTGTTGGTTCATTTTTTGGTGAAATGGCATTTTTTTCAGATCACCATCGGTCAGCCAGTATTATCACGCTGCAAAAGTCTGAAATATATGAAATCAACGAAAATGATTTCATGCCATTCATTACAAAATATCCCAAAATTGCAGAATTGCTCACACAAACCCAGATGAAACGACAAGAACAACAATCTCAGGAAAAAGAGCTGCATCAACAGGCAGAAATTGCGGATGATGATCTGTCAACACGATTGTGGTCAAAAATTCTTGACTTAAGACAGTTTTTTACTATGATTCCAAAATTATTCAAAAGGAACTGATAAACAGGCTGTTGTATAAGTCGTACAGGTCTGACTTGTCAGACCGATCAGCTAACCCCCGATGCTTTCAATGCCTTATCAAATATAGATTTAGCTCCCTCGAAATCATAGTTACTGAGTCGTGTCTCCAGTTCTATACACCAATTGTTCATATGCTTTGTTCCCATAAGTGACCGAATCTTTTCAATAACAGATAATGCTTCTGAATCGCTGTCATTAATCAGGTTTGAGAGATCGTTAAAACATTTTTTGAGATGATTCATATCCAGTTCTACATCATCATTGCCTGACATTTCTTTATTTTCATTTGATTGTGCCTGATCATTAATAAACGACCCAATTGCTGACATCACTTTATTATTTTCAATAGACAGTTTTTTTATCATTATTTGAACTTGTTCAATATCTCTGGCTTTAATGGCTGTTTCTGTTTCTTTTGCAATGTTATTCAAATCAGTTGCCCCGATTGTGCCGGAAACACCTTTAAATGTGTGTATTTTTCTTTGCGCGGTTTCGAAATCATTCCGATTCATTTCTTTTTGAATTTGATCATCAATATCCTGAAATCGGTCATAGGCTTTCTTCAATATTGAAATGTAAAGATCTTTATTATTTGCATTTTGTAAACCAATTTGCGTATTTACCCCATTAATTATTGGAAAATCCGCATTGAAATCATTTGGAGAATCGATTATTTTTATATGCGCATGCCCCAGTGGCGAATCGGGTTTTAACCATCGTAACAGGGTTTCATAAAGGGATTCGGGTTTAATGGGCTTGGAGATATAATCATTCATTCCAGCAGCAAGACATCGATCACGATCTCCAATCATTGCATCAGCAGTCATGGCGATAATCGGAGGGGGATTAATTGAACATTGTTTGTTTTCCCTTTCGCGAATATTTTTAGTGGCAGAGTAACCATCCATAACTGGCATCTGGATATCCATCAAAATGCAATCAAAATCGTCCCTTTGTGAAATTTCCACTGCCTGCTGCCCGTTATGCGCTTCAGTTACTTTTATACCGACATGCCCCAGCAATTCTCGCGCCACTTGTTGATTAATTTCGTTGTCTTCAACCAATAATACATGCTTACCATTCATCAGGTCAAAAATTTTCTGGATTGCAACCGATTCAAAACGCTTTGAGTTTTCCTGTTTTGAAATACCAAAACATGCGGTAAATATGAATCGACTTCCCTTTCCGATTGTACTTTCAACCTTTACTTCACCATTCATCATTTGAATTAATCGTTTGCTGATCACCAATCCCAATCCTGTTCCACCATATTTTCTGGTGATAGACGTATCGGCCTGATGAAATGATTGAAACAACCGAACCACTTGTTTCTGGCTCATTCCAATACCCGTATCCTGAACAATAAAACGTAATGTTACTTTTGTTTCTAATAACTCAAGCAATTGGACATCTATGGATATCTCTCCCTGATGTGTGAATTTTATTGCATTTGTCACGAGGTTTGTAAGAACCTGGTTTAATCTGAGAGAATCTCCCATCAGCCAGGTTGGTATTGACTTATCAAATGAAAGTGAATAGGTCAGGCCTTTTTCTGAAAGTTTTACCTTAATGAGCGATTCCAGATTTGAAAAAACATCCAATAAGGAAAAATCGTTACATTCCATTTCCAGTTTATTTGCTTCAATTTTTGAAAAGTCCAAAATATCGTTGATCAGGCGCAGCAATGAATTTGCGGATGTGTCAATTTTGTGTAGATAATCTAACTGTTTCGGGCTGAGAGATGTTTTCAAAGCGAGGTGTGTCAAACCAAGAATGGCGTTCATTGGTGTGCGGATTTCATGGCTCATATTGGCAAGAAAAGAACTTTTCGCACGATTGGCTTCTTCAGCCTCCTCCTTGGCAATTTTTAATTCCTGAGTGCGAAGTTTAACTGCCTGTGCGAGTTTTAAATTGTAATTTTTTAACAAATCTTCCGATTTTTTACGCAAGGTGATATCTGTTGATATACCACACACAGCGTATATTTTCCCATGCGCATCTTTGAGGGGCACCTTTATGGATATATATGTATGTATCGTGCCATCCTGCATGACATATTCTTCCATTTCCTTTGGCGCATTTGCCTTTATCACACGTTGGTCGTTCGCTCTTAATATATCGGCCATTTCTTTTGGATAAAGGTCATGGTCGGTCTTTCCTGAAATTTCAGTTTTGTTGATATGAAATAACTTTTCAAATCGTTGATTGATCAAAAGATATTTACCATCAGTATCTTTTAAGTATATCACAGCAGTGGAATTATCTAGAATCGCTTGAAATTGTGCATTTCTAACATAGAGTTCGGTCGCTCTTTTTTCTAAATCGGCGATTAATCCGCGTAATTGCGCAGTCATACTATTAAAGGCATTGGCCAGTATTCCAATTTCGTCTTTTGATTTTTGCGGAATCGTATAGTCCAACTGTCCGGCAGTCAGATGACTGACACCAACCATCAGTGCATGTAAGGGTTTTAGTGCGATATGCGAGATTGCTATAATCAGGCCAATAATGACAAGAAAAACCAGAACAGATAAACATAATATGGTATTTCTCATGCGGGATAAATTACGTTCAATATAAAAGTTTGTAAAAACAACTTCTAATTCCGCAATTTTTTTTCCATCCTTAATGAAATCAGAATTTTTCAGGATATCATGCGATCCGATAACTGGTTTTGAAAGATTGATATATTCCTCTCCATTTATTGTATCGGTAATAACAATTCGGGTGATTTCTTCATCCTCGAAAAATGACCAACACTGTTCGTCTAATGTAATCAAATCCACATCCCATATACTTGACAGATTCGCAGATATTAATAAAAAGGTTGTTCTTTGTGCCTTTTCAATCAAATGAATTTCAAGATTATTTCTTTGATCACGAATAAAATATATTGAAAAAATTATAAAAAACAAAGATATAACGACAGTGATCGGTATGATAAATTTATATTTTAATGTAAGGTTGACATATTTTTTTGCGATGATGCGAAACAAAAACTTCATGCGGAAATCCAGTCATATATAATTCTTTCAATATCCTTATGTGAAGCGCGCTTGTCTAAATACCTTATGTTTTGATACATATTTTTATTGAAAGATAAATTTTTTCTTTTCTTGCATAATTGTAAAGAAATATCGGTCATCAACTCCGGGGCAAGTCTTTGCAAACTGTCCAGGCATGTCAATGCATTTCCGGTAAATGAAATCAGCAGAATATTATCGCGAGAAAATTTCTCCTTATATTTAATTGCCGCAGCAAGCCCCATAATCCCAGTTGGTTCGGGTATGACACCATTCTTAATAAGGTTTTCATCTTTCATCAATAATAAATAAGCATTACGCAAATCGTTGTTTTGTAATCCGCTCAATGGAAAACCATTTGATAATTTCAATGCATGAAATAATTGGGGCATACTGTAACTTTCAAGTGCGATTGAGCCAGCAGCCTCATCAATACATGTCTTGTCTACACCATAATCATCAAATTTATAAATATGTTTATTATTTTTAACAGCAAATTCAAAAGGAAAAGCCCCTTTCATTCCAACTGGTACGATTTTAGGTATTTTTTTGAGAGTGTGCTGGAAACTCCATGTCAAACCGGCAAGATATGTTCCATTCCCAACACCTGCAAGGATATGTGAAGGCAATGGAGACAGAGAACATATTTTTCTGCCCACAGGCAAAAAGCCTGTTAATAATGATTCATTACTCACATTGGCATTAAAAATTTCTGGAAGATTGATTTGATTTGAAAGGCTGTATGCATCTTCATATGTTGCATCTTTCAGAGCAAGAACGAATACGTTTTCGAAGGTTGTAAGTTGTCGAATCTTATTATCGCTTGATTCCGGAACAAATAGCAACGCATGATAACCATGACGCTGTGTCTGAATGGCTAAAGACAAAGCATGATTTCCTGACGATGCAATATTAAAAATAGTTTGTTTTTTTTGTTCTGCTAGCTGAATAGCTTTTGCAACAACATGTTCTTTCATACTTCCAGAAAGATTGCTGCCTTCATCCAGAATATATACCTTTTGAACGTTTAAAGCTTTTGAAAAAACAGTTGAATGATATATTGGAATATCAATATCATGACAATCAACAATTTCGGAATGAAGCTCAGGCCAAAATATCCCATAGTCCTTGCCATCAGGTTCTCGTTGTTTATGAAGTAAAATTTTATCTGACGTTACAGTCTCATTGCAAATTAAGCATTTAAAAATATTTTGTATCATTTTACCAGACAATCAGTTCTCTGCCACAATAATTGATTTCCAGATGCCAATGGCTCTGGCAATATTTGCTAGCCCCTTTTCACGATCATAATATGCAGCAGTTGCACGAATTCTTGAGCGGTTGCGATCCAGTTCCGCTTCAAGATATCGTGTGATATTGACAGATCCGCCTTCATATTGTTTTTTTACCAGATTAAATGATTCCCGTGCATTTTCAACACTGCTTTGGGCGACACTCAATCGCGCATTGGCGGCATCAAGGCTGAGATACGCATTTTTAACATCCAGTCGAATATTGAGTATTGTTTTTCGATAAGATTCAAGAAATTCAGCATGCATGGACGTTGCTTTATCAATTTGGGATTGGGTGTTCAGACCATCAAAAATATTCCAGTTAAGCAATGCGCCGGCTGTCCAGTTGCGACGCCTGGAATGATATCCCATATTCCATGAATCATAGTAATGATGGGTAAATAAATTGACCTGAGGCAATAATCCGGCTTTTGCCATATGGATTCCCATCTGTCCCTGATCTATCATTTTTTGGATTTTTTTGATTTCCGGGCGTTTTTCAAGTGCTGTTTGATATCCTTTTGTATAGCTTACCGGAATACTGATTGTTAAATCAGATGTTTTTGCTGGTGTAATCGACCGATCAGGTGAAAAACCCAGCAAATTGGCAAGCACAGCAATGGCTGTTTGATGTTGATTATTGCTCTGTACAAGGATTTCTTTTGCCTGTGCCAGACGAACTTCAAGACTGAGAACATCTGATTTTAAAGCACCTCCGGCATGAAATCGAACTTTCATCAGGCGAAGCTGTTTTTCTACAGTAGAGACAGATTCTCTGGCGATATTTGAATAATCCTGAGCCGCTAGCGTGTCATAATACGCATTCACCACAGATGCCATCAGTTCATTTTCAACCGCAACTTTATCCAGTCGCGCTACTTTTTCCCCTGCCTGCGCTATTTTTTGTTGAAAAATTGTGCGGCCACCACTAAAAAGGTTATAATGAATTTTGATACCAGTTTCGTAGTTTTCAAACCAGCCCGGATTGTTGAAATTTGTATTGGGCGGCAATTTTCTCTGATCAATGGTTTTGAATAAATATCCTGAAGGAGATTCACCATTTACAAATTCTGTATAAAAATTTATTGATGGATATAACGATGATTGCGATGCGCGAATATTTGCGCGTGCCTGTTCAATTCGGGTCAATGCAATCCTGGCATCTGGATTGTTTTTGATTGCCAGATGTAAGGCGGTTGAAATAGTCAAGGGCAAATGAATATCATCAAGTGAATTATGAATAATTTTTTTGGAATAATCATCTGTCTGAATGTTGCCAGTTATTGTCTGAATAAATGTTTCATTGTTTTTTAATGGCTGGCATGCTGATATAAAACATATGACAAGGATTATAACATATAATCTTGAATGAATTGATTTTCGCATTTGATATTTCTTTCTTGGTTGAAATTTTTCGTCCAAAATACCAGATTCATATCTCATTTTTCAGAATATGTAGATAATAAATGGTATGTTCTTTTCGGTTATGATCTAGAATTTGTAAAAAAGAATATTCGTTCTGTCAAGAAAAAACAAGTTTCTAAATATGTTAAGGAACTCTCTGAAAATAACTTCCCCTTGAGCCTGTTACTGTTTATTGCCAAGAGATTAATTCTTGAAAAAATAGTAAATTAACGATATAGAATGTTTATATTAATACAACAGTTCACAGGCGACCTTTATATTACATTATTTTAAGGACAATATGAGCTATTTTTTTCAATTATTAATCAGCGGTATTGTTGTTGGATCAATTTATGCGTTATCTGCTTTGGGATTTGTACTCATATACAAATCCAGTCGTGTTTTAAATATTGCGCATGGACAGTTCATAGCAGTTGGGTGTTTTATTACTTACGCGATGACAGTATGGGTGCAGGTACCTGTTCTTATTTCATTTTTTTTAGGAATGATAATAACATTCTTAATCGCTATGAGTGTAGAAAGAATCTTTCTCAGGCGATTAATTGGTGAGCCCATTATTTCCATAATTATGGTGACCATTGGGCTGATGTCAATTCTTGATGGAATCATTTATTTGACCCCTTTTGGAACAGAAAATTTTTCATTTCCAGCGTTTTTGCCAAAAACGCCCATCAGTTTCTGGAATGTATCCATCTCATGGACCCAGCTTGTTGGTGTATTACTGACCTTTGTACTGATTGGTACATTCTCGTGTTTTTTTAAAAAATCGACATTGGGAATTGCCATGCGTGCAGTTTCCGATGATCAATTGGCGGCCATGTCAATTGGCATTTCTATCCCACGTGTTTTCGGACTCGCATGGGCTTTGGCAGGCTTGACAGCTGCGGCTGCTGGCGCAATTATCGGTAATATTACAGGACTGAATTTTGATACTCTTCAAGCATTTGGTATCACTGTGTTTCCGGTTGTTATTCTGGGCGGGTTGGATTCTATCTCTGGTGCCATTGTTGCTGGAATAATCATGGGATTAATTCAACAATTTGCCAGTGGATATCTGGATGGTAATTGGGGCTAATCTAAAATTTGTCTGAAGGACACTATGTTCTATATATCGGAAAAACAAAATCCTGATTTATATTGGTTCAAGTGCAATGCCGCTTGCTAACGCGCGCGGCTCTGAAATTTTCGGCAGCTTTTAATCTGAGCCGCGCGCGTTAGCAAGCGGGACTGTA
>Ga0272440_1000187_pt1 | contig 51987 bp, 79 predicted proteins | sample SSMMMBAug17_FD_192440 | JGI IMG/M metagenome (GOLD analysis project Ga0272440, IMG submission 192440) | Marine sediment archaeal communities from Little Sippewissett salt marsh, Falmouth, MA, United States - SSM-MMB-Aug17 | ecosystem: Environmental > Aquatic > Marine > Wetlands > Sediment ...
AAGATTTTTTTCATAGGCTCTCGCACATTAATTTCATTAGATTCAACATTTTCTATATTCATTTTTTACCACCATTAGTTCTTTTTCTTTTTATATATTGTATATTCCTAATTATTATTTTTTCATCATCATTCATTAAAACGACATTAAGATGTTGAAAATTAATAGCTCTACATTCACCTTCATATGTTTCACCATTTTGATCTTTTACAATAACATATTTTTTGATAAATTTTTTCAATTCATCCATATAAGGATTTATCTTCTGCTCCATTCAATTCACCTCATTTGTTGTTTAATTTTAAACTCTTTATCAAATCTTTCTTTCATTTGTAATAATTTTTTAGCTACAGCTTCTTTATCAGTTGTTTTATAATTATAAGGAAGTTTTTCAACACTAAATTTAGATATATACAAATCATATCTATTACATAATGTTTTTATTTCATCAATTTTAGCATATTCTTCCTCATCTTGTATAAACTTTTTCTCTATAGCTTCTTGATCTGTTTTACAATATATTAAAACAACATCACCAAAACTTTCTATTAACTCTTTAGTCTCTTGTAATTCTCTATCTTTCTCAGCATTATAACCTCTTTTAATACAATAAACATATTCTGAAATTAAATATCTATCTATAATTAATATTGAATCTTTAAAACCATAACTATACACTGAAGCCATTTTTTCATAAGCTTCTTTTATTTTTTGTCTTTCAGTATAACTACCATCTGCAGGTTTTGTTCCGTTTTTTAACATATAAGCATTAGGTAACGCTTTAAGTAAATAATTACCCAAAGTAGTTTTACCACATTTATCTACTCCTTCTATTATTATTAACATCTTTTAATTACCTCCTAAATATAAAAAAAGTGAGAGTAAAGAAAACGGAGGTTGAATACCATAAACTTTACTCTCACCAGATGATGGATAAAATTACTTCCAATCGTTCGTTTTTCTATCTAAAACTTTCCATTCATTATTTACTTTAGCCTTTACTTCATAATTGTCTCCTTCTTTTTCCTTCATACCATCTTTAATATGTTTAACACTAAGTTCCACACCTTTAATAGTTTTAAGTTTTCTACAAATTGCATTAATTTTACCAACCACTTCCCAAGACTTTGGTGAGAATTCTGCATCATCATCTGAAACATAAACCATTTTATAATCTACACTAGTTAGATTTGTTTTAAATTTCTTACCATCTCTATCTACTGCATCAATATTTTTACTTTTCTTAATTTTCTTAAGAATAAATTCTACAGTATCTCCAACTCTAGGGTTTGGTAAAAATTTCTTACCTAAATCTTCTAAGGACAATTCTGTATCATCATCTCCCGTAATTTCTACAGCACTATCATCTTCTTCTATTTTTATATCTTTATTTTCGTCTTCCATTGTTTTTCCTCCAAAAGGTATCTTTACATTTAATTCATTAGCAATTAAAGCTAATGCACCATCAATAGTGATCATATCATTAAGATCTGACTTTTTATTTTCAGCCATATCTTTTATTACTTCAATATCCTTACCTGACTCACTAGCAATTTTTTTAACAAGTTCTTCATTCATTTTGTTTAACCTCCATTTAGTTTGATATATATCTTAATTAACTAACTTATATTTAAATCTTTTCATCAATAATTAAATCATCATTAAAAAAACCACACTTACAATTCCAACTTATTTCAATATGACCAATTTTTTTACAATTATATAATTCTAAAGTTGATTCTTCTCCACATTTCTTACAAATCAATTGCCATATCATTTTTATTTAATTCCTCCAAAGCATCTAAATCTTTATTATATACTATCCATCTTTTATCTGTTTCTAATTTTATAACTTTAGCTTCTACCATTCTTTTTTTACAAGAACTATATTCTATCCCTCTAGCTTCACATATAATTTTAAATTCTTCATAAGTTAATTTATTTTTTTCTTTAATTAATGATATTATATCTTGTTCTGATTCTGAAAATATTAAATCTAAAGGTTGATCAGACTCTCCTATAAATAATCTAGCTATAATTTCTTTCCACAATAATTCAAAATCTAAATAATCTCTTTCTTCAGGTTTTAATGCTACTTTTTGGTTAAAACATCTCCATTTAACCATACCATCAAATAATAAATAAGAACCCCTCAAACACATTTTTTTATAAACATCTTCTATACTTTCTGGTACTTGTATTTTTCTAACTATTTTATTAATTCGATTCCGATCAATACCAGAAACATTAACACTTTTATAAAAATCATATACTGCTGTAAATTTTTCTCTATTAACATCTTTAACTACAACATTCCTTTGTAAATTATCAGGATTTAAAATCCATTCTCTATCTTCATCAGTTTGATTTATAACAATAAATCTACCCCAAAAATCTGCATCAACATAATCAAACATTTCAAATAATGTCATTTTCTTTCTAATACCCATAGCTTTATTATTTCTTCTTATAGGATTAGTAACACCTATAACTTGACATGTTGATTGAACTTGTACTTCTTGTTTACCAGATCCTGCAGAAACTATTTGATTATCTAAATAATCATTACAATCTGTAATCTTTGAAACATCATCAAGCTTATTAAAGATTTTAAAAAATTCATCTATAGCACAAACTCTAATACATTCTAATAAAGCCCCAGGTTTATAAGGAGTAGAATAATGTGATATTGTTAACCCAGGTATAGTTAAACTAGTTCCAGTATAAAATTTTCTTTCTGTGAATTTTTCACTAATAGCTCTAAGTTGAGGAGTTTTTCCGGTACCACTCGGTCCAAATATAATTATATTCAATTTCTGACCTTTATCCATACTACCACTAAATAAAAATGCAGTATATATTTTTTTATAAAAATCTGAAGTAATATAATGCATCGGGACTGAAGTATTATCAATCTCTGTCATCAAATATTGATAATAATCATCACCACTAACTTTAAAATCTTCATATAATTCGGATAGTTTTTTATATTTAATTTCTTTAAATTCATAAGAATGCAACATTAAAGTATAAGTATAAATATCTCTGTAGGAACTTTGTCCTATATTAAATTTATCATCAAATTTCATTAAAGTTCCTCTTAATTTATATCTACCATTTTGTATCTTCTCTTCAGATAAAACAGTAATAATTTCATTATTAATAGTTTTATATTGATATATATATACTGAAGCATTTATTTCACCTTTATATCTAACACCAAGATCTTCCATTTGATTTCTAGTTAAACCTTTTTTAAAATTAGGTTCATCTAAATATATTTTATAATAAAAATTAGGATCTTCTATACCAACATAAACTTTTGCTAATTGCCATACCATTTTTTCATCCTGTAATATAACTAAAGACCCTTCACTTTTATATTGACTATTTACTATAAAAGAATTTGTTTCTCTATTATTTTCTTTTAATTGTTTCCACTTCATTTCATCATCATTAATATAAGTTATAGAATGCATTGGTATTTGACGCATCCCTATACAATAATTTTTATATAAAGTATCTGGATAATGCTTTCTAATATTCCCCATAACTTCAAAAGGATTAAAAAATCTAGATTTCTTTAACCAATTATCTAAATTAACAATAGGATGATTTTTTAATTTTAATAATTTATAAAATGGTTCTAAATCTGTTATATTTTTACATTGTATATATGCTGCAATATTTTTAACAATGACATCATTAAAATTAGTATTCTCTTTAATAGGAAAAATTGATGGATTTTTTCTTATCGCTTCGAATAAAGGAAAATCATCAACAACGCTATGAACATGTTTATCAGAATTAATTAATGTACTTATTTCACTTTCAGGCTTATTAGGTATTATTTTTTCAGCATCAATTAATGGTACATCTTTATTTAAAAATAATACCTCAACCAAATTATTTTTATTTAAACTACCCCAAATTCTAAAAACTCTACTAGGATTAAAACATAAAGGATCTACAGGTATTTTCAAATCATGTATAAAATAATGTTTACAATTATCTAATATATTTTTTATTTTTTGTTTATCATCTAAAGGTTTAATAGGAAAATAATAATGATATCCTTTATTACCTGTAAAAACTTTAGCAGAATATTTTAAATTATTTTCTTTTAATTTATTTTCAGTATCCTCAATTATATCTTTTTCTTTACTATCTATATCAATTACAATATAATTCATATTCGTAACATCTTTATCTTCTATACCACCATTACCTCTTTCATTAACTCCTACTCCAATATTATATTCTTTTAGATTAATAACTTTAGATATAAAATCATCTTCATTATTAACTATAAAAATTCTATTAGAATTAACATCTTTACCAAACAATCTTATTTCAGTTTGTTTAATATGTTTTAGAAACCGATAATGCTCTTTTATCATTGAAATATTAATCATTTGCTTGAAATTATATAACCAACTATTATTTAAATCTTTTCATCGGCATTCTTAAACTTGGGACATGTTATAAAGCCTCTATTTCGACTGCGGTTAAAAACGCCCCGCGGAAAAATGTAACATAAAATTGAAAAATCTAAGAAATATTTCTTAGAATTGATAAAAAAAGCTTAAGTTTCCACTACGGGAGAAAAAACCGTAAGCGATCCCGTAGTGAAAAAGCTTAGAATTAGATGTTTTTTGTACATTATAAATTACGATTAGTCTACATTTTTATAATAATAACTAAAAAAAGCTTAGAATACCACTACGATATACGGTTTTAGAGAGAAAAGAGAGAATTACAACATTATTTTTTTTTTTTTATTATTATTACTTGTGATTATATTCTTATTACGCGTGTATGTTATTACGCGTGTTATTTCGCGTGATATATGCCCCCTGAAAATAAGAGTGAAAAAAAGCCCCTTTTTCTGCGCAACCCCTTCTAAAACCGCATATCGCAGTGGTATTCTAAGCTTTTTCGCTTTTCTTTATAAAGAAATGGAGAAAAAAAGCTTAAAATTTGATTTCTAAGAAAAAGCACCGTAGTGAAATTCTAAGCTTTTTGTTTATAAGATTTGGCCTTTATTTTGACTGAAAGTATAATCTAAAATTAAGGAAAAAGTTTAAATAGATGTTAAACCCTTATATCATTGATAAAAGTTTGTTAACAAGCGTTTATTTGTGTTTAGAGGTGTATTGAGATGGGTACTGAATTAAAAATAAATTTATTAAGTAGTAAATATAAAACATGTTTTAAAATTATAGGTATTTTTGCTTTATTTGTAGCAGCTTTGATTTATGGGGAATTTAAATATTATGATGGAAGATTAGATGAATGTATTGATCATGATGGCTTTTTAACAGTGGATCCTATTAGTAATGATTTTGTATGTACAGATTCTAAAGAGCTTAAAGAGAAAGGTTTGATAATAGATTATAAGAATAAAAAATTAGTTAATGATTTTGAAATGTTTTATAATGATATTGATGATATATCAAATTAGTGATATTTATGGAATTAAGAAAATGGCAAAAAGAATCTATAGACTTTTTTTATGAAAAAAATAAAAATGCGGTATTTTCTGTTCCTACAGGTGCTGGTAAAACTTTTGTGGCTATAGAAATCTTAAAAAGATTATTAAAAGAAGAGCCAGATTTGAGGACTCTTATAGTTGTACCTAAAAATATTATTTTAGAAATGTGGTCTAAGGAATTAAGAGAACATGGATTCCATTGGAATAAAGTTGGGATATATAATGGAGATTGTAAAGAATATTCTAGAATAACAATTACTACAAATGCTAGTTCTTTAAAATTAAATTATAAAATGTTTGATTTTATAATTGCGGATGAATTGCATAACATGGGAACTGAAAGGATGTTGAAATTAATATCACATAATTTTAAATATAAACTAGGATTAAGTGCTACTCCAGAAAGAACTGATTATAGTCATTGGAAAATTTATAAAACTTTTGATTTTAATGTTTATGAGTATTCTATAAAAGACGCGCTTGAAGATGACGTATTAAACAAGTTTGAATTTTATGATATAGTTTTAGATTTACCTGATAAGCAAAGAGAGAAGTATGATGAATTAAGTATGAATATTGGTACTATAATGAAAACTATAGGAAGTTTTAGTAAATTTATGGCTTTACCAAATTCTGATAAAAGAAAGTTAATGTTATTAAAATTAATGAATGCTAGGAAAGAAATGATATGGAATTATAAAGAAAAATTACGGATAGTCTCAGCGTTATGTAAAGAATATGCAGAAACTTCTAAAATATTAGTTTTTTCACAATATAATAAGACTACTAATAATTTATATTATTATTTAGGAAGTGAAGGTGTTAAATCTGCTTCTATACATAGTAGTCTTTCAAATGATGAAAGGTGTAAATCTTTAAAGGATTTTTCTGAAGATAAAGTTAATGTGTTATTAGCTACAAAAGTGTTAGATGAAGGTTATAATTTACCACGTATTGATGTTGGGATAATTTTAGCTGGGGAGAGAACTGCTAGACAAACTATACAAAGACTAGGAAGAGTTTTAAGAAAGAAAAAGAAATCTTCTAAATTATTTCAGATATATGTTAGTGATACTTTTGAAAGTAATGTAGCAGAAGAACGTAGTAATTTTTTTAAAGAATTGTCTGAGAAGTATGAAAAGATAGAAGTTGATAAAAATGAATAAAAAACATTTATTTTGGATAATACCTTTGGTTTTATTGATTGGGATTATTTTGGGGGGTTTTATAATTGCTAATGGTACTGCTAATGTTTTATATAATCATCCTGTTGTAAATTGTATTTTTCATGGAGAGGATTCTTTAAATATAGATTCTAATGGTTTACCTTATACTAAGGAATCGCAAAGATATATATTATCTCAGCGTTGTATGTCTGAATATTATAATCCTTCGTGGTCTTATGATGATTTAGTGTTTGGTTCAGGTTATGAAGTATTTTATAAAAAAGAGGTAATATAGAATGAATGATATTTTTAAAGAATGGTATGTTTGGATGTGTTTAACTATAATGTTTGGGTTTGTTTTAATGTTTATTATAGCTCAAACTTATGCATGGCATCCTATAGAAATGAAATTTTATGCTAATGATGAGATGGTTGCAACATCCAAAAATGTTTTAGAATTGCAAAAAAATGAAAATTTTAATTATTGTACTACTAAATGTTTAGAACATGATTGTGATGGTGATCCAGATAATGGTATTAGAGAAGGTTCTGTTATTGAATGTTATAATGCTTGTGTGAGTTATTATACTGGAAATACTTCAATTATTGACGATACGAGATATATTAAAATGGTAGAAGATAATAATAAATGGATTATTAGTAAAATAATGGAGCATAATCAGAATGCTATAAATTAAAAGGAGGTTAAAAAATGGATAAAGTAGAAGAAAAAGTTATGTTGTTGGATATAGGAACTTTGGCTATAGAATTAAAAATTAGACATGGGTTAGAATGGGATGAAGTTTATTCAGCTTTATATCCTAAAATATGTAAATACCATGGGATTATCATATAATGGGATTATCATATACTGCAATAAGAATAGCTAGGGGAATTCTTGAACAAAAATTCAAGAATAAACCTAATTTGGATCATCAAGAGTTAAAGGTTTTCTTAGAAGAATTTATAGAAAATGGTGATAATTATCTTGGTAAAAATTTAGAACAATATCAAAGTCGTAGTGCTGCTGCTAGAAAAGTATTTGAAGGATTTGTTGAATATTGTTTATATAGAAATCTTGCTAATTATGATAGTATGATTTTGTTAACTTCAGATAAGGGATGTTTGACTGATGATACTATTATAAAAACTGATAAAGGTGATTTTAGTATAAAGAGTTTAATAGGAAAGAAAAATGTTAAAGTATTATCATATAACCAAAAATTAAAAAAAGTAGAAATAAAAAAATGTGATGGAATTGAATTTGTTAAACTAACAAAAGTGTATAAATTAATAATGAGTGATGGTAATAGTATTATTGGAACAGATGATCATCCGTTTTTAACAGATAATGGATATAAAAAATTAATAGATTTAAAAAAGAATGATAAATTATTAATTTATGATAGATTACCTTGTTTTTTACAAACTAGAGAATTTAAAATATATCCATATGTTAAAGAGATAAAATATATAGGTGAGAGAAAAGTTTATGATGTCGTTAATGTGCAAGATAATCATAATTTTATTGCTAATGGATTTGTAGTTTCTAATACTGGGAAATCTTCTTTCGCAATGATGCTTGCTAGGGCATGGTGTAAATTAATTGGTATTAGGTTTGATCCTGATAGGCATATTGCTTATTCAAATGCACAAGTTACTGAAAAGATTGATACATTAAAACCTTTTGAACCTTTAATATGTTTAACTGGGGATTCTAAAGTATTAGTTAGAAAAAATAAAAAAATAAAAGAAATTGAAATCGAAAAATTAGTAGGAAAGCAAGATTTTGAAGTTAGAAGTTATAACATTGATAAAGATATATTTGAATGGGTAAAACCTGATAAATGTGTATGTAATGGTGAGAGTGATGAAATTTATGAAATAGAATTAGAAGATGGTACGAAAATTAAAGCAACTAAAGATCATAAATTTTTAACTAAAGAGAAAGTTTGGAAGAGGTTAATAGATTTGACTGAAGAGGATGAGCTTATTATTAGTGATGAAACGTTTTCATGTTTACAAGATAAAAGTATTAGAAATTGTCCAATTTGTAATAAAGATTTTAATGTTAGTTTAGAGAATAAGAAATTTTGTTCTAAAGAATGTGCTACTAGAAGTAAATATGATAAATTTAGTGAATATCTTCATAATAAAAGAGTTGAAAATGTAAAACCTAGAAAATGTAAAATATGTGGTAAAATGTTTAAACCTGAAGACGGTAATATTAGAATTTGTTCTGAAGAATGTGAAAAAGTAAAAAATAATTATATGACAGATGGTAAATGTTTGTCTTGTGGTCGTAGAATAAAATTAGAAAAAGCAAGAAATCGTAATTGTTTTTGTTTACAATGCTATAATAATAAAAATATTAATACTAAAGAAATTTATAACAATACTAGAGGTAGAGAGATTAATAGGAGAAATCATCATATTAAAAAGTATAACCCTCAATATAGAATTAGAAAAAGTTTAAGTGCAAATTTATCCCATAGTTTAAAAGTATTAAATAGTAAAAAAAATAGCTCTGTAATAAATTATATAGGATGTAATATAGATTTTTTAAAAAAACATTTAGAGGGTCAATTTGTAAAAGGTATGTCTTGGGATAATTATGGTAAATGGCATATTGATCATATTGTTCCGTGTAATTCTTTTGATTTATTAAAAGAAGAAGAAATTAAAAAATGTTTTCATTATACTAATTTACAACCATTATGGTCTTATGATAATATTTCAAAAGGTGCAAATAGATGAAATATATTAAAATAAAATCAATAAAAAAATTAGAAGGGATTAAAAAAGTTTATGATATAGTTAATGCAGGGAAATATCATAATTTTATTTGTAATCATAAAGTAGTAACAAAAAATTGCGATGAAGCGATCCGCTTTGCTTCTAGTGAGGATTGGAATAAAGCTGAAAACAAAGAACTGAAAAAAAAGTTAGGACAGGTAAGGACCAAACATCTTTTTTATATACTTTGCTTCCCATTAAAGCTTCAGAAGCTTGATAAAACTTATCTAGAATCATATGTTAATTATTGGGTAGACTTGTTTGGTAGAGGTATAGGAGCTTTATATGTTAAAGATAAGAATCCATATTATGATGCTTGGAGGATAAAAGAGTTCCAAAAGATAGGATCTTATACAGAATTTACTCAAGTCCCAAAAATTAAAGCGGCATTATCAAAACATCCAAATTTTTGGTATATTATACGAGGTCCGAAGCCCCCTGATGGATTGTATAAAAGATATTTAAAAGTTAGAGAACATAATATTTATGATGATGCTAATGTTTTAAGTGCTATGAATAAACAAGATTGTGTTAGAGCAATATTAATGGTAACTTTAAAGGATATATTAACAAAGGATAGTTCATTAAGTGTTAAAAGATTGTTAATGCATTTAGAAAATGAATATAATATTACTATAGATAGAGCTACTTATGAAGGTATTATGGAAGATGCTAAACAGCTTGTTACTAAAATTCGGGAGAATAATTTAGGGAGGTATATAAAATGAGGTAAAAAATTGAATGAATTAAGATTATTTGAACATCTTCTGTGTCAACCAGAAACATATAAATCTTATTTACAAGAGGAGTATGGTAGTAATTCTCAGACTGTTATACTTCGGAGAGTATTATTAAGGAATGTTCGAAGAGGAATATTAGGTAGAGTTAGATTAAATGGAACTAGAGGTGGTGAAGTTCTTTTTTATAATTTAGAGAAAAAATATAAAATTGTTATTATTAGTAAGCATAGGGATTTTAAATATTATGTTGTAGATAAAATAGAAAAAATAAATAATAATACAATTATATTAAAAAATGTTAAAGAATTGATAAATGACAAATGGATAAAATTAGGAGAGGATTTAAAAATATTTATTGGTAATGTGGTGAAAGTATTATGATATATATGAATTGGGTAATGTTTGGAATGTTAATATCATGGCTTTATTTAGGTAATTTCTTATTAGATTATTTTTTAGTAAAGAAAAATAATAAAGCAGTTATTTTAGATAAGCAGATTAAAGTATTAAAAAATATAAAAATTAAATCTATAGAACAGCAGAAACAATATATAGAATTATTAGATAAAAAAAATGGATTATATGGTAGTAATGTTATGAAATTTGTTTTTATAATATTAATGTTTATAGTGTTTACTATTACTATTGATTACATACCAGACAAATTTTTATATGGGTATAATTTAATTTTTTGTATTATTGTTCCAATATTTTATTTAATTATTGTAAAAGAGAAAGATTATAAGTTATATAATTATTGTTCGATGTTTGTTATGTTTATATTTTTTACTGGATATATAGTTATACAAAAAAATGCACCATTAGAATTTTATGGTTTAAGGATTATAATTTTATATTTATTACCTATATTATTTATAATTAATATGATAATTAAGGTAATTAAGGAGAAGATATTTAAAAGAAAGAAAGGTGAATAATAATATGGTAAAAATAGAAGGAACTAAAAATGCTGTAGGTAGGTGTGGTATTCATGACACTAATAGAAGAAATTTTAGCCGTAGAGCAATGCAAGGAAAGATAATGGTAGAAGATGACGTCGTTTGCCCATATTGTCATCACCGAAAGGGTATAACAAATATGAGTAGTAAGAGTCCACTATTTAATGTTACTAAATGTGCTAAATGTAAAAAAGTTATAACGGGTGTTAATGAATGACGGTTATTGTTAAAATAGGTAGAAGAGTTCCTAGAAATTGGTTTAAAAGATCTGCTGTTAAATTAAGAGGTCTTATGACATTTCAAGAAAATATATGGATTATAATAGAACGATCAATGACTATGGCTAAAAAGAAAGCTAAACAAAGTCCTGTTGATATTGATTTCATAAAAAAAAATTATAGAGAATTTGAAGATATTAATTATGATATAGAATGGATTGAAATAACAATTAGAGGTAATCCATCTCAAGAACAAGAAGAATATGATGAAGCTATGGGTATGTATAAAAATTTAAAAAATTTATTTAAAGGTAATTTACCTGATAATGAAGATTTTAAAAAACCGTTTAAAACTAATAGATTAACTCCCGGACAAATAGATAAAGCTTATAAAGCAGGATATGGAACGATGGAGAATAAATCTATTGCTCAAAAATTGTTAGATTTAGGTATTATAACATATATAGAAAAAATAGATGAATAGGATTTTTTGGGATTATTGGTCGGGAATTAATTTATTAAATCCGGTAGTTCTCACAGTTTTTATAACTAGATATATAAACACCCTTATTAATTAAATATTGTTTAAAAGGTTTCTAAGAAAGGGTAGGGATATTAATGAATTATAGTTATAGAGTTTTTAAAATTTAAAATGTGATTTTGTAATGGAGGATTATAATATGACAGTAATAAGACCAGGAGAAGATACAAAGGATTATGATTATGATACATATTTAGAGGGTACTGAGGAATATAGAAAACAAGAAGCAGAGAAATTTGAGAAAGAATATGAAAAAAGAATAAAAACACCTAAAACAAAAAATCCTAAAATAAAAAGAGAAGAGTCTGGATTTGGTAATTATGATAGAGTAGATAAAGATTATAAAACTAGAGCATGGATATCAAAACAAACAGAAGCACAAAGAGATTTATATGGATTACAATTGAAAGGTCTTAAATCTATAGATGAAGAAGAATATAATAAAGCTGAAAAGGAAAGACCTGTATGGAAAGAAGGTGAAACTAGTTATGATGATTATGCTAAAAGTTTATCTGAATGGTCTAATAAATATGCTAATGTGTTAGGAAGAGGAGAAGAAAGATATGAAAAAGAATCACAATTTTTAGAAGAAAAAAAAACATTTTTAGATAAAATAGATAAAAAACAATTTGAAGAAGCTGAAAGTTCTAAACCTATTTATAAAAAAGATGTTAAAATTCAAAAAAATAATGTTTATGGAGATCCTAGTGAATATTCAGAAGCTTTGAATAAATGGGTTAAAAATTATGGAAATGTTTATGGTAGAAAAGAAGATAGGTATGAACAAATTAATAAAGATTTAAAATATCAAGTAGGGAATGGATTAGAAAAATATGGCGTTGGGAAGAATATAGAGGCTTTAAAACAATCATTAGCTAAATGGACAGTAAAACAAGTTGATGATATTAGAAAAGAAAAGAGATATTATATATTTGGTAGAACAAGAGGAGATGCTTTAGGAAGACAGTTGAGTGGATATTATAAAAGTGAGAAAGAAGCAAAAGCCAATTTAAAAGATTGGGGATATGGTGCTACAATAAAAGAAGCTACAGTTAATGTTAATTATGGTAAAAAGGGTATAAAAAATATTGAGGGAGAAGGAGATTATGTTATTAAGTATAGAAAAGATGGAACTATAGAAAAAATAACTGCAAGACCTAAAGTATTAGAATATCAAAGTGGGTATAGTAAAGATAAACCACGAACTGGTAAATTAGAATATATACCTTATGAAGCTATTTTTGATGAAAAAGGTAATTTAGTAGCAGAAAAAACATATAAACCTGAAAAAATTAAAGATAGTTGGGATAGAGATTGGGGAAGTAAAGCAGATTATGATATTAAATTAGATACTGAAATTACTTATAAAGATGGTAAACCTGTAGAATTAAAAGATTATGATATTTATAAAAAATCTGTGGATAGTTCTAAAGGATGGGCTTATACTAATTATGGTGATTATACTAAGGAACATTTAAAATTTGATAACGGTTTATTAAAATATAAAGAAATATATGCTCCATATAAATCTGACAGTCTAATTAGTGATAAAAAATCATCAGAGGGTAAACAATATAGTAGTGTTGATCAATCATATGGTATATATTTAGATAAAGCTTTTAATTTTACTGAAGGTAAAATATTAGATTATGTTGCCCCTAAAGGGAGAAAGGAATATATAGTTTCAAAAGAAATATTAGAGGATAGAAGACAACAGCAACAAGAAAGAGAAGCTGAAAGACTTATAGAAGATTCTGGACAAGAAGGTTTAATAACTGTACAGCAGGTATTAGATGATTTAGAATTAAAAAATAAATTAAATATTAGTATAGGTGGTTATGGATATGATGAGTATGGTAGGAAAAAAACTCAAATAGATTGGTATAATCCTATCACAGGGAAAGGTGGAAATGCTTTTGGTAATAGATTTATTACAGGCAAGGTTAATGAATTAACACAAATTAGTAGAACTCCATCAGGTTCTCAAAGACAATATGCTAAAGAATTTAATAAAGAAGTATTGCCAGAATTTTTTACAGATCCTACTAAAAAAAATAAAGGTAATGTTATATTAAATCCTGATACTGGTAGATGGCAAAAATGGAATACTGATGATCGTGGTAGAGTAATACAAACTCAAAATGAATTAGAAAATTATTGGGCTAGAAAGCTAAGTGCTAGTAGAAGAACACAAGAAACTAAATCAATGGTAGATAGTGTAAAAAAAAGTCAACAACCGTTACCTATATTTGGTCAAAATATGAATATGTCTATAATGCCGCAAACACAACAACAACAAATATCTGCTAATAATTTTTTTGGACAATCTAACGAAAGTATAGTTAAGAATAAAACTGATAAAATTAAAAAATTAATATGGTGATGGGGTAAATAAAAATGATGAAAAACGTAAAAGATACAATGAAAGTAGGAATTGGTTCAATGGCCGGTTATAGCGTTTTGGGAACAATGCAAAAGGTTCCAGGTATGCCATCTCAAGCATCTAATGTTACAAATATTGCAGGAGCAGGATTACAACTTGCAAATGTTGGACAGTTAACAAAAACTGGATTAAGTCTTACTAAGATGTTTAAATGAGGTGTAAAAAATGTTCGATATAACAAGAAGCTTAAGAAAAATGGGAGGAAATAGTTTAAACATACCTAGAGTTATGGCTGGTAAAAGTGTTAATGATTGGGATGGAGACGGTATTCCTAATAGAAGAGATTGTCAACCTAGAAATATGTTTAGGCAAGATTCAAATGATTGGAGAAAGTTAAATAGTTATTTTGATGGTGAAAAAACTTTTACTAGTGGTAGGGTTGGATGGAATGAACAAGGTAGTATGGGGGATATTTGGTATAATGAAAAAAATGATAAAATTATAGCAATTGGTTCTCCTAATACACCACTTAGTGAATCTACAGATTATACTGTTTTTATAGGATCAGATATGAAAAAACGTTATGATAAAGAATATGATATTGATACAGATAGTCAATATAATGTATATGCTGGTAGATATCCTAATAAACGTTCTGCTGTAAAAAGATTTAGAACTAAAGAAGAGGCTTTAAAATATGCTAAATATCTAATGGAGAATAATTAAATTGAAAGACACAAGATTACAAAAAACTTTTAAACAAGGATTAGGTGGAGGAATACTTGGAGCTTTTATCGGTGCTCCTGGATTAGGAATGTCTTTAGGAGTTTTAAATGCTAATAAAGATAAGTTAAAATCTTTTGGTAATGATTTTAATAATATTATAAGAGGTAAATAAATATGAGTAATAAATCTTTTGTAACACCACCGCCACAAAAGTATTATGGGACAAGTTCTGCAGAATATGGTGAAGTTGATACGCAAGGTAATATTACTTCTACTTCTGAAGAAATAGCTAATAGAAAAAAGAAAACTTTAATACCTCAATATCAAATTAGAAATAGACAAAAACAAAAACAAATTCAATCACCTAAAGAACCTACAGTAACTTATATGGATATGAATAATAAAACTGCTTATGGTATTACACCACCAAAACAGTATTATGGGACAAGTTCTTTAGAGTATGGGGAGATTGATCAACAAGGTAATGTAAGAAAAACTCCAAAACAATTTTCAACACCTTTAAAATCTAAACCACAAAAAATATATCAAAATGATAATAGAATGTCTAGTAGAGAACCGGAAGTATTTAAATTACCACAACAAGATGTTTTTGGAAAACCATCTAAAAAATTTTATGGTACAAGCTCTAAAGATTATGGTGAAGTTGATTTAAAAGGTAATTATATTGGTCAAAATATAATCACACAACCAAACGATTATATACAAAATAAAATATTAGAAATAAATGAATATAATAATAAGTATGATAGTTATAATTCTAAACCTTTTAATAATAGAGATAAAATAGAATTAAAAGAATTAGAAAGATCTAGAGAAGCTATTCTTTCAGATTTTGATACTAGAGAAGGAGTTATTAAAGCTAAAGATAGTGGTATTTATATTGTACCTGTTGAGAATTATAATCCAAGTTATGATAATATTAAAGTTAAAACAGAAGAAGGTAGAGATATAGAAATAAAATTTGTTCCTAAGAAAGATATAGAAGCGTTATCACGAAAAGCACCTGATGATGAATCTTGGGGGGGATTGAAAGGTTTAGCTAATATGTTTACTTTTGGTCAATATCAAAGAAGAGAAGGTAAAAAAGATAAGTTGGAAATATTAAAAGAAGCTAAAGAACAAACAGAAGATATTATTGGTATTAAACCTACTGATAAAAAAGATTCTAAATTTGATATTTTTTCAAATACAAAGCCTGAATTATATAGTGTTGCTGGTGAAACTAAAACAGCTATAGCTAGTGAAAAAGATTTAGAAATAGCTCAAAAAGAAATGGAAGAATATAAAAAAACCCCAGAATATAAAATGAAACAACTTGAAGAAGATCTTTCTAAAAAAGTTGGATTATTTGAGCAAGAGAAAACTTTATATGATGTAAAAGCTGCACAAGCAGAATCTAAAATAAAAGAAGCTGAATCAACTGAGGATTATAAAACTTTTGTAAAAAGTGAAAAAGAATACAAAGAATTAGCAGATAAATATAAAGACAGATGGGGTACTAGTTCTGACATTGGAATTTTTGATAAAGAAGGAAATGTTTTATCTGTTGGTCCTGGTATGAGTTCTATTGATCAGCAAAAATTTATAGAATTATCTAGTAATATACAAAAAAGTTATGAAAAAATTAATCCTAAAATTCAAGAAATTGGTGGGGATATAACTGAGTTAAAAAGAGAAGGATATAAATTACAAGAAAAAGGAGAAAGATTACAAGAAATATCTACCGAAGTTGGGAAATCTATGACTAATATAGATTTAAAAGATCCTATATATCAATGGAAGTATACTTGGGATGAAAGAGAGAAAGCTGGAACTGGTGGAACTTGGGGTAGAGTAGGGGATACTGCTGCTAGCTTTGGATTAGGGTTTGCTAAAACTGCAGGTAAAAATCCTATAGAATTTTTAGCTACTTCACCTTATGCAGCTTATAAAATTGATCAAGAGCAAGGAAGATCTAAATTATCTATGTTAAATCCTAGTTATGGTACAGAATTATTAGCAAGAGGGATATATGATCCTAAAGCAGATGTTATGAAATTTAATCCTGATGCAGCCGAAGGTGCTTTAGCTGTTACAACATTTGCTGTTCCTGCTAGTGTAGCATATAAAAGTACTATTAATCAAGGATTAACTCAAGGTACAAAAGAAGTAGCTAAATTAACATTAAAACAACAAGCAGGAAAATATGCTATAGGGGGCGCAATTGCTGCAAGTCCTATAGCTATGGAAGCTGTTAATTATTATAAAACCCCTGAAGAAGAAAGAAGTTTTTGGAAAAGTACTAGAAATGTTGGTGAGATGTATGGTGGTTTAGCAGCTTATGGAGGATTAGCTTATGCTGGTAGTAAGACTGGTGCTAATATTGCAAAAAATCAAATAACAAAAGAAATTAATAAACAATTAGCTAGTGGTAAATTTATTTTTCAAGAAACCCCTAAAGGTGTGCAAAGAAACCTTCCAAAAGATGTTTTAGAATCTAGAGGTATTAGTGGTCAAACAGATTTAACTAGAACTGGCATGGGTACAATAGATACAAAATATGGTAAAATAGAAGTAAGATTTAAAGGTGATACTACTAATGTTGCAAGTAAAGACTTTAAAATAGGATCTAAAGGAACTGATACTAATTTAATGAAAGGTAAAACTAAAGGAAGATATGATTATAGAATATTAGATAGAAATAATAATCCTATGAGTGATTGGAAGTTTGGTGGTTCTTTAGATGATGGTATTGAGAAAAGTATAATTAATAAAAAACAAGGAATTTATACTTCAAGACAAACTGAAAAAGTTTTAAAAAATAAATTAATGAGTGAGTATGGATTATCTGAAAAAGGAGCACAAGAAATAATACAAAGTAATCCTGATATATTAAAAAAAATTGATATGGGTGCTAAATCAATTAGAAGTAGTGGGTATGGCGTTGTTACAGATTCTCAAGGTAAATCTAAATTAATTGTTTCGGGAAGAAGACAGACAATAGTTTCTAGAAAAATATTACCTAATGAAAGAGGAACTTCTATGCTTAGTGAAAAAGAATATACTAGATTGATAAGTGAAGGTAAAGGATCTCAAATACAAAAATATTTAGATAGTGGAGATATTAAAATAATAAAAGATCAGGGTAAATTATTTTATCAATTTTCTGATGATGCTGTACAAGGTGTAAATGTTGTAGGGAAAAGACCTAATAAATATATTTTAGCAGAAGGTGAATTATTTGGAATTGAAGCACAAAATATAAACACTAGAGCTGCTAAAGCATTAACAAGTAATATTGATGATGTTTCTATGAATTTTAAAAATTTAAGAATTGGAGAAGTTGATGATGTTATAAAATCATATAGAAAGGTTGGAAGTGTTAGAGATTATTCAGGTTCAAATATACAAAGTATAGCTGAAAAAGAAAAATCTAATCTAATAAAATCTAATGTAAAAGAATGGTCGGGTGGGGAAAGATTTGAAGGAGTGTCAACTATATCAGAAGTTAAAACTACTAATACAATTAAAGAACTTGCTAACACTAGAAAACAATTAAATATTAATTTAATAGATGATATTGATAATATGCAATCTTATTTAAAGAGCGGGGGTGATCCTAGATATACAATTAAAACTGGAGATAAACTTGGTCCTATATATAGAAGGGATTTATCAGGTAATATAGAAACTCCTTTTATGAAATCTACTAATACTGGTAAAGGGGTATTTAGTGTTGATGATGCTGGTGAAGTTGTGTTCAAACCTACACAAGTAAAACCTTCTAGAAGTGTAACAGGTCCTATGGGTAAAAGAGCACAAGCTAGATTATCATTACAATTTGCTGACGATGTTGCTCAAGTAGAACCTATTACGATATCATCATCTAAAACTACTTCAGAACAAGGACAAGTTATAAATTTAATGCAAAGTCCTTCAACTCATAATACTGAACCATTAGAAATGACTAAAACTGTAAGTACAGTGGATTCAGGTTTAACTTATGCAGGAGCTCGAGCTATTTCTGTCACCCCCGGATCTATACAAGCTCCTGCTAATATTTTAATGGGAGGTCCTACTACAAGTTTATTATTTGAGGGTCAAGATGAACAAGCGCAAAGTGTATTGAATGAAGTAATAGTTGATAGTCCGTCGGAAATATCTAAATTATCTGATACTCCTCAATTAATATCAGTACCTGAATTAGAAAATGTAAAAGAAGATACTGATACTGATAAAACTGAAGATATTAAACCTATACAGCCTAAATTAACTGATGATCCAGTAATAACAGAAGAAAATGTTGTTACTGGAACTGTTACTGGTATAGATACTATTAAAAATGTAGATAAAGCTAATGCTATAGATTATGGCTTAATTGATGCATCCGGATCTCCTATCGTTAATATGACTGGAACGACAACACCTTCAGTGCCAGGTATAACAACAGTACCGCCTGTGATACAAACTCCTGTTGGTAGTTGGTTATGGGCGCCTAAATTACCTAGGAGATTTGGCAATATGCAAAGGTCTAGAACTTTTAGACCTATTGCATTTTTAAATCCATTAGCTGATTGGAGAATATATTTTCAAAGAAAATTTGGATATATGGGTATGCCAAATAAAGAAAGAACAGTAAATATATATAAAACTAAGTTTAGTGATAAATATGATATTGATCCTATTAAGAAAATAGAATCATTATTAAAATGAACTACATATATAAATATATTATAATATGATAAATATAATGGGTAATATGATGAAAAAATTTTTAAGAAATAAAAAAGGAGCTGCATGGATTTGGGTTTATGGTCTTGCTTTTTTGTTTGCATTAGGATTATTATATATTATATTTTTATATGTATTTGAAGGACATTTAATACCAACTATCGGTGGTATTGTAAATGATTCTAATATAATAGAGGATAGTACTAAAACAGAAATTAATGCAGGTATTAATAAGTATATGATATTTTTTAAGACAATGCCTTTTGTGTTATTTTTTGTAGTTATAATATATATGATTGCAAGTACAATCTTTAAGCAATCTGGAGGTAATTACTATGGTTAATAATTTAGATGATATTAATAATAGATATCTTGGAGATAGAGAAATAAAGAGAAAAGGTGATATAGGTTATGCTAGTGTTAGAGCTGATAAAGAACCAGAACCTGTTAATTTTGAAGAATTAGAAACTTATGATAGTGAAGAAGAACCAGAACCTACTAATGTTGAAGAATTAGAAACTTATGATAGTGAAGAAGAACCTCAACCTATTAGTAGTTATCAATATCAATCTGATGGGGTTGTAGATTCAGGAAGTGAAATTACGTATGCTTTAAATGATTATAAAAAAAATTTAATAAATCCTGAAGCTAGATTGAGTGATTCTAGTACGGTTCCTGAAGCAGTAATAGATCAAGATTCTATGGATTCTGAAAAAACTAAAGCTGGTAAATTTTTTGGTTTTATTAAAAATAAATTTGATATAGCTACAGATGATTTTAGACAAAAGAATAATATAAAAAATGAAGCATATAGAGAATATATGGAGCAAAGACCGAAAGTTTTAGCGGATATGTATAGACAAAGATATAATCAAAAATTACAAAAAGAAATGATGCCTCGAGAACAAAAAATGGCATTATGGGATCAAAGGTTTGGACAAGCTTCTAGTGGTATGAAAAAGGTAGGTATGTTACTTGGAGGTAGTAAAAATCCTGCTGATATAATAGGCATGTCTAGTGTTAGAGCTCCTAATCCTAATATTGGAATGGGTGGACAAGGGATCTCTTCTACTAATCAACAACCATTACCAAAAGAAAGACCTAATATACCACCACATAATATGCAACCTAGTAAATATCAAGAACCTGGTGTGACTGGAAGTCAAGTTCCGAAATATGTTAACGCTCCTTCAAATTCAGATCCTAATGCTATATGGCAAAGAGTAGTAAAGATTGATAGATATGGTAAAAAAAGATCTTATTTGAGAAAAGCTAGAGCACAAGATTATAATCCTAATTTTAAACCACAACAACAACCACAACCACAACCACAACCACAAATGAATCCTATGATGCAAGGAATTGGATTTAATATAAATAAATTAGGAATTATGTCTACATTAGGTGGTGATAATGATTTTGCTATGAAAGCTAATACATTAATGGGTATTGGTAAGAAAGATGATCAAGGTAGATTTGATCCTTCGAAATATTTATAATTATATTTATATAATTATATTTATAATAAGTAGGGAAATAATATGGGTAAAATAAATTTAAAAATAATTTTAGTATTATTAATGGTGTTTAGTATAATACCAGGGGTTTTTGCATATAAGGTATTAAGTGATGATTTAGTTTCTTACTATAGTTATGATGTTGATTTTAGAGACGACCATGGGGTTAATAATGCTTCTGGCTATAGTCCCGCACAAACTACTGGGATATTAAGTAATGGTTACAATTATTCAAGTACTGATTATTCAGTTACTAATTTAGATCTTGATTCAAACACTTTTACTTGGAATGTGTGGCTTAAAAGTGAAGAAGCTCTTGGTTTTAGAGGGATTATGGGAGATTTAAAAACAACATCTGGGGTTTTTGGTGGTTCATTAGTTAAAACAGATGATAGTGCTAATGGTTATGCAGCAGTTATAGCTTTTAATTCTGAAAAAACGGATTCAAGAACTATTACGGGTACAACAACCCAGATTAATGATGGAGAGTGGCACATGATTACTTATACTTATGATGGTACTTATATGAGGTTATATACTGATGGTGTTTTAGATGGTACAAGTGAAGGAATGCCTATAGGCCATACTAATATAGATATAGAATTAGGAAGGGATCCCGATCAACAAGATAGATACTGTTCAGGAATATATGATGAGATTGGAATATGGAATGAAACACTTAATCAAACACAGATAACCTTATTATATAATTCAGGTAATGCTTTGGCTTATGAGTATTTTGATTCTGTCCCTACTGCTCCTTCTGGCAGTACTTTAAATTCTGCAGATCAAGTAGGTGAGGAATTAACTGCTACAGGTGCAGGTGCAACAGATCCTGATAATTATCCTGGTCTTGGGATAACTTATTATTATGAGTTTAGATGTGATTCAGCAGTAGGCGATATAATTCAAGCAAAAAGTACTGATAATAGCTGGGTAATAAATTCTAGTTGTGCTTATGGTCATGATGTTTATGTAAATATTTGGGCTAATGACACTATTCATGAGAGTGAAACTTATGAGACAGAAATTAAAACTATAGTTAATACTGTTCCTACAGTTCCTTCTGGAAGTACTTTAAATGATGCTGATCAAATAGGAGAGAATCTTATTGCTACAGGTGCAGGCTCAACAGATGCGGATGGCAGTGATATAACATATTATTATGAATTTAGATGTGATGCAGTCGATGGCGATTTATTACAAGCTCAAAGTACAAATAATTCATTTATCATAACAAATGAATTAATTGTATGTGATTATGTTTATGTTAATATCTGGGGGAATGATGGTACTAATTATTCTTCTACATATGAAACTGAAATAGTAGAATTTATATTTGTTGTAACAAATATAAGTGATTATACTGTTATTACTGATAATAGTAGAATTCAAATTAATTATACTCGTACGGATACTCCGGTTATTTGTGGTATACAATTAAATAGTAGTTCAGTATCTTGTCCTAATCAAACAACTAGTGGCGGTGAAGCTATTATTACTTGTACTGTCGATAATGTAGATTCAGAGAATGTTACTTTTGAACCTTTTTGTGAAGATAATGAAAGTTCAAGAATATATAGTGCAGATAATATATCAATTAGAGTTGATGATGTTTCTCCGATAATTACTATTAATTCTCCTAATGTTGATAATAGTAGTATTTATTATAATGGTAGTATTGTTTATTTTGATTTTAATATGAATGATGCTGGTAATATATTTGGATATAATATTACTTGTTTAGGTAGTGGTGGTGATGTAGAATATAGTGTACAAGAGATTGGTTTAGATGGTATTTCTATAAATAAAACGATAAATACTACATTTCCGATACTTGGCAATAAACAATGCACTTTAACAGTATCTGATGATCATACAGCTAAAGAATGGAATACAAAAGTTAATGAAAAAAAACCATGGTTTGGAATTGGGAATCATAAATTAGATATTAATAATGAAGATATTATTATAGAATATGATAAATCGAATATTATAAAATTAGAAGATTTATATTTTGAAGAAGATTATGATAGGGTAAAACCTATTTTTAAATTTAAAGATGATTCTATAGATAAAGATATTGAGATTACTTATACTATTAAATTTAAAGGTAATATATATTCAAGAGATTCTGAATATGCTGGTCATGTAGTAATTTGTCCTGATAATAATTTTAATAATTGTTATTGGTATGATGCTGAAGATGATAGTGATACTTTTGTTGATTATATAATTGATGAAAATAAAAATGAGATTAAATATATTCATAGATTAAAAAATAATAATTATAATAAAGAATTAAAAACTAAATCATTAGGAGGATTAAATTTAGATTCAGAAACTTTTAATATAACTATTGTTCATGGTCAAGGTGTGAATTTTTATGCTTATAATATTTATAATAGTACTTCTATTGATAGTTTTAATTTAAGTATTGATAATGGTAGTACTGTTGAAGAATATTATACTACTAATGGTACTTTATATGTAGAATTTGATAACACTTCATTAGATTTTATATTTTCTTCAGATGATTTTTATAATTTTTATCAGTTTTCTTCTTTAGGAGCTAATTTATCAAGTGAGTATAATTTTAGTATGTGGGAAACAGAATTAACTCTTAATGTATTAAATAGACAATCAGATTTATTTGTTATAGGAACTACTATTAATCTTACTAATGATGATTATAATAATATTTCTAATAATAACCCACAAACATATTATTTAAATAAAGGAACTTATAATATAAATGTAAGTGGTATAGCTGCAGTAGAAAATAATACTGAATATACTATGGATGATATTAATGAGTATGAATATGATATATATGTAGATAGTAATTTAACTATTATGATAATGGATGAATTTACTGAAGGAGAATATAATTTATCTAGTCCAGACGATATTACGCAATATATATATTGTGAGGATGGTAGTGTATATAGGGAAGATGTAACTAATAATAGTTATAATTTTATATTACCTTGTGATTTTGAAAAAATTAAATATGTTGTGACATATCCTACAGATAGATATTACAGAACTTTATTGCCTAGATCTTTTAATATTACAGAAGGTAATGTTACTGTATGGTTAGTTGATATTGATACTACACAAATAGTATTTAATACTTTTGAATTATATTCTTTAATAGAAGAATATGATAATTTAAATATATATTTTAAAAAAAATATAGGAGATAACGAATATGTTATAACTTCAGATTTTTTAGATTTCGAACAAAAAATAGGTACTTATTTAATTCTTGGTGAAGAGTATACTGTTGAAGTTTCAGCTACTAATTATCCTACTACTAATTTAGGATTTTATAGTGCTGATGCTGCTGGTGAAAAAATAATAAAATTATTTGAATTAACTATTAATCAAGATGATCTTGTTGATTGGTTAGGAGATGTTTGGAATGTAGAAACCGATAATACTACTGATCCTAATAGGTTAAAAGTTACTTATGATTCAGAGGATGTTGATGTTGTTGAATTATCTGTATATAATGAAACTGAAGAAGGTACTTTAATGTATACAACTTCTGTTTATACAGATTCTGGTTTTATTTATTATACACCACCTATACAATATGAGAATTTAACTTATGCAATAAAATTAAATATAACAAAAGAAGATAATGCTACAACTAATGATAGAGTATTAAGAACACAATGGAGATCAAATACTAATATTGATTTAGATATAATTGGTTTAGGATATATATCTACAACTTTTATGGGATTTTTTATAGCGATATTTATGGGAGCAGTTGCTTTAATATTTACATGGCAAACTGCAGATATTGGAGGAATTGTATTTATAGGATTAGGAGGATTGTTTATATATTTTGGATGGATATATATTGCAAGTATAACTTTTGGATTATGTATAATTATAGTAATTGTTAATTTTTTAAAGAATAAGGATCGAGGTATAAGATAATGGCAATGGCTTTTAGAATAATGTTATTTGTATTATTATTTAATCTTGCTGCAGGAATATTAAGTGTAGCATTAGAACCTTATACTATAAAATTACCAGTTCAATATGATGATGATGGCAGCAGTATGGGAAATTTTACTGTATCTCCACCAGGAGCTGAAGGTGCTAGTGGATGGTGGGATAAATTTTTAGATTTTCTTAAAATAGGTTTTTTCATAAAATTACAAAATTTATTAAAAAGTACTATATATGGTATTACAGAAATATTTACAAATTTAGGAATATTAGACAATGCTTATGTAATTTATTTTAATAGTATTATAACTATAATATATATAATAGGTATAATTGATTTATTTACTGCTAGGAGGCTTCAGAATTAAAATGGTAACAGCTTGGGAATATTTATTAAATGGTTCTATGATTAGAGCTGCATATGAAGCTTATAACCAAGCTTTTGCTTTTTCTGGTACTCAACATTATCCTATTGGAATTTTATTTATAATATTTCAAATATTATTATTTATTCAATCTAGAAATATAGCATTTCATTTTGTAGTTTCATTATTTTTATTTGCTGCATTATTTATATGGATACCTACTATTATTAAAGGAATTATAGTAAGCATATTAATATTAGAATTAGCAGGTATAATATATGTTTGGGCAACAAAGGAGAATTAACTATGGTTAATAATTTTAAAATACAAACATATTTTAGTGAAATATATATGAAGTTACCTATGTTGAATTTTAATAGTGAAATAATTTTTTCAAACAAAGTTCCAATTAGGTCACTTAATAATATAGTTTCTACTTTTAAAAGATATGGTTATAATTTAGAAATAAATAGATTTGGAGATAAGTTTATATTGATAAATAAATCTTCTATATCTCCTAGGTTTGATGTTTATTTAAAGAATAGATAATCTAAGGAACAACTACATATATAAATGATATTTATTTATATAGATTTAATTAATATATAATATGGAGGTAAACTAAAAATGTTTATGCAAATAGCAATTGGAGCAATAGGAATAGGTGTTGTATTAATGGTAGGATATCTAGTAGTTGCACAAGTTAAATCAGCACTACCAACAGCAAGCCTGGATAACGACACTCAAGTTGGTATTAATAACGCACAAACTACAGTTTTTGCAGGATTCGCATTAATTGCAGTAGGTATTATTGTACTAGCAGCATTCGGATTAATATCTGTCTTTAGATAAGGATAGATAAAAATATAAAGGGTTTTTACCCTTTTTTTTATTTTTTTTTTGTTATGTTTCTATAGGAGAAAGTTTATATATAGGATAGTATCTTTTATAACAAAATGCTATTAGAACTTTATATTATGTATTCTATTGTTGCCTTTGTATCTTTTTTTATAGCTTTATATTTTTCAAAAGGTATTACGAACATATTTGTATGGCCTTTAGCAATATTATTCTTTAGTGTGCTTATATTCGCGTCTAATGCTATTATAGTTAATGGTCAAATAATAACTGAACCTGGTATATATTTACTCAATCTGGGTATGGTGGTTTTGAGTTTTATATTATTTGTTTGGGATTTAATTGATAAATTTGCTACAGGTGGTTTTGAATGAGTAGTAATATATATAACGATGTACATAATAGAATGAATCCTTCTAATCCATATAAACAACAAATTAACAATATTCCTGAAAACAATTTTAATAATTATCCGGTAGAAAATCAAAACGGCAATCTCCCTAAAATTCCTCCCGAAGTAGCGAATATGCCAAATCCTTTCCAAAATCCTGCTTTTAATAATTCTTTACCGGATTTACCTATACAAGATCAAGGTGCAGCGATGTTGAATGCTTTATTGAATGATGATACTGTACCTGATAAAATTAAACAGGATTTTTGGTTTGTTTTCCATAGAGATAATATTTTAACATTTTTAGATCAAAATAGAAAAATTAGTAAAATGTTAAATTTTGATATACTAAAGATTGATAGTCTTAATGCAACACCTTATTATAATTATACATTTAAAAAAGAGAAAGATTGGAATGCTGCTAGACAAATGTTTGAAACTAAATTGGATAGAGCTTTAGGTAATGCTAAAGGACAAAATGAAAGAACAGTTATACCTATGACTATTCAAGAAAATATAACTAGAATGGAAGATAGAACAAGTGGTAGTGGTCAAATGAAAGAAGGATTTTTAAAAAGAATGTTAAATCGTCATTAAGGAGGTAATATATAATGGTACCATGGTTTGCTAATCCTATTTTATGGATATGGGTAGCAGTTGCGGAAACAATAATAATTATTATGATGTTTATTATAATGATACTTATGAAATTATTTACTCACGGGTTTCAAGAATTAAAGGCTAAAATAAAAGGTATACCTATTTGTATATTTTTTGAAGATTCTAGGTATGCTTGTTGGAAGCCTATAAAACCTGATGCAGGTATAATTGAAGATGAAGAGTATGGTTCTTTTTTAATTAATGAACAAGGATCTTATGTAGATAGAAATACTAAAAATATTTATTTACCTTTTGATTCTAGTTTTGCTTCAGGAGGTAGTGTTAAAGCTTTTAAAATGGCAGACGATCTTTGGAAAGTTTTTAAAGATGAAGGAAAGATGGATGCAATTAGAATATCTTTATTGCAAGGAAAATTAGATAATACTGAGTTAGAAGGATTAAGGGAAAGTATAAATTTTTCTCATTTGAGATCTTTATCTAATACTATATTACCTCATAATATTACAGCTAAAGTTGAAAAAATGTTAGCTCAAAGAATGCAAGGTTTAAATACTGTTAATTATATGCAAGTAGCAATAATTTTTGTAGCTATATTGGGTGCAATAATAATGGGAGCAATATTGTTAAAAATGTATGGTTAAAATGGATAAAGCACAAGGAATGATAACAATAATAGTTGGAATTTTTTTTATGGTAGGTATTTTTGTTTTAGCTGCTTTTATATTAAATTCTATTAAAGAAGTTGAATATCAGGTAACTAATACGTTAGATGCTGATTCCAATATAACTGATCAGGATTTTGGAAATCCTGTAATAGGAAATGATATAAAAGAAAAAGCTAAAAAATCAAAAAATTCTAATATAGCTCCACCAGAATTATCAACAGGTTAAAATGGAACCATTTAAATCTAGTCCAGTAAGTGCCAGAGCTGCTGGGATGGATTATAAAGAAATAAAATCTCATTCTTCATTGTTATCGAATGAAAGGTTAGCAATATTATTTTATATGTTAGATCTTTCAAGTATAAATCTTAATACTTATTATAATGAAAAACATCTTGTAAATACGAAAGCTATATTATATCAATTGTATAAAAATGTTAGAACTATTATTAGGAATAATGCTCAAGTTAGAAGTATGTTAAGTTTAGAAACAAAAACAGAAGGTGTTTACACTATAGATGTTGCTTTTAATTTTGTCAATCAAATGTTAACATATTGTATGTTTCATGGCTTTACATATAAAAGATGTTATGCTATATCAGAGCAACTAAATTTTATAGAAATATCTTTAAGAGATGTGTTACAATTTTTTAATTATTTCTTTAGACCTGAATATAAACAAAAACCAGATGTTATGATAGCTACTGAAAGATATAAACAAATGGCTGATAAAATAACAGTAGATAAATTAAGAGAAATTGTTGGAAAAGGTAATAAGATAGATTTTGAACATCTTGGTGTAGGGTTTACAGAAGAGGGAGATAAGATTGAATATACTGAAGAGGACGATCCTGAAGATTTAATAGAAAAAAATGATGAAAGCACAGTTAACTGATCCCGGGATGTTTAATGAGCATTTACGGAGAAAAGGATTAAGAGAAAGTTCAATTAATTTATATTCTGATGTAGTGACTTTATTTTTAACTAAATATGATATAGTTGATGATCTAAATCTTTATAATGATTTTTTAATAGAACATGCTTATAAAAAAAGGTCTTATTATTTTTATCATGCTATAAGAGCTTTTATAAAATGGAAGATTGAAGATCAATCTGTAAAAACAACTTTGTTAAAAAATTTAGTAAAACCTAAAAATGATGATCCGGAACAAGATAGAGTTTATTTGTCTCATGAGCAAAGAGAAAAAGTTATAGAATCTTTAGAAAATGAAAAACATAGACTTATTGCTAAGTTGCAAGAACAAACAGGAGCTAGGATTGGTGATGTACTTAGGTTAAAACGTGGTAGTATATCATATGAAAATTATGAAGGTAAATTAGCTATGAAAATAGCTTTTATTGGGAAGCGTGGTAGGAAAAGTAATAAGTGGATATTTGATAAAAAATTACAAGAAGATATAATGGCTTTTATTAAAGAGCATTATCTTAATGATGATTATTATTTTATTGACTTTTCTAAGGCGTGGAATCGTAGTAGTGAGTATACTATTATTAGAACCAATTATAACTGGTATTGGCAAGATTTAAAGAAAGCATTAGATAAATGTCATATAGATAAAGATCGTTGGGCTACACATGATTTTAGACGTTCTATAAGTAGAGATATTTGGGATGATGAAAAAATGGGAAAGGACGTTCAATTATTACAAAACTATTTAGGACATAAAAATACTTCTACAACTTTAAGATATCTTAAACATTCTGGTTTAAGTAATAGAGATGTATCTAAAAGATTAGCTGAGAAACAGAATATGAATTAGGATAACTAGATATATAAAGTATAGGTTATATGTATAAAATAATGAATTGGGATTCAATAATTCAAATTGCTGATTTACGTAGAAAGCAAAAGAAAGCTAAGAATTTATTAGAATGGACTAAAATTGAAAATAAAATAAATCGTTTATTAGGTAGAGAATAATAATGTGAGGTTTAAAATGGCAACTACAATAATAAATACAAGTGAAGGGTGGAAAGAAGTTTGTTCAGGATCTTATGATCTATGTCGTAAAGAATCCGAAAAATGGGTTATGAAAGGATTTGAAACAAATATTATTACAAAATCTCTTAAATCGACTCATAGATACGCGGTTAGTCCTAAAAAAAGAATAGCTAAAAATTATAATCCAGATTTTATATCTTTAAATCAATTATATTAATATAAAATGTTAGTTAGTCCTGAATATGCAAGAAGAAATGCTTTAAAAGCAAAAGAATGTTTAAAACAAGGTTCTACTGCAATGTTAAGAACAGGTAAGAGGCGTATGAATCAATTAATTAATAAAGAAAATATTGGAGATATATCTTTAATGAAAATGCATCAATTTAGAAGGCATCAGAAAAATGCTGAGTATTCTGGTGATATATGTAAAGATAATGGTGCTGTTGCTTGGTTAGGGTGGGGAAACGGATATAAGAATGGTAAACCAATCCCTAATGCTAGTAATTGGGCGAAAAGAAAATTGGAGGCAAAAAATGTTTAATTTATCTAAAATAATGAAGGTTAACGGTCCTAGAATTGGAGGTCATAAAAATTTAACAACTAAACAATATAAAAAAATGTATGGGCCTAAAGGAGATATAGATGGAGATGGAATTCTTAATTATAAAGATTGTAGGCCTTTAGACCCTATGAGAACTATGGTTCATTATGGTTATTATGAAGCTACTTTAGAAACAGGTCAAAAAATGCCAGTTTATGCTGGTTCTAAATTAGCTGCTAAACGTATTTTAGATGATCAAAATGTTAATTATATTGATATAAGGAATATGACTTTTGAAGATACTAAAGATAAATATGGTGTAGAAGGTACAAATAAAGCAAGATCAGCAGTACATAAAAAATATAATTGGACTGGTAAAAAAATTATAGATGAGAAAGAATGGGGTCAATAAAATGAAAAAACCAAAAATAAATTTTTATGATTTAAAAGCAAAAAAGAAATTTTCAACAGATAATTTTAAAGTTGTTAAAAAAGGTGGTAGATATTTTGCTACTACTAAAGCTCCTAGTGGAGCAATGTCTTGGTTAATTATAAGTAAAGATAATGCTAAAAAATGGTGTTAAGAATAAAATAATTTATGGAGGTAAATAAAAATGAATTACGGAACACAAATTGCAGGTAAGATGCTAGGTGGTTATAGAGTACCAGTGGAAAATGCTAAAGTGAATTTAGGTCCATTACTAGCAAAAATGAAGGAAACTGAAAATTTAGCTAGAAAGTATCAATCAGGTACTCCGGCAAAAGTAGATTTAACCCCTTTGTTAAGAAAACTTAAAGAAGCAGAGGCTTTAGGATATGCTTTGCAACAAAAAGCAGCATCAGGAAGATTATAAGGATTCTGAATTAGATCAGAATCCTTATAGGGATCCTATCACAGGGAAAAAGCTTAAAATAGCTAACCCGGTAAATAAGTCTCAGGTATCAAAATATGAAATGGAAGAATATTTTAACTGCTTCGAAGAAGAATTTTATTAAATTCAACTCTTTCTCTGAAACCCAAAAGCCGAGAAAAATCCCAGCGCCTAACTCTTACCCTACAAGAGTTAGGGCTATTTCTCGGATTAAAATGCCTAATTTAGATAAATTTACTAATAAAAGATTTGGTGGTAAAAATGATTTAGATTTTGATGGGATTCCTAATAAGAAAGATTGTCAACCTAGAAATACTTTTAGGCAGGATAAATATTATAGAGGTATAGATGATTTTGAATTAAAGTTATTTCAATTAAAAGGACAGTTAGAACCACATTCAAAATCTAGAGATATCCCTAAAAAAAATTGGGTAACTCCTAAAAAAGCAATAGCAGAAAGATATGGTGATAATGTATTAGAGGTAGATTTAGACCCAGCTGATGTTAAAACTGTTCCTGGTAGATCTAAAATGTTTTATACTGAGAAAGCTATTTGGCCTGGACAAGTAAATAATATTACCAATACAAGATCTAGTAATAATGGTGCTACTATTGAGAAACAACAGGAATGGAAAAGAATGAAACCTATTAGAAAAGCTACTAAACAAATTTTATTACCTGATAGTGATCAAGATGATGTCCCCGATGAATATGATTGTGAACCTAATAATCCTGAAAGACAAGATACTCAAATAGTTGAAGGTATAGAAAATGGTTATGTTATATATCATCCTGATGGTCAAATATATGCTGTTGCTAAAAATAAGCCAGAAGGGTATAAAGAATTTTTTGCATCTTTTGGGAAATCTAATGGTTATGAACCTAATATTGAAAGATTAGAAATTTATACAGGAACTCAGCCAATAAGAATAATAGTTAAATGGTAAAGGAAAAGTTTTATATATAAAACATGTAGGTATGTATATAAATGTTAATATCAATATATATAATGTTCACAATAATAGCTTTTGTTTGTTTTTTTATAGCTGTATTTTGGAATCAGTCGTATGCAAATTTATTTTTATGGCCTGTTTCTATTATAATATTTGGAGCTTTATTTTTTGCAAGTTATAATTTGCAAGATTCTACAACGATTGTAGTTTCTGAAAATGTAACTATAGTAAGTGATACTTTATCAGTTAGTAATTATGAGTATGATATTGCTAGAACATATTATACTGAAGGTGCTTTTAGTTGGATGTTTTTATCATTAGCAATTTTATCGATTATATTATTTTTATGGGACATTTGGCAAAAGAAAATTAATGGTAGTTAATAATGAGTTTAATAAAAAATTTAATAATTGGAATTTTTATGATAATTTTATTATCACCTATTATTTTTTCTAATGATTTAGTATTACCAAATTCTGAGCATGATCCTTGGTTTAGAGTTAATGGTGGTAAATTAAATGGTAATAATACTTGGACAGGTATAAATACTTTTCATAATTATACTATTATAAATTATGAAATTTTAAATATTACTGGAGATATTATTGCTAATGACTTTTGTTATTCTAATGGAACTTGTTTAACACAAGGATTGACTTATGAAGCAGACACTTTACAAAGTGTTACAGATAGAGATTCAGTTACGACTAATAATATCACTATTTCTGGAGGAATGTTAAAGTTGTATAATCCTAACAATGCGAGACTTTTACAAATATATCAAGAGGGTGCTTGGAATGATTCAGTATTTGATACTAATAATCAGTTTTCCTTTAAAACTGATGGGGTTGCAAGAGTAAGTATTGATGACAATAGCTTAGATACTTATGCTGTAGATGTAAATGTTGATGGAAATGTTGATATTAATTCTGGAACAACAGACATAGGTTTAGATATCCAAAGTACTGACTTAAATTCCGATATATATTTAACAGATAGTACAGGAAGTTCAAGAATAAGAAATGCGAATGAACAACTAAAGTTTTATCCAGGGGATAATGGTTCAACATTAACATTAGAAAAAGATGGTGATGTAGATATTGTTCAAGGTAATTTGTTTTCTAGTGCACAGTCAAAAGTTAGAATAATAGATCAATTCAATATTCATTCTGCTAATTTTCAATTAGGTTTATATGATACAGATACAGGAGCTACTGAATGGTGTTTAACTACTTACGCAGACAATGATTTAGGATTTTATGGAAATAATTGTGGTACTCTTAGAACTTTAATGAAAGATGCAGGAGATATATATATGACTGTAGATAATACAAAGTTCTGTCAAGGTGCTTCACAAGATAGTTGCTTGTACTATAATGCAAGTGATTGGATATTTAACCCTGATGAAATAGGGGATGGAAGTTTAATAATAGATGGTAACGCAGAAGTTACAGATAATCTTTATGTTGGTGTTATTCTTAATACAACTAATTTATGTCTTAATAATTCATGTATAACATCTTGGGATGAGCTTAATATTTCTGGTGGAGGTATAACTGCTAATAGTACAGTTGAAGGTTATATCAATTTAACAAGTAAATTAATTCAAGACAAGTTAGTTAATTCATCTATAACATATAATAATGATAGTTTAGTTTCTAATGTATATGATATCTACAATACATATGATGTAAATAGCACTATAGAGTATGACAATGATAGTTTAATTTCTAACATGACTGTAGTAGATAGTATTGAAGGAACAAGAGTTGCAATATTTAATTATGATAATGATAGCAATTTAATTTCAGTTACTTATGAATAAAAATGGAGAAAATAAACAAAATAAAAAGAGAAAAATTGAAAGAAAGAGTTTTATTTTTTTTAGGTTTAGTTTTCTCTCCTTTGTTAATTAAAGTTTTATTCAATATTCAAGAAAAGAGGAAGTTTTCAATATCTTATGATGAAGATGGATACATAAATAAAATAAATAATGGTGAAGAAGAACTCAAATTTAACCGAGGTCGATTACTATGAGAAATGTTAAACTAATTAATATAAAAGGAAAAGATTACATCTTAGATATAGACAAATCCGATTTATATCATTTTAACAAAAACAGTAGTTTCGAGAGATACAAGGCAGTATTAAGAAATCCAGAACTTACAAAGGAAATGGATAAATTAAATAAAAGGGATATGGAGCTATTAAAAGAAAATAGTCGTTTCTATGATCCTAAGAAGCACAAGTTTAAGGGGGAGAAATAAATGGCATATTTAAGATACGGTAGTCCTCAGACATATATTAAATCAGCTGCAACTGTAACACATGTATTATCAGATTCTATTGCTGGTGTAAACGAAATAGATGATATTCTTATTCTTAACATTGGAGCTGATGGTGCAAGAACCGTAACAGTTCCTACAGGATGGACAGCTGTTCGTAATAATACTGCACAAGGAGTAACTCATGGTGTTTTCTGGCGTAGAGCAACAGCACAAAATGAAGATGTTCCAGATATAGTACTTAGTGCAGCCGATGAGTTAACTGCCGAGTACTTTGCTATACAAGGTTGTCCCACAGGTTCTACACCTATCGGCAATACTGCAACTAATGATGGAGATAGTATTACTCCGTCGTGGCTAACCATAACGCCAACTGCACATTCAGTAATATTATATTTGGGTACTCAAGACACAGATACTATATATGGTGCAACAGGGAAGGCATTATTGGCTAGGTCTGATGCTGTAAGGGTATCAACTAGTTCAAATTATGAGTATACACCTGACACAACTGCTACAGGAACAGTCAATGGAACAGCAAGTGCAGGAGACGGATGGCAAACGCTGACTTTGGAAATATTAGACGATGGCACGCCTAATATTCCAATATATTTTAGTTCACCACCATTTCAAAACATTTCAGCAGATTTACCTGCTTCTACTTCATCTAATACATGGAGGGATTTGCTTTCAGACTCAGGAGAGGATTTTTTTACTGGAACAAGCTTTACAGAACATTCTTTTGATGCAAGTACAGATGTAACAATAGGCTCAACTAATATAGATTCAGGAAGCAACCTTGCTACTGTTTTAGATTCTAATATTGTTACAGATTCAACTAAGGCATGGACAGTAGATGCCTATAAAAATCACACTATTACAATAAGTAGTGGTGCAGATGCAGGGACATACACTATATTAGAAAATACAGCAACAACCTTAACTCTTTCGTCAAATATGACTGCAACTGCTGGAAGTTTAAGCTATACAGTAGATTATTCTGATTCTATCACTCTTACAGCACATGGAATGACAAATGGAACAGTTGTTAGAGCAGATGCAAATGGGAACTCATTACCCACAGGAATAACAGATGGTAACTATTATTTTGTTGCAGTTCTTGATGCTAATACTGTTAATTTACGTGATGCCAATACGGTAATGGCATCAAATAGTGATTACTTTCAAGATGTATTGACTCCAAAAGCAACAGTTGATATTACAGTGGTTGGTTCGGGCACTTGTAAGTTTCAAGAAAACAAACTATTGATGATGAGTACTAATGCTAATGGTGTTTTTGATAGACCGCCAAGCTCTGCTCATACTGGGTTGCAATGGGAGATTACTGGTTTTACATTTAGTACAGCAAGAGATATGACAGGAGAAATATTTGGTGTACCCTTAGACCCTTTTAATGTAGGTCAAGCTGCTGTTATTTTTATGGATTCATCAGGCAACTACAAAACATGGCAAGTATCGGGTAACGGTATTTACATTAGAGACGAACTTTATCAGTTCGATTTGGCTGACACTAATACTGCAAATACTTATGGCTCATTTGATGTGACTGATGTTAAACACGTTATGCTGGCATTAATGAGAAATGCTGAAAACAATAGAACAGCTGGTACACAGTTTTACATTTTAGACGCATCTATCGTAATAGCTGCCCCACCTTTAGGTATAGGTGGGTGGGATGACTTGTACAATGCTCTTCAGTTATGGTCTACAGTAACAAGTGATAAACCTTCTGATACACAGTTTACTTTTTTACAAAGTATTAAATTTGGAGAAGGTCATTTAGTTGGGGATAGAACGATAGATTTTACTGATGGAGCGAAGTCGATAGGTTTTCCAAAATCAGCAGATGGAGTTACCAGTTTCCAGAACTATTTAACAACACTAGGTATCAGCTTTGATATTAATGCTGCATCAAGTGTTGTATTTCCAAACTGTTTAATTAGTGCAGCAGCACCTCTTGCAATTACTGTTGATGCAGATAGACCAGCAGGAGCAACTATTAATATTGACGGAGCACTTCTTGTTAATCCAAATGTTACGTTCCAATCTGATGATACTTTAGATGGGGTTTCCTTTATTGAAGGACTCAGACCTACATTTAATGGTGCAACAGTGACAAATTGTACATTCAAAAATATAGATGATGCAGATGGATATATTCTTTATACAACATCTGACAATATTACTGATGCAACATTTCAAGCAGATGTAGCAGCAGATTATGCAATAGAGATTGATACAGCAGGTGATTATACTTTAGATGGATTTACATTTACTGGATTTACAAAAGATATAAATATAACAGAAACAACTGGAACGGTTAATATTAATATTATAGGAGGAGGAGATATTCCTACTTATGACACGGCAGGTGCTACTGTTAATATAACTCAAAATGTAAATATAACTGCTGCAAACTTAATAGATGATACAAGAGTACAATTATATAATGTTACTAAAGATGCTGAATTAGACAACAGTGTTGTTTCTGGAGGAAGTGGTTATACATATTCTGCTGACTTAGCTGGTGCAGATGTTGATGATGGAGACACTATAAGGCTTAGAGCAACATATCAAAGTGGAGTAACTGCAAAGAAAGAATTAACTAATACTGGAATAGTTACATCAACTGGTCTTGCATTCCTTGATACACAAGAAGATGATAGTGTTTATAATTCTTATGGTGTAGATGGTTCTACTATAACAGAGTTTGTATGGGATAATCCGAATTTAGAAGTAGATATTGATGATCCAGATAATGTTAGTGTTGCTCAAAGACTAGGATGTTGGAAAACTTATTATGGAACAACAGAGGATGGAATTAGAAATTTGTTTGGAGGAATTACTTGGGAAACACTTAACTCAATAAGAATTAATACAACTATTGTTAATTTGAAATTGGAGAATGTTGATACAGTTAATCCGTTATCAATAACTGATGGAAGGATATATCGTGATGATGGAGCAAATGTTATAGCATCAGGCAGTGGTTCAATACATCTAGATTATGATCCAGTACATGTTGCAAAATTAACAGATTTAGAAGCGGATGTGACGCAGTTAAGAAAAGATGTGAAAAATCTTCAAGCAATAACTATAAGCAAGATTAAAATATAAAAATGATATCCTCTCACCGACTGAAGTCGGGAGTTTCCAACAGAGGTAAGAAATATGGTAAAAGACATTAAGATTGAAGATGTAAAGACAAGAGAAGAAACAATTTTTCAAGATGTTCCAGAAGAATTAGCTTCTATAATTTTTAATATGCTTGATAATTGGAACAAAACTCCAGATGAGGTGAAGCCAAATTCCTCCCCTAAATAAATTTAGGGGTATCCTTTGGCAATTTTTATGAGAAATAATGAAACTATTGAAAGTCATGGGAATAATTTAGTAATTAAAAGTATTTTTATTTCTTTTTGTTCCGTTTTTTTAATTGGGATAAGTTATTTAGTTTCTGTTAATATAATATCTATTTTAATAAATTATTTCTCAGATATTAATGTCATAACTCTTAAAGCAGAAGAATCAATCAATAGCATATTATATCTTATGGGTATATTATGTTTTATTATTGTTGTTCCTACAATCTATATGATGTTTAGACGAAGTTATGTTGATGCATTATACATTAAAGAAGTTAAAATGTTAAACAAGTTTCCTTTATTATATTGTCTAAGTTTAATTGGATGTTTTTTTGGTGCTTTTGTTTCAATTAAAATAATGATTCCATTTATGATTAAATATAATAATATTTTAGGAATAGCTAATACAATAACTTTACACAATTTAATTAAAATAATAGTTTTAAATAGTTTAACTTTTTTTATTATATTTCATATTCCTTTTTTTATTAAGACTTTAGTTTCATTCGATTTAGTTAGTATTGATTTTTTAAAATCTAAAAGAAAGATTATATTTTTTATTAGTATGTTTCTTGGTGCTGTTTTTTCACCAACCGAATTATTTACAATGTTCATAATTTCTATTCCTATATATTTAAGTTATGAAATAGGGATATTAATAAGTAAATCTAAAAAAAAAATAAACGGAGTGATATAAAATGATAGGATCAGTACAAATGTATGCATTAATAGGAATTGGTGTTTTATTATTTGGCAAAAGTCTAATAATAAAAGGAGTAAAAGATTTTGTCCAACTTAAGAAAGAAGTTAATGAAGCAGTAAAAAACGAAGACGGAAAAGAAAAGAAAGAAGAGTAAAAATGATATCATGATGAGATTTAATTTATTGTTTTCTTTTTCTTTCTTTTTTCGTTTTCAATTTTATTAATAAATTGATAGATCCCATTTATACCTGTATATTCCGTGTTACGGATTTCTTTAATTTTATTTTTATTATATGTTTTAAGATAATTAATAAATCGTTTAGAATATATAGGACTAATTAATAAATAAAAATTGTTACCAATTTTATCTATATGGCCGTCTAGTCTTTTAAACCAAGCAACAATTTCATTTTCTCGTATCCTAGAAAATCTAAGAGCACTTTGTCCCCCAGGTTTCATTTTATGTGGTACTGTAGAATGTAAATCAAACAAAGTTTTAATTTCACCATTTGTATATATTTCTGCACAATATGCTGTGTTTAAATCAATAACTAATATAGTATATATACACGTTTTAACCATGTTTAAACGTTTTAATTCTTTACCACAATAATAAATCTTTTGTTTATCGTTATATGGATCTATAGTAAGTTTATTATCGTCCCAATAGATGCTTATACCTGTATTAGAATTAGTATTTTTTGCTAAGCTAAAGATATTGATTAATTTTATTTAAGCCGTATATAGTGTTTAAACGCGTTGTACGATCTTTTATATTGCGTGCACTACAAAGCTCTTTTGATATATTTGGTGCTTCCTTTCCTTTAGGGATATGTATCGTTATCATTGTTTTTACCTCCTTAACGGCATTGACCGGATTCGAACCGGTATATCTTTCGAAGCCTGGGTTCAAACCAGGTAGGCTACCAGATTGCCCAACAATGCCATAACGGTATAGAAGAGATTCGAACTCTTACATCTTATTAAGATTCTTGTTTAGCAAACAAGTGCAGCATACCATAGCTGACTATCTATACCATATGTGTGTATCAGGAATCGAACCTGAACTACCTCCTTGAGGAACAGGGGTCTAAACCCTGCGACTTGACCACTTGTCGTATACACACATTATATGTGAGTATTCGGAATCGAACCGAAACTACAACCTCGTTGAACCAGATCTTAAGTCTGGCGCCTTTACCAATCGGCCATACTCACGTTATATGGATCCAACGGGACTCGAACCCGTAGCCTTCTGGATGCAAGCCAGATGTTCTACCCTTGTAACTATGGACCCTTAATGAGGTTACCCAGATTTGCACTGAGATCGACTGGTCTGGAGCCAGTTATTTTACTGTTAAACTATAACCTCATGGTGCCGGTAGCAGGATTTGAACCTGCGTACTCTAGGTCATGAGCCTAGCGAGGGAAAGCAATTAAGCTACCAAGCTCCTCTATACCGACATGGAGCTACGACCCGAGAATCGCACTGGGATCTTCTGGGTACAAACCAGGGGTTCTACTATTGAACTATCGTAGCATATATATGGAGAGACGGTTGGGAGTTGCACCCAAACTCTCTTGATTTGCAGTCAAGCGTCTTACTATTCGACTACCATCTCATGACGATCCCAATCAGACTCGAACTGATATTAATTGGTTAACAGCCAATCGTCGTACCTATTAGACCATGGGACCAGTTTATTCTAGAACATCTCATTCTGTTAGATAATAAGTTTAGAAGTCATTGATGATCTAGAAGGATCTAACAATTTGTCGCTAAGAGTAACCATAACATATTACTCGTTCCGGTCAAATTATTCGTATCCATTTAATCACCAAATATTATTAATTATTATTATTTATATAATAAAAAACGATACTTATATTTATATCTTGTCCTTATTCACCACAACATTTACATATATGTACGCTTCCCCCAGCGTCTATATTAGCTTTAGCATTTTTAGCAGTAACACTACCACCAGCATCTATTGAACCTTCAACATCTCCACAATGACAAGAATCACCACAATCAATATTTCCATTAACATTACCTGATACTTGTACATTACCGTTACATTTTATTGTACCACAGTTTCCTTCGATCTTAATATCTTTACTATCTCCAAGTTTTACACTCTTACCATCAACATATACTGTATCATTAACAATAGAAATATTACCAGATCTTGATGTTGATATTTTCATTCCATTTATTACAATTTCCATTTTTAATTCACCTTCTTTTTATGTAATGTAATATATTCCCGACCTTCATGTTCTTCTATCTTTATTTCATAATCAGGTTCTACAACTATAGTAACTGGAGAAGCTTGAGTATCTGCAATCATACAAATACCATCATCATCATTTTCTAAAAAACTTTCTTCTTCAAATAATGTTAATTCTCCTTTCCAATATTGAAAATTCATTTATGTCACCCATATTAAACAAATTATAATAATTATAAGAATTATTATTAAAGGTATTAGTATTGGACTAAGTATTAGCCACCATGGCAAATCTATATGGATACCTACTAAAGAAATTATAATAAGCATACCAAAAAATCCAATAACTCCTGATGTGGTTTCTTTATTCATTTTTAGACCTTTATATTATAATATTGTCCAGTTTTTTTATCTTGCATAGTTCTTTCATTTTTTTTACAAAAGTATATTGCTTCTTTCAATGTATTATAGCTTTTTGGTATGGCATTTTTTTGTGTATTATTTGTTGATTTTTGTGGCATACCTATCATTTTTTCTATTTTATTTTCAGAAAAAGGATTATTCATATCCATTCCAAAATTTCCTCCCATACTATTACTACCTAAAAATTTATCCATGTTTTTACCAGCATTTTCACCAGCCTGTGCTAAACTCTCACCAAGACTTTTTAATAATTTTCCACCTTTAGTATTAGATTCAGTTTTAACCCCCATCATCTTATCAAGTTCTTGTTTCTTATAATGCTCTTTATAACTATCTTTTAATTCTGCCATTGCTTCTTGTTTAGCTTCATGTTTAATTTTATCTTGTTCTTGTTTTTCCTTTAACCAATTTTTTATGCGATCGAACATCTTAAATCCTCCTCTAATTTTTTAGCAATTTTTCTTCTAGCTTTATTAAAAAACTTCCATCCTAAATCATTTAAACTATAGTATTTAAAACATTTCCTTGCTAAATAAAGATAAAAAGAAGTTAATTTAGATTGACATTGTGCCGGATAAATAAAAGTTACCATTTTATTTAATCAAGATATCTTTATATCTATCTTGATTAACAATTTCTAATACAAGATCGAGACTTGTTCTACCAGATAGTATTTGTTTGAATAATACTGGAGAAAGTCCACTAACTAATAATACTCCTTTCTCATTCTTTGCAGGAACTTGTGTAGTTCTTGCATCAACATTCCAAAATACTACTTCTGGTAATTCATATCCAGCTTTATTATATTCATCTTTAGCATGTTCATATGAAGTTTTATTCATATTACAACATTCATCGAACTGCATATCAGATATAATGTATAATCTATTTGGCATTTCAGATTTTGGTACATTGTTTTTTACCGCAGTATTAAGTATAGTCATAAAAGCTTTAGTTACATCAGTATTCATGTCCCAATGTGCTCTACTTATGCTATTAAACTTACTTTGGATAGTGTTACCTTGCACTTCTACTAGATCTGGTCTACCACTAAATGTCATAAAATGATTAGCAAATTTACCTTTATTTCTCTCTGCAAAGTATAATGCAAGACTAACTGATACAGCTATAGGTCTACCAAACATACTATCAGATACATCAGCCATTACTAAAGCATTTTCATCCTTATTAATATAATCAGGTAATGCTTTCCATAATTCATTTATAGTGCTAGGATCTATACCTTTTTTAATAGATTCATAAATTTCATATGGGTATAAGACTGAAGCATTAATTTTCTTTTTTCCTTTTTTAACAGATTCTATGAAAGAATTATATCTTTCCTCATCATGTTTTCTAAAAGCATCTGAATAGATCATAGCTGCTCTAGATGGAGTATGAGAATAATTAATATTACCCCATTTATTTTCAGACATTTTCTTTTCAACAATGTCTATTTTTAATCTTAACGCTGATAATGTTTTTCTATATTCTTTTTCTTTCATATCTAAAACTTTTAACATTACTTTAGCTTTTTCTCTAGTTTTTTTTGAACTTGTATTTATTGAAGGCATCCATTTACCTAATAAAGTAGGTTTATCGGATTTAACATCTTTTAAAAATTGTTCCTTTGTTAATTGTACAACATTATCTTTTAATGGTGTATCAAATAATTCAAACATATCATCCCATCTTCCATATTCTGGTATATGTTTTAATATTTGTTTACATACATCTTTTTCATTGTTAGCTAGATATTTTATAATAACTCTAAATAGTCTTCTTTCTCCAGCTCCGCCTCTAATATCTCTAAAATAAAACAATTCTCTAATAGCGATTTGTTTATCTTCATTATATGCTTTTAAAAAAAGAGAAATTATATCTTGTTCATCTCTATCTCTCATTGCGCCTGCTAATGCAAAAAAATCTACAATAGAATTTGTGCTGGATAAATATGATTTATCCATATTTTCTGTTTTCGTCTCATTAAGTTCATTTTTTAGTTCGTTTAACATTTTTTAAACCTCCAAGACACGTATTAATGCCTGTTCTTTTAAAGTAACATTTTTTTAATTGCTGTTTGTGTCTTTTGTTTAAATACTAGACGCCTTAAAACGTCCATTGTAGTTGGTTGGTCGTGTATATTTGCTGTTAGCGTCTAATTATATAAATGAGAGAGCATAGGTCTTCAGTTATTCAGTGGTTGGGAAGACTCCACGGTTAGCCAGATAAATTGCCCGACTTTTTGAAAAAAGTACCACTCCAGATGTTTCCTTGTTAACTCTCTCTGGGAAACCCACGGATTATATTTTTACCATGGTAATGGATTTAAACCATTTTATCTGTTATTATTTATCATTTAAAAATAATATGCGTTTTGGTACTAACGTGGGTCGCCACCCTCGTGTTCTAGTGCATTTATCGTCAGCGAACAACAAACTTTTATATAATTTTATTATTTATTTGATATAATATACAAATATTTAATTATTTATATACTTTGTCCCAATTAGGTATCGGTAAGCCTCTGGCTGTTAAGTGAAGGCTGGTAAGGAAAGGGAGATTTATGACTTTATAGTCAATTTTTTCTTAATATTATGCTTTTTACAGTATTCAGATTTAAGCCATTCTTTAAGGTTTTTTGTGCCTTTACTGGCATTACAAGAGTTACAGCATAGAACTATATTCTCTTCACTAATGTTTTTAGCATTATTGTCTATAATGGAGATTCTCAGCTTGATAAAGATTTACTAATTCAATTGAATAAATTACTTAAAGACCATTATATTGAAAAAATTAAAAATCATTTAGAAACATTAGATCAATTGAGATTGTAGTCTTGCATCGATGAAGTAGAGTAAATTTACTGAGGTGTTTACATGCCAACGGCGTAACTAAGCAATTGAGCATTTGCTCATCGTAACTTAGAAAGCAAGTGGTTGGATGGTGTTGCATGCTTCGATGCAAGACCACCATCCTTCCTTTTTTAAATAATAAAGCATTAGGTTCGCATGCCTATTCGAAGAGAATAAGCCTTAATGCTTATTTATTATGATAATAAACACTATTTATATTTAAATCTTTTTTTAGTCTATGTTTTTTACACATAACGAAAATTTTAAATTGAAGCTAATTCAATCATCCTTAACCAGCCGACATTTACCACCCTATCTTTTACCGATACCACCCAATTAATAAAATGTGCCCAGCGGGATTTGCACCCACTCCTTCTGGTTGGAAGCCAGATATGCATCTTTTAACACCTTGGACACTTAACGTTTTGCTCTTCTTTTAACAAATATATAAACATCTCTAGTTTCACTATATCTTTCAAATCTGTATAAATTTAAATCTACTCCATTTGCTTCTTCAACACTTCTAGCTTCAAAAAAGTTTGGATCTTCTACCATTATATATCGTCCTCCATTTCAGTATAAGGTATTTCTAAAAACTTCATTAATGCTTTTACAAGTGACCAATCTTTTATTTTTGCATAATACCCTATAACTATTTTATGATTTTTTCTTATTTTTTTCGTTTCAATTTTAATTTTTTTCCAATCAATATTATTTTCTGATTTTTGGATTTTAAATGTATGTCCTGCTATATGGGATGGTAATATTTTGGAGTTTTTAAATCTTAATGTTCCTTTAGCACTATGGAAAGATTTATGACAAATTTTACAAATAGTTATTAAGTTTCGTAATTTATCTTCACCTCCATTTTTTCTTAATTTAATATGGTGTATTGTTAATAAGCTTTCAGGGGTTTTACAATCTAAATTTTGACAACTAAACTTATCTCGTTGTAATGTTTGGCATTTTAAAACATATTTATTATATGCTCTTTCTTTAGTTTTTTTATCTATAGCTTTTAATTGATTATTATCCCAAGTATTAAAAAATTCTTGATATGTTTTTATATTTTTAAATGTTTTGTAATTATGTGTCATTTTAATCATTAATAAATTAATTTATATAAATTACTTTTCCTTATATTAATGGAATTGGCGGGATTTGAACCCGCATTCTTCTGATCTTCAGTCAGACGCTTTCCCAAATTAGCTACAATTCCTTAAAGGGTAGATATAGGGAATTGAACCCTATCCAACAGGATCACAACCTGTTATGCTTCCATTACACTATATCTACCATAGTGGGAGATACCGGATTCGAACCGGTGTTCTTCAGGTCCAAAGCCTGATGCAGTTGACCGCTGTGCTAATCTCCTATATTAATGCCAGTACCGAGATTTGAACTCGGATCCCTTGATCGAAAATCAAGGATCATTAACCGGATTAGACCATACTGGCTTTATATATTTATTGATATGTTCATAAACTGTTTTTCTATTTAAATTATATTTTTTTGCTATTTTATATCCAGTCATTTTATTTTTTAAACCTTTTATAATTATATGATCAATATTTTTAATATTATTATAAAATTTTTTCTGAACTTCTTTCATTTTCCATCTATAAAAAGATTTTAATATTAATTTATTATTTTTACAAATTGGACAAATTATTTCTATATATTTTTTAGGATCTTTATGCAATTTCATATGTTCTTTTTTATTTGTTATTTTTAAATTATTTATCATTTTTAATATATAATATTAAAATAAAATGGCGGCGTGTTATCCTATTACACCACGTCCAGCGATTGCTGGGCGACAGGGCTCGAACCTGCATTACCGCCTCTTAAATAAATGGTCCAGACCACTCGCTACCAACCAGGATTGATTACCTGCCTAAGCCTTGTCCGTCTGGACCGATGAGCATGACGGGATTTGAACCCGTAAGGATCGAATGATCGAGGATTAAAAGTCCTCCGCATTACCTGGTTATGCTACATGCTCTTATGACCCTGCTGGGAATTGAACCCAGATTTCTTGGTATCTTCAGTAACACTTACTAGCCGTGTTTCCACCGAAGCCAAGTGTACTGTCCTTTATACGATAGGGCCGTAATTGCGGATAAGGGAATTGAACCCTTAACGTACGAATATCAGTCGCAAATTTTACCATTAAACTAATCCGCATTAAAGTATGGAAGTAGTGGGATTTGAACCCACGGCCAAACGGATTCTTTCGCTTGGAGGCATATAAGCCGTTCACTCTGACCTAACTGAGCTATACTTCCATGGCGAACGTGTCGGGAATTTAACCCGAGGCTGGTGATCGACAATCACCAATGTTTTCACTACACCACACGTTCATGGTCTGTCCTATCGGATTTGCACCGATTCTAAATGGGTTACAGCCATTTGTGCTTCTATTACACTAAGGACAGTTATATAATGGGATTATCAGGACTTGCACCCGAATTGGATCGCCCCAAACGACCAGTGCTACTCTTACACCATAATCCCATAATGGTCACATCCTGAATTGCACAGGAAGCCTGTCGGTGTAAACGACAGATGTTTACTTTTACACCATGTGACCATATCAAATACAACATTACGATCCATTATGATCGTTTTGTTAAATTTTTTAGAAAATAATGAATCGTAATATCTTTATGATGTTGATAAAGGCCTTTGCACAATATCGTCTATAAATCCTTTAGTTCTATATTCAATATGTGTTTTTCGATTCATTTTAAGTTTAAATACCATAGCTTATATTTATATCTTGTCCTTAATTAAATTCTATTCTAGGAACTTTATATTTATTATCATGTTCGTCAGTATGTACTAAATTAACTGAATTAACTTTTTTAGATACATATCCACCTATAGCAGCAGCAACAGGTAATGGAAATATTATAGGAATAGCAGCTCCAGCCATAGTAATACCTGCACCTACTTTTTTACCAGGTATTTTTGTAACATTACCATAAGTATTTGGATTGTTTTGATAGCGAGATCTGTTAACATATTCTGGATTGTTTAAATCTATATAATTATCTTGTCTAAAAATATTATTAGGTTGACAATCTATATTATTAGAAATACCATCCCCATCTATATCATGAGGTAGTCTCACTGCCCTAATTTGTGGATAATTAAGCTGTTTACCTATACTTTTATTTACTATTATTGTTGGACATTTCATTTTTATTATTTACCATATAATAATTTATTCGTAACTTTAGCCCCTTTACGAGCTTCTTTTTTAGTTAACTTATGATAATCCCCTTTTTTATAATGCATTCGTGTATGCTTGCTTAAATCACGTACACATAAATTAGAAAGTCTATTATCAGATTTATTACCATTAATATGGTCTACAACTTCATTAACTCTTAAAGGTCGTCCTAATTTACGTTCCATTAAATATCTATGAACATAAACTAATCTACCAGATCTAAGACGCATTTTAACATAATTATTCATTATAAAATATTAAAGCATGAACTAATTTATATATGTAGTTTTATTTATTTTTAGTATTTTATATGCACGTTTATTTTTTGTACATTGTCCATTAATTTTATAATTTGTACATTTATAATAAACGTTATAATAAAAGATTTGATTATTATCACATTCAAAATAAAAGTCCCCAATACCACTATCTAATATATAATCTGTTAATTTTTGATAACCATTATTAATACAAAAATTGTTACCAAATTGTAAATTTTCAGATTTTTGTATAATAAAAATTGTGGTTATAATGCTAAAAATTAAAATAATAGTAGCAATATTTAATAATGTTATATTTATTTTTGCCATTTTTATCTCCTCTTTATTGTTCCCAATCTATCATCTAACATTTTTTCAATTCTATCATAATCTATTCTATTACGATTTCGTAATTTTTTAAATAAAAATATACCAATAAATAATCCTATTATACCTCCAAATATTCCAAACCACCAAGTTCCTATACTAACACATGCAAATATAATAAAAATACCTTGTATTATTGAACTATTATATCCTATCATTTTTTCATTAATTTAACTCCATATTCTAATCCCAAATAAAACCATAATTTAGCTGTAGGTTTCATTTTAGTAAAAAATTTACTATTAGGTTTTAATTTAAATAAACCAAAAAATGGTTTCCGACTTTGAACTATAATAAGTTCAGTCATTCTAACCCATTCATCTTCAAACAATTTTTCAAAAGGATCTGATTTTTTATTCATTCATATCCCTCCGGGTCTAATGTAACACCTTTTACAGTTATTGGTCGTGATATATTACGTTCTTCTAACTGTTTAATAAGTTGTTCAACAATTTCTGCTATTTTAAAAGGATCTGTATTTTTATCAACTGCTACACTTATACTTATAGATTTTATTCTCGGTTTCATTATTAATACCTCTTTCATTTTAATTTTATTATCCTATAATTTCTTAAATCTATTTCTACTGGTATTCTTTTCTTTAATCTAACCCATCCCTCTTTAACAGCTAAGTATGGTTTTCTAGTAAAGAAAGTTTTCTTCTGTATTAAATCTTCCTCATTAGCTATCTCTTCTTTTTCTACTATACCTGTAACACCATTACATTCCATATATACAAATTCTCCTATCAATTTATCATTACTTAATTCTATTATTTCTATTTCATCTTCATATGCAGGACTAAAACTTTCTATATTTTTACTTAATATTAATTCACTTTTTCCATTTTTTAAATATGCATATTTATATTTTAACATTTTTTTCACCTACTATTATTAAATATTATTATTAAAATTAAAAATATTAAAAATTATAGGTATTAACATAATAATAAAATATATAATAAATTAACAATACCACAAAATAATATAAATAATCCTAATATTATAATAAATATTCCAAAAAATTTAATTATATTTTTTATTGGAAAATTATTTTTTATTTTGCAAAGTTTTATTTTTTCATTATTATTTTCTTTATTTATATTTTCATAAAGTTCTATTTTTTTAATTTCGGAAAAATGAAAAATAAGATATTCATTATTATCTTCTTTTAATTCTATTTTATTATCATCACTTGATATTAATATACCAGTTTTAATAATATTATTTTGTAAATATATAAATACTTTTTTATTTATATAATTACGATTTAATTGTGTTGTTTCCATTTTAACTCCTCTTTCTGACTTTCTGAATACTTTTATTACTCATTTTGTACACGCTCCCATACTTCTTTTCTTTCAATACATTTTCCCCATTTGTCGTGTTTTATGCAATTCTTGCCTTGATAACAATATCTATGAATTTTATCACATTCAATACATGTGTATAAATAATTTGAACTTTCCTCAGTCAATATCTTATGTCCTTTCGAAATACAAGCTTTTTGTAATCTAGCATTTTCCATTCCTGAAAAAATAACTCCTATAATAGTTCCTGCACAAATTATTAATAATATTATTATTACTGGAATTAAACCATTAAGTAAAGTTCTTTGTTTTTTCATTTTGTATCACCTTCTAATCCTTATCTAGCTTTTTTCTTCTATGCTACAATCATAAAAAGGAAGATACATACAAGCCGGAATCCAAAAGAATATAATACCTTCAATGATATGACAGAATATATCTTTTCCACAATTGAAAGAAAACATCTGCAATATCTGCAAATTTAGGCTATTCAGAACATTTACTCCAGAATTCTGCATTTTTATTAAAATAAAGAAAGCCAAATGAATTAAAAATAATATGATAATACAATTGTTGATTAATTTATTGTTATGCTTCATCTTTCCAATCATTTTTTCCTCCATTATTATTGTCTTTATATTTATTTTCTGCTATATTAATACATTTTAGATTCCTTAACATGCTTTTTCCAATATTCTTTCATTTTATCTTACCTCTCATTCTGTCTTTCTGACATATCAATAAATCTTAAATCTTTATCTTCAACAATACAATAAAATATAATACAGATTAATCCAACGATTAAAATAGTACTCATTAGTAAATATCTATGATAAACCCAACAATAGATAATAAACATTAAAACCAATATAAATAAATAATATATCTTCATTTTGACCCCTCTTCCTGTTTGTCTGAATATCTTTGTTTTATATATTCTACATTAACTAAAACTTTTCCAAGCCATTCATAGTAATTATATTTCATTGTCATTTACTCCTGTTTATCTGATAACTCTAATCTATTATAACATGATGAACATAACTTTATATGATTAAATTCATCAACTATATCTGCATAATCACCACAATGTGAACACATTCTATTAATTTCAGCATGTTTTTCCCATTTAGGATGTTTTTTATATTTCACTTTAACCCCTCTTCCTGTTTATTATTTTATGTAACCTACTTAAAACATCACATATAATATTGTCTCTTTGTTCTTCTGTATAAGATGTTATTCTACTCTGTTGTATCTTTCTTTCAATATATATCAACTCACTTTCATGAATATACATATCATCTTTTATCTCTTTAGACATATTTGAATTTCTGGGTTTCCAATTTTCATCATATTTACCTATTATTTGTTTTGCAGATACTAACTTCAAATCTTCTAAAGCATCTTCAATAATCTCTTTTTCTTTTTCTAACCATGCTCTTGTTTTATCTTCATACATTTTAACCCCCTCATTCTTACTTTTGTGAGAGGTCACATAAAGAAACTTCTTCAATTAGTTCTTTGACAATATTTACTAATTCAAGCATTGAATCAGAATCACATTGCATCAAATCCAATCTTTGTTGTAGTTCTTGTAATTTACTCACTTTTTATCCCCTCTCGCCATTCGAATACAGTTATATATAAATACATAATCCTCAACAACCCTATCAACATTTGCTATAAGTGTTGGTTTTGTATCTCCTTTTATAATTATCTCAAAATACTGTGTTCCATCTTTCCGTGTAATAATCCTAAACTTATGTTTATTACACCTTGTTTCAATAAATTCTTTTTCTTGTTCCATTTTCTTTTCTCACCTTTCATTGTCTTTCTTATCATTAAGCCAATTAATATCGTCATCATCAAGATATATGACATAACTGCCTTGTATATTCTTCCTAGCTAATCTCTCAGTTCCATTTATCCAAACTATTTTAGTGTCTTTCATTGTATTTTTGATTATCTTTCAGCCTTGTTTTTGTTTTTCTAACCAATCTCTTATATCCATAACATCTTCCCAAGACACAAAATCTGCATCATATCCAGTATGTTTAAGACTTTCTAATCTTCTTATTGTTTCTTCTATAATCTTGTTCATTTTTCCTCCATTATTCTTTTTTTTTGTGATATATTTGGCGAATAATAGTTATGATAGATTTTAACAAAAAACCATTGTGACGGTCACAACCCTCCTATTATTCTTTACCATATATCTATTACTTTTTCAATAACTTATCTTAAAGCTTTAATACCCTTAACACATTGTTCAAAACTTATAGCATTCATAGGACTTGAACTTGACGCCCCCACAATTGCTAATAATATGATTAATATAATAATCCCTGCAATAAGCCATCCTATAATCTTTCCTCTATAGTCTACATGAGATTGTAAAGCTTCATTCTTTGCTCTTAATTCTTCAATCTTTTTC